>Ga0126379_10001792_pt1 | contig 13321 bp, 11 predicted proteins | sample PanSoiMetPlot_24_FD_92640 | JGI IMG/M metagenome (GOLD analysis project Ga0126379, IMG submission 92640) | Tropical forest soil microbial communities from Panama - MetaG Plot_24 | ecosystem: Environmental > Terrestrial > Soil > Tropical forest > Bulk soil | place: Panama | collected 2016-02-17 | reverse complement strand
GACGGCATTCGGCGAGCTTTCGAGTACCAGCAGGAGGCGATCCGGCTGGAGCCCGATTGGGCCGAACCCTATTACAGCGCGGCCATGTCTTACGTCGTGAGGACAATTTACGGAGAGGTGCCTCCCACTACTGCCCTACTCGAGGCGGAAAACTTGGTCTCGAAGGGGCTGGCGCTCGACGAGAATTTAGCAATTCTCCACAGCACATTGGGAATGCTGCGTATGTTTCAGTGGCGATGGGCCGAGTCGGAAAAGGCGCACCGGCGGGCGATCAGTCTGGAGCCGGCGAACGCCTTTCCCCACCAGTGTTATCCCATTCTTTGTAGCTTTCTGGGGCGGCATGATGAAGCTGTGTTCCATGCCTCCAAAGCTGTCGAACTCGACCCGCTGGACTTGATGACCAACTTTCGCCTGGTGCAGGCCAATTGTTATGCGCGCCGGTATGACGAGGCGGTACGAGCTGGGCGTATCGCTATCGAGTTGACCCCGGACTCGCCCTACACCTATTTCTACCTGGCCTTATCTTTGGCGGCATTGGGCGCGAATGAAGAAGCTTGGGAAATAGCAAGCATGGGCAGAAAGCTTGCCGGCGGCATGCCGCTTGGCGAGGGCTATTTCGGCTACCTTGCCGGAGTGGTGGGGCACACGGTCGAAGCCCGCGAAGCGGTCGAGAAGCTGGAGGCTGGTCGCCAGAAAGGCTATGTCCCTGCCTTGCCTATTGTCTGGACTTATCTCGGCTTAGCTAAAACGGCAGAAGCCCTGCGCTGGCTGGAGACAGCTTTGGCTGAACGGGATCCATTCCTGGGATCACTGATGGTGTTTCCTGCCTACGATTGCATACGAGATCGAACGGAATTCAAGCGGCTGGCACGCGAACTCAAACTCTCAGTCTAGGAAGTTCCAGTCCGCGAACACTGTGCCGCGCAGGCGTGTTTGCGCCACTGGTCCCGAAGCACCAGAACCTAAGGCAGTGTCAATGGTGCCATTGTTCCATAGGCGCTCGCGTGCGAGGGGTCATCGAGTAATAATGCCGCCGAAAACCCTGTCGGACACGAGAGTAGCCGGGCGATGAATCGAGGAGGCCTCACGCACGTTCCCTTTTCTCAGTCGCCGAACGGAGGAGTATGGTTTGTCCGACTGCCAATCGCCCGACGCGAGTGACTGCGCCGTAGATTCCCGCGTTGTTCTGGTTCACACGAACGACCGCCTTCATCACTTCTGGCGCCGGTTTTGCTGAGTCAGGATCAAGGTTCACCATCCCGCAGCGTTCGTCGCGCATTGTGACGGCTATGGCGGGCGCGTCGTCCTCGTCGCCGAATGAGAGCACACCGCCCAACCACTGGTCCTCCTGAAAAGCCCCCGCTCGCAGCAAGCGGACGACAACATTTGGGCGAAATCGTCGGATGTCCGGGCTCACCCCTGCAAGTCGCGAGATCTCGCGCGCCGTATCGGAGGCGATGACGGAGATGCATGCTTCATCGAAAACGCCATGCCTCAACTGCATCATCTCGACCGGGGCCCCGTATCGACGGCCGATCTCCGCGGCCAATTCCTCACCGAAGACAGTCATCTCCTGGCCATCCGGAGTGCGAACATGCGAAGGTAGCTCTCCGTTAGTACCGCCGTGATGGCTCTGCGGAGCAAACAAGACCAGGTCGGGGAGCCTGCCTGCTGTTAGCCACGGCATCCCGCTGCGATCGTTCATCCGGCGGAATGCAAGCCGTCTGTCACCCTCCAAACCGTACCAGCCTAGAGTGGCGGCTTCGAGACGTTCTCCGCCCATGGACTTCACGGGATACCGGAAGATCGCCTCCACGTGTCCGATTTCTATGAGCATGCTCGACTCTGAGTTCTTTTGGTTCTACTTGTAAATATACATACCGCTGGGCCAACCTGGGTCTGCGAGTAACGCTACATAGTCTCGCGCCTCCTCCGGTGGTGTGAAGATCCCGGACCGCGCCGCCAGCAACCAATTCAAATATCGCGTAAGCCATTCAGATACCCACAACAACTCGGTAGTGTGAGGTTGCTGAAAACTGCGACTAGTTATGCGAGTAAATTTTCGAGGAGCAGCTGGCGGGTTCATACAAGGATACCTCAACCTGGCCTCGGAACAGGAGTTACGACGTTTTCTGCCACTGGTTCGATTATCAGCACCACTCCATGCTGGTCGATCTTTGCGATGAACCCCTGATCTACGACTGATGGCATACTCGTGCCAAACTGAACGTAGTTCGTCAAGCGTAGAGATTTACTTTTGGCGAATGACAGGTCTGGTTGAGAACCAACGTCAACGAGCGGTAAACAGAAGCCTGGAGTCCCGGAGCGCAACTACAAGATCGTAGGTCCCGACAGGCAGGTGCGGCAGGCTGAAAACACCTTGATGGTTTGTACCGTGTAAACAGAAGTTCGTTCTGTATCTTTCGCCGTGAAACCGGCGCCGACGATGCTCGCGATCCACACGCAGTATGTGATAGCTGCAGTTACATCCTGGCTCCACGCGAAGTGGAAGCTCCAAAGGTACAAGGCGAAAAGCGTAAAGGTAAGGGCTTGCCGCATCCGATAAAGCCTCTCGCATCATGAAACCCGCAGACCCTGTCATTCCACATTTCGCGGATGGAAACTAGTGGAAGTTCTTCACAAGCATGATGCTCGATTCCGACAGTTCGTTCTGCTGGTAGAGAATTGATCTTCCATCGCCCGACACGGCCAACCCGACTCCCGACCGCCGTAAGGTCGAAATAGTGGTGGTCTTGCCGGTCGCGAACTCGAAAAAATCCAGGACTGCAGCGTCGTGGCCCTTCCACGCGAGAATATAAATCCCGTTGCGAGCCAGGGCCCAGTTGAACCAGGCATCGAATCCCGTCCCTGGTTGATCTAAGACGTGACGTTCCTCTCCGCCGTTCAACGGCATCCTCCAGATACCCTGGGCTTCGAACTTCGAGTAGTAAAGGAAGCGTCCGTCGGCTGATTCCGCGGCGAATACGCCACCGTTTTTGGTGACCTGAACTGGGGATCCTCCGTTGGCTGGTACCTTCCACAATTGGAACAAACCCCCGCCTCGGTCGGAGTAGAAATAAATCCATTTCCCATCTCGCGACCAGTTGGGCCCTCCGTTATCCGCACCGGGGAAGGTGGACAGAAGGCGGGGTGTCCCACCTCCCACCTCCAAAAGATAGACTTCGCTGTGATCTTTGGGACGAAACTCGAAGGCAATGTAACGGCCGTCCGGCGACCAGCGCGCGGCTCCAGACGTACCGCGCAAGGAGGTTAACTGACCACAGTTTGAGCCGTTACTCTCACAAGCCCAAATCTCGGGATACCCAAACCGTTCCGATTCAAAGACAAATCTCTTCCCATCGGGAGAGAAATGCGGCCTCCAATTCCTTCCTTTCTCTGATCGGACAACTACAGGTGGACCGAGGCGATGTTTCTCGTCCTTCAGGTCCAACCGCACAAGTGTGTCTTTGAAAAAGCCTCGCTGGTAGACAAGTTGATTGCCTCTCGGAGAAATGGAAGGCTTGAAAGCAATCGGACCGACACCTGCTACTGGCCGTGGTGGTCCCCCAGTTGCGGAAACCCGCCATAGGTTGGCGAGGCCACCACGCGTGGACGAGAACACGATGTCGCGGCCATCCGGGGTCCAAGTGGGCGGGCCCAATACCCACGTGTTATCGAAGGTCAAACGCCTAGGCGCGCCTCCTGCGGCCGGCACGATATAAATGTCCGACACCACGCCCGCAACGATCCCTCTGACAAAGGCAACATCCGAACCGTTGGGCGAAAAAGCCGGGAAATAATCCAGTTCTTGTCCCGACGGCGCTGTCAGGCGTCGTGTGGTGAAATCGATCGGCGAAAGTAGAGCAATCCAACTGTGGGTCTTGTCTGAGTTGGTCTGAGAAAAGGCCAGAACTTTCCCGTCTGGGGACCAATCAAAGGCATCAGGAAAACTACCGGTCGGGCCGGCGTACAGTCGGCGCTCCGTACCGCCGGAAGCTGGAATTGTGTAAATGGCAATTCCGTGCTCAAAGGGACGGGCAAAGGCTATCTGCCGGCCGTCGGGTGACCAACGGGGAGAGCTGTCCCCTGTATTGCTTGTTACGCGAAGCGGCTTCTCACCCCCGACAATCGTCGTGTAAATCCCAGAAATTTCTGGTCCTCTGAGAGCGAAGGCCACCTGATTGCCGTCGCGGGAGAAGGCCGGATCGGTCTCAAACCCCGGCAATCCGGCTAAGGGCGCCACCTCAATTGTCGGCGACACCAGATCAGGGTTCTTTCGGCCAGACCGCCACATTCCGAGCCCCGAGAGCAACACAAGGGTCGTCGTTGAAGCTATCAGCCAGACTCGATTTGCCTTGAGTCTCCAGAAACGAGGTTCTGGAGCACTCGACGAGGGCTGGAAACTCGCCCTTTCTACTGGGGCAATGAAGCGGTAGCCACGACGATGAAGAGTCTCAACAAACCGGGGATTGTCGGCATTATCCCCAAGTGCGATACGAATCTTGGAAACAGCTGCATTTAGCGCTTGGTCAAAATCGACGAAGGTGTCTTCAGGCCAGATCCTTTGGCGCAACTCTTCCCGCGTGACCAATTCGCCCGGGCGTTCCAGCAGAAGAGCGCAGACCTGAAACGGCTGGCCAGGCAAGGGCACTCTTACGCCACTTTTGCGCAGTTCGCCAGTTTTTAGGTCCGCTTCAAAGACTCCAAAACGGACAATCGTCCCAGAATGGTCGCACTGGTCCATCCCGAACCCCAAGCAAATGCCTCGAAGTCTACCACGCCGATATAGGCGCTCCAACTGGGAACGGTGTAGGCGGATCCCCCAGCCTTTTGCCATCAATCACTTGGCTATGAATGATGAATGAATGTGAAATGCATGAAGCATCCATTGAGATCTCTGCCTGAATAACTGACGTTTGGCGTCACCGCGATGGTGAAGGGGTGAACGCCATGAAACTTCTGTTTTTTTCTTGTTTGCTGGTAGTCTTCACTTTGTCGCAGTCGACACTCAGTCGCTGCCAAACGGTAGTTGCCCCCATCGGCGTCAGACAAGGGAATACCCAGCCGATTGTTCATGCCCCGGTAAAGCTCGCCTTTCAACTGTATTGGGATTACCTAATTGTCGTTCGCGGATCAATCGGAAGTCTCAAGAATCTCAATTTTCTGATCGATACCGGGGCGTGCCCGAGTGTTGTCGACCAGAAGGTCGCGCACAATCTAAGACTGTCCCAACAACCTCGCAGGGTGAACTTGTCGAATACCACCGTCGATGCGCAGCTTGTTACTCTGCCCTCCATCCTGATTGGCCCTATTCGGGTAGAGTCCCTCCCAGTTTTGGCAGAGGATCTCTCATTCTTTGGGAAGAATCTAGGTCACAAGGTGGATGCGATTGTGGGAATGGACGTCCTTAGAAACAGCAGTTTTACCCTCGACTATAAGAATAAGGAAATGCTGCTCGGGCCGGTCCAGACGTTTAGTTCCTACATCCCATTTGATACCGAGACTCCGGTAGTAACCGTTCGCTTGCGACTCGGGGATCGCCAGTTGCGGCTCGTGGTCGATTCCGGTACCCCCGATCTTATGTTGTTTCAGAGTCGGGTGCTTAACTCCGCCGGTTTTGAGAGCCTGGGGACGGAAAATGTGGCCGACCTGAGTGGAACTTTTCAACGTAAGAAGGTGCGAATTCCGGAAGTCTATCTGGACAAGGAAAACGTCGGCCCACAGATTGCGTTTATCGCTGATGACCGCAAGGATGACGGGGACGATTTTGACGGAGTTTTGGGCTTCAGGGGACCTCATTTCTCGAAGATCGCGTTTGATTTTGAACGCCGCAGGTTTGGTTGGGAGCGAGCCCCTGTTCCGACGATCACGGTTTCCGTTTACGACGATATCCGGCTTCCCCCGCGAGTTTTGGCCGATGCCGAACGGGAAGCGACCAGAATCTATGAGAAGGCCGGAGTGCCTATCCTATGGATAAGTTGCGCGATGTCGAGCGATGCTCACACTGATTTGCGATGTCGGGAACGACCGTCGCCGATGCATCTCAACGTGCGGATCGTGCCTCATGCAGTGACCGCAAGTGATGGTGTCTTCGGCGTCGCATTCCTTTCCGAGGAAGGAACCGGTGTATATACCGACGTTTTCTACGATTCAATCGAGAAACTAGACCAAGATTCGCACATCGGTTCGGCAAGAGTTCTAGGACACGTGATGGCGCATGAACTCGGACATCTCACATTGGGATCAAATGCGCACTCGTATTGGGGCGTGATGTGCCCGAGCTGGCATCGGGAAGAGCTGCGTCTTGCGAGCATGGGGAATTTAGTGTTTTCAGAGGATCAAGCTCGATTCATGCGGGAGAGGTTATCGCGCTAATCTGGCTTTTGGTCACGTCTTCGACATGGTTCACGTAAAGCAGGCACGCTGAGCTGTGCGCTCACGATGAACGTACTCTTTAGCGGCCGCCGCGTTCCTCTATGCCTTTCAGCGCCCCTAAGATGAGGTTGTAAGCTGCCTGGCGCGAAATCCCTGCTTTGTCATTATCACCATAAGGCGTGGATGCAACGCCGAAGGCAGCGACCTTTTCATAATGGAACATTTCCGTCAAGGCGGCGCCCAGTTCCATGCTGGTCGGTCCATTCGGCACCCGTAGATGATGGCCCGGCACTTCGCTCGGATCTAGGGCATCCATGTCTACATGCACATAAATAACATCACTATGTTGGGAAAGCCGTTCCATCATCTTCCGCAGCTTCTCCGAACGCGTGCGGATGTCTGCTACCGAAAGCTGCTGAACCTGAGAGCGGTCGAGCAGGTCTTGTTCCAGCGGATCGGTATCACGCACGCAGGCTTCCGCGATATTGCGCGTAGCAATCGGCGGATCCAGACCGGCTTTCCGCCGCATGCGCGTGAGCGCCATGCCGGAAGCGATGGCCACCGGCATGCCACCCAACATGCCACTCAAAGTGGTTTCGGGCGTGTTGAAATCGCCGTGCGCGTCCACGTATACCAGTCCGAGCCGCAGCGGCCGGGCGGTTGGTCCGGAATGCTGCAGACCAGCCAGCATTCCCGCCAGCGCACTGCAGTTGGCCAACAGTCCCACGGGAAGATACCCACCGCGCCGCTCCCTCGCCACTAGCCTTCCCAGGTCGCCGTTAGCCAGCGCTAGCCGGTTCCACTCTCCATAAGCCTTCTCCTCGTCAGGGGCCAGGGCCACAGTGGAAATTGCCTTGGTCTGATAACCCCGCTGCTCAAGCAGCTTCTGAATCCCGCCGGACTCCAGGTAATCGGGCCCGCCGGAAAGCTCGGGAACGTTGCGCTCCCCACCGTAGGGCATTTTGATCAGCGTCACTCGGACATTGTCGGCGGCGTGCCCGCTGGTTTGCGCCAAAGCATTCGCGGCCGACAACAGGCCGGCGAGCAGCAGCAAGCAGCACACTCTCGTTCCTGCGTTTCTCGATTTCACGGTTGAGTGTCTGAGACCCCGAACGTTCTTCGTCTCGTACGCCAGCCGGCCGCTAGACATAGTCATCAGGTTCCGGGTCTCGAGGATCTGGTGAGCGGCAATGGCTGTGGGAGCAGGAGCACCACAGGCAGTATAACTGTGTGCACCGGACTCGAGCATTCCTGGGCTGGGACAATTTCCCACCGGAATCGCTTTTATGATCCTTTTCCTCCCAGCCCACCTAAGGTACCGATCTGTAAGACTTTGTAATGATCAGCTGGAAATGCGTCGAGTGCGTTCGATCCGGATTGTCTGGTCAGTTGGATTCGTGAAGTCTCTCCAGCGATGGCGGCCTGAATCGCTGCCTTGCCGTCGCTAAGAAGTTCCACGAAAAGCAAAATGAGGACCGCAGCAATGGAAGAGGTCAAATCTCGACGCACTCTCCGTAAGTCCTAAATCGGGCGTATTCTCGACCGGAATATAGTACTGCGGTGCGAACTAGCCCCTGATTTAGAAAAAGTAGTACATTTTTTTCTAAATTCACGGCAAGTCACCAGGATGACCCTCGCCAGCTGCGAAAATCTCCAGGTGCTTGGGGCGTCGCGCTTCTCGCCACCGATCTCACTGTGGCAAGAATCAGCAATTCAAGCAGCGTAGACCGCCATTGGCAGCGCGTTATTGAACGGAAGCATGCGTAAGTGGTATTGAAAAGGCGTACTTTAGCACGCGTTGTTCTGTATGCGACGGCACACTTCCGACATACCTGCAGTTTTTCTTTCTCCTTGGGTGACCCCCGAGGTGAGAGGAGCAGTTGACAATGCTGTGAATCTGGCGAGGTGAAAGTCCTCGCTCCGCCAATTGCCCTCGAGCCGGCGAGGCGCGGAGAGAAGCTTAGACAGGGCCTAGCCATCAGACATGTCCGCATCGTACGTCCCTCCCTCGCATCCCGATCAAGTTATCCGGTACTCCTAAGTAAGCTTTTTAGATCATCAGGATGGACGGCAGCTTCTAGAGCCTCTTCGAGTCCCAAATGGCCTTCTCTTACAAGACATGACAGAGATTCTTCCAATGTGATGGATCCTTTGTTCTTGGTCATGGTTATTTCTTGATGGAGATGCTGCAGAGCGTTGCGACGGATGTGTTGACGGGCCCCATAGCCGACCATCAACATTTCGACTGCGGGAACTCGTCCACCTACCTTATGGCTCGGTAGTAGGGTCTGGGTCAGAATTGCCGAAATGGCCATCGCCAATTCCTGCCGGATCGTGTGTTGGCGCTCGAGAGGGAACGAATCGGAGACGCGAGAGGTCGTAGACGCGACGTCGGTGGTGTGTAGTGTTGAGAGGACGAGATGCCCTGTCTCGGCAGCTGACAACGCGATAGCCATGCTTTCAGGGTCCCGCATCTCGCCCACCGCTAGGACATCAGGAGCCTGACGAACGGCTGCCCGCAGAGCAGAATGAAAGTCTAGCGCATCGGTGCCAACCTCAACTTGCTCGATAATGCTTTGCAGGGGCTGATGTTCGTACTCAACCGGGTCCTCGATCGTCAAGATATGGCGAGCATCGCGTTGGTTGATCTCGTTTATTAATGCTGCCATAGTAGTTGTCTTCCCCGCACCTGCCGCTCCCCCGATCAATACGAGTCCTCGTCGTAGTTGTGCCAGATTGCCGACGCTCGGTGGTAATCGCAGCTCTTCCAATCCGGGCACCCTGACAGGTAACGCCCGGATTGTGGCGGCAGCTCGCCCACGTTCGTGATGCAGATTAATCCGGAACCGTCCGAGGCCCGGCACGCGGTAAGAAGCGTCGCCAATTAGCGTCTGACGGTATTGGGCTAGCGAGAACGGAGATAGTACACTTGCGACCAGGGTCTCTATCTCGTTACCTTCAAGTGGATGATCCCCGATTTGTCGCACTTGACCATCCACCCGGATCGCGGCGCACATTCCGCTCACTAATAGCAGGTCGCTACCACTCCGTTGTACGAGCTCACGTAGCAGCTCTCCCAATTTTTCTTCTTCCGTCAAATTAATACCCCCAATAGTAGATCGCGTGAGGAACGTATTCCTGCGGTGTCTCTATGCACAAGGCGTCCCTGCCGACCAGCAAGAGATGGTCGATTCGGATTGACAGTTGCAAGAGTTCCGAAAGAAGTGTCCCCATCGAGTGGTGACGGTTTCGCCAACTTGGTCGACGTGATCTGGGTCTTCGAAGCTTGACACAAGCGAGTGGCTCCTGGATCGCGCGCCCAGTGCTTCACCATAAAGGATCGATCCACTGACGAACAACTGTGCCTAACGAAAACTCAGCACCGGTACCTGATGCACGAAGCACTTCCGCATCTCGCAACCATTGGGGAATTGTTTGAGCGCGTGAACGAGATTCCGAGCACCAACGGCGAGTAAGTGGGCGGTGATAGTAGTCGAAATAGGCAACGGGGATTCGGCGCAGCGAGCCTTCATCGAAGACGATCACATGGTCGAGGCACTCGCGCCGAATCGATCCAATCACCCGCTCCAGATAGGCTCGCTGCCAAGGCGAATGCCGCGTGAATAGCACCTCTTCTTTGCCCATGTCTCGCGCCTGCTCTCGGAAGTTCTGGGCAAACGTCGCATCCCGAGCCGCAGCAGGTAGCGTGGGGATTGGTCAAAGTGAAAGGCTTGCCGCAATTGCTGTCCCGTCCACTCCGCGGTGGGGATGACCGGTCACATTGAAATGAAGTATGCGACACCGATCTTGGGCCCTGACCAGAAACACGTAAAGGACCTGGAAACGCAGGATGGCACGGTGAAGAAGTCGATGGAGATTAGCTGCTGGGCATGATTCCGCAGTAAGATGCGCCAGGTCTGCGACGGCGGCCTGCAGAAGCGCAGCATGTACTTGCTCACGCTGCAATCCCCGATATGGAATCCGAGTTTGAGCTTCACCGTGGATGCGGGGTGCACCCTAGGTTAAAGTATTTGCCCATGTCTACGTTTTTGGTCTTGGTTCGAGTTTTTGGTTGTGCACTTATCCTCCCATTGCTCATTTATGCTGGTCGGGCTCATCGGGACGACACATCCACCATCGGTCAGAGCGATTGGCCCGTCTGGGGAGGTGCACCCGACAACCAGCACTATTCTCCGCTGGCACAAATCAATCGCAATAACGTAAAGCAATTGCAAGTGGCGTGGGAGTTTGATACCGGGGAGAAGGGCGGGCTACAAACCAGTCCCCTGATCGTAGACGGAAAACTTTACGGCATTAGCCCCACACAGAAGATATTCGCTTTGAATGCGGCAACCGGCGAGCGGCTTTGGACGTTCGATTCCGGCATTGAAGGCTTGCAGCCGGACCGAGGTCTGGCCTACTGGTCGAATGGAAATGACAAGAGAATATTCGTCGGTGTCATGAATTTTCTATACGGTCTCGACACCAGCACGGGTAAACCGATCCCGTCCTTCGGCGAGGATGGCCGGATCGACTTACAGGAGAACCTGGGCCGCGAACCGCGCTGGCAATCGGTTGCCCTGACCAGTCCGGGAGTCGTCTACAAAGACCTCATCATCGTGGGCGGGCGGAACCCTGAAACACTGCCCGCGCCACCCGGGGATATCCGCGCCTATGATGTGCGTACTGGCCAACTGCGCTGGTCTTTCCACACCATTCCACACCCTGGTGAGTTTGGTTATGACACCTGGCCGAAGGATGCCTGGAAGACGAGCGGCGCCGCCAACAACTGGGCAGGAATGAGTCTCGATGTGAAGCGTGGCATTCTTTATGCCCCTACTGGCTCGGCAGCGTTCGATTTTTATGGCGGCGATCGCCTTGGCGACGATCTTTTCGCAAACTGCCTATTGGCACTCAATGCAGAAACCGGCCAGCGTATATGGCATTTCCAGGCAGTCAAACACGATTTGTGGGATCGCGATTTTCCATCCGCACCGGTAATCCTGACGGTAGAGCACAACGGCAAGAAGATAGACGCCGTGGTGCAGACCAGCAAACAAGGTTTCGTTTTTCTGTTTGATCGGCTTACAGGTCAGCCGCTATTCCCGATCGCGTATCGAAAATATCCAAACAGCACTTTGCTCGGCGAGCAGACAGCCCCGGAGCAGGGATTGCCCATCAAGCCCGCACCCTATACGCGTCAGTCCATCACGGAAGCCGAAGTGACGAACCGTACCCCGGAAGCGCATCAATGGGCACTCGAACACTTCCGCAATATGGTCAACGACGGACAGTTCGTGCCCTTCCGGGTTGGAAAGGAAACCGTCGTATTCCCCGGATTTGACGGCGGAGCCGAATGGGGCGGTCCAGCAGTGGATCCTGAGACAAACATCATTTACATCAATGCGAACGAAATGGCCTGGATGGCTTCCTTGTTTGAAGACAAAGGCGAGCATGGCGCTCGCGCGGTTTACATGAGTCAGTGCGCCGTGTGCCACGGGGAAGATATGGCCGGCTCACCTCCGGACATTCCGCCCTTAAAAGCGATCGGCGATCGCCTGAGCCCTGCCGACATCACATTGACCATCAGGAACGGCAAAGGGCGAATGCCGTTGTTTCCTAATTTGTATGAAGATCAACTCGACGGGCTGGTGAATTTCCTGCTTACCAGCGAAAACCAGGCATTGTCGAGTTCGGAACCGCGCCCGGCTGGAATGAAATACCGGCTTACCGGCTATCGCAGATTTCGCGATCCCGACTTGTATCCGGCAATCGCTCCTCCTTGGGGCACCCTCAATGCCATCGATCTCAACACCGGCGAATACAAGTGGAAGATCAATCTTGGAGAATATCCTGAACTCGCCGCAAAAGGCATGAAGAATACCGGATCCGAGAATTACGGAGGGCCCATCGTAACTGCCGGCGGCCTGGTCTTCATTGCTGCAACCAACTTCGACCGAAAGTTCCGCGCCTTCGACAAAGATACCGGTGAACTGCTTTGGGAAACGACGCTGCCGTTCGCCGGAAATGCGACACCTGCCACTTACGCAATCAAAGGCCGGCAGTACGTTGTCATTGCGGCCGGCGGGGGAAAAGATCCCAAGTTCGGGTCGGGCGGAGTTTACGTCGCATTTGCGCTGCCCGAGGGCATGAAACCCAAAGCGGCGAAGGAGTAGTTTTAGTTCAACTTCGTAATCTTCCGCAAGGAAATTGCTGTCCCTGCGAGCGTCACCAACGTGACAGAAATTAGGAGATAACTGTCAGCTAGTTCAGATTTCGCGGCGGCCATTGCACGATCAATGCGAAAACTGCTTAGCCAGGACGACCCACAACCAGTGCAAGCGCGTTTTTGATTTTCAGGCCGTGGCCGAATTTACCCTGCACCGAGCAAGAAACAAAATCAGCATCAATCTGGTAGCGCGACTGCAGTGGTGTTACAGCAAGGTAAGGTGATACTCAGGCCGAGATCACGGACAATGAAAATCGTGAGGTATTGGCAGCGACGAAAGCCAGCCGCGACGAAAGCCAGCCGCAAATAACAGCCCAATTACCAGATGCGTGTGTTCCTTACGTCCCTGACGATGGAGGTGCCGTGAACAATTGTAGGAAGGCCCCAGCGGCCGATGAAGACGCCGGCAACCATGACAACGGAGATCAGAAACGGCGACAAGCCGGAGGAAACCAGCTTCGTGGGAACTTTCGGCGGCTCCCAGCCATGCGCCCGCAGTGATGCGGCACGGGATGCCTAGCGGTCACAGCGCACAAATGCGCTCGCGAGACACTGAGGAACTCGGCGAGCACTTCTGTGCTTAGCTGACCTATGCAAGCAAGATCAGGCCGGCGAGCAAGACCAGCAGTGGCACAGAGAAATGTACATCACTGAAATGGAGGCGAACGTTAGTTGGAGTCTGGTTCCTCCAAGCACTTGGCCATTGTCATAGGGGTT
>Ga0126379_10001791_pt1 | contig 13322 bp, 10 predicted proteins | sample PanSoiMetPlot_24_FD_92640 | JGI IMG/M metagenome (GOLD analysis project Ga0126379, IMG submission 92640) | Tropical forest soil microbial communities from Panama - MetaG Plot_24 | ecosystem: Environmental > Terrestrial > Soil > Tropical forest > Bulk soil | place: Panama | collected 2016-02-17 | reverse complement strand
GCGGCAATGGGCAGATGAAGTGGCGCACTTCGCGAAGATTTTCCGGCGGGAATCGATTACACTCCGCCTTGAAGCAGGAGCCCGAAATGCTGCAAGCCCTGAAAGGCGGAACAGCCTTTGAAGCGATACCGGAGGCTAAAGACAAGATTGCTTGCTTGAGGGCGCTCGAGCGCAAGGTGTTGTGGCTGTCGACCTGGATGATCCACAACGCCAACTATGTCCGGCTGAACCGGGACGGCCTGAAGGTCGGGGGTCACCAGGCATCAAGCGCCTCGGTGGCAACATTGATGACGGCGCTTTACTTCGACGTGCTGCGTCCGCAGGACCGCGTCGCCGTAAAGCCGCACGCCGCACCGGTGTTCCATGCAATCCAATACCTGCTTGGCCATCAGACGCGCGAAAAATTGGAGCGGTTCCGCGCATTTGGCGGCGCGCAATCCTACCCGTCGCGGACCAAGGACGGCGATACGGTGGATTTTTCCACCGGCTCGGTCGGCCTCGGGGTCGGGATGACGCTTTTCACCTCGCTTACCCAAGATTATTTGCGCCTCAAACAGCTGGCGCCCACCGACGATGCGCCCGGGCGGATGATCGCGCTCGCGGGCGATGCCGAACTCGACGAGGGCAACATCTTCGAGGCGCTGCTCGAGGGCTGGAAGCACGATGTCCGCAATCTTTGGTGGGTGATCGACTACAACCGCCAGAGCCTCGACGCCGTCGTGTCGGACCGCCTGTTCGGCCGCATCGACGCGATGTTCGAGATGATGGGCTGGCGCGTCGTTACGCTGAAATATGGTCATCTGCTGGAGGAAGCCTTTGCCCGCCCCGACGGGCATCACCTGCGCGAATGGATCGACGCGTGCCCGAACTCACTCTATTCGGCGCTCGTCTTTAAGGGCGGTGAGGGCTGGCGAGAGCATCTTCACCGCGACCTCAACCGCTATCCGGGGATCCGCGCGATCCTCGACGATCACGACGACACAGCGCTGCAGCGGCTGATGACCAATCTCGCCGGCCACGACTTGGAATCGGCGCTCGACGCCTTCCATGGTGTCGAAGATGATCGGCCGACCTGCTTTATTGCCTATACGATCAAGGGTTACGGCCTGCCCTTCGCCGGGCATAAGGACAATCACGCCGGCCTGATGAACCGCGACCAGATGGTGTCATTCCAGCGCAGCATGGCGGTGCCCGAGGGCGCCGAGTGGGATTTGTTCGCTGGTCTGGAGCTGCCTCCAGAGCGGCTCTCCGCCTTCCTCAAGGAAGTACCGCTCGCCGCCGCGGGCGGGCGCCGGCGTGAGGCGCCGGTTATTGCGGTGCCGCCTAGCCTGCCGCTCCCGCGTGGCGCAAGGCTTTCGACCCAGGAAGCCTTCGGTCGAATTCTCGGCGATATCGCCGCCACCGATACCGAGCTTGCCAAGCGGATCGTGACGACCTCGCCCGATGTCACTGTGTCGACCAATCTCGGACCCTGGGTCAATCGCCGCGGGATTTTCGATCGCGCCGAGCGCGCCGACACGTTTCGCGAAGAAAAGGTCATCTCGGCGCAGCGCTGGGCGATGTCGCCACAGGGTCAGCACATCGAGCTCGGCATCGCCGAGAGCAATCTCTTCCTGCAGCTCGCCGCGCTGGGTCTCGCCGGGCCGCTATTCGGCACCCGGCTGTTGCCGATCGGCACGCTTTACGACCCGTTCATCAAACGCGGCGCCGACGCGCTCAATTACGCCTGCTACCAGGATGCTCGCTTTATCCTCGTCGCAACCCCGTCCGGGATCACCCTTGCGCCCGAAGGCGGTGCGCATCAGTCGATCGGCGAGCCGCTGTTCGGGCTGGCGCAGCCGGGTCTCGTCGGCTTCGAGCCGGCCTTTGCCGACGAGCTGGCGGTCTTGCTGCACTGGGCGTTCGAAGAAATCCAGCAGGAGAACGGCGACTCGGTTTACTTCCGCCTGTCGACGCGGCTGATCGAACAGCCCGGCCGGACGATCTCCTCCGATCTTCGGGAGGCGATCATTGCCGGCGCGTATTGGTTGCGCCAGCCGGCGGAGGGGGCCGAGCTGGCGATAGCTTACTGTGGCGCGGTTGCTCCCGAGGCGTTCGCGGCGCATCGGCAAATTGCCGAAGACATTCCCGGAGCCGGGCTGCTCGCGATCACCTCGCCCGACCGCCTGCACCGCGACTGGCAGGCGGCCCGCGCCAAGCGCGAAACCAGTGTCGTCGAGGGGCTCTTGGCGCAGCTGAGGCGCGCCGCCGCGCTCGTCACGGTCGGCGATTTTCACCCTGCGACCTTGTCCTGGCTCGGCGCCGTGGCTGGCAATCCGATCGAGCCCATGGGCGTCGACCGGTTTGGTCAATCCGGGGATATTCCCGACCTCTACGAGGCCTACTGCATCGACACCGAGGCTATTCTCGACGCCGCGGCGCGGGCCTGCCTGCGCGCGCTGCGCTGACCCTCAGCCATCAACGCCCGGCGGCAGGATCTCCTTTTCGTGCAGCACCTCCGAGCGGTAGAGCTCGGAAATCGAGGCCCAGCGCAATTGGCAGATTTCTTCCGCCACTTGTTCGGCCTGCGCCTCGAGCTGCGGCGTATCGAGATAGCGGCCGCACAATTCGATCTGCCGGCGGCTGTGCTCGACATCGGCGGCGTCGTGCTCGGTGAAGAACTCGATCTCGGGCGAATTGCGCGTGAAGCCGTAATGCTTCTCGAAGGCGGGAAGCAGCACCTCGCCGATGAGGCCCGGCATTTGGCCCTCTTGCGTTGTCTGCATCGCCAGAATGACGCCAACCGGCTCGGTCGCCGTCGTATGGTACATGTAGAGCGAGCGCGCCCACCACGCGGGCGGCATTTTCGTGTTGCGCACTTCATCGTCGGTGAGCCCTGCGGCGCGGCAAAACCGCAGGATCAGCTCGTTGTGGTCGTGCGGCTCATGCCCCGGCTCGGGGATCGCCTTCAGCCCCTCTTCCTCGGCGATGTTCTCGGCGATCATCTTGCGCACGTCCTCGCAGTGATAGCCGCGCGCATATAGCATCCCAAAGCTCGCCAGCGCCCGCGACACGAAATGGTAATGCAGCGCCTGATAACGCCCGAGCGCCTTCAGCGGCAATTTGCCTTCACCAAAAGCAAGAAAGAAGGGATGCCGCTTGGTGTGCCAGCGCTCGCGGATCGCCAGGATCCGATCGGTGATGAGACTGCCGTTGCGTGGCATTGCCGTTACCTCCCTTGACGAGACGATTGCATCCAACATAGGCCGAAGTTCCCGGCATTTCCCGTTCAACCGGGAATTTTTTCGATTTTCCCGGTATCCGCAGCGTTTGCCCCTGAAAACAATGCGGCAAATCAAGGCTTTGCCACCCCCATTCCCGTGGCTGAGGAAACGGGAATTCTATTCCCGTTTCCGGAAAATAACCGGGAATTACGGGAAAGATGTCCGGAGCGCAGCATTGTGGGATTCGAGTATAAAAGGAGAATCGGCCGGAGGCGCATCTTTACAAAACAATTCAAAAATCGATTCCGCAGACGAGTTCATCTTACCGCCGCAATTGGTTTTTTGTGAGGCGGATCACTCGTCGCGACGCGGGTCGCGACGAGGCGGACAGTACCATTTTCGCCGGCGCCGCATGTATACCTAAAGTTAATACATTAAAGTTATCCAACAACCGCTCTAGTTCAACCAACGAGGACTAAGCTATGGCCATGTCAAAGAAAGACGGCGGCAAGGCGGCAACCGCGAAGGGCAAGACCGTTCGCGCCGCCACCGCTCAAGCAAAGAAGAAACCCGCCAAGAAGGGGTAGGAGGGGCATCTGCGCCGCGGTCGGTCATGCTTCCGCGGCGTCCCCCCATCGCAGACGATTATCGGGCGATCGAGGGCAACCGCTCGACGCGGCAAGCGGGGCTGGCCCACGGTGCGTCGCCGGCCGACCCGGAGGATCGCTTTGCGCTGGATGAAATTCTTGATCTCCTCCACCCGCGCAGGGTGGACGTCGCCTCGGTCCGCCAGTTTCCGCCGCTGTGGAGCCGCCTTTCGCCGTGTCGCCGTCGGCCGGTTCCTGCCGCCCGGGCTGAAAATGTCGGCGGTTATTCTTCGGGTAACCCGGCCCGACGCAACGCGTCTCCCAGCGCAGCTATATTCTCCGGGTCTACGTAACGGGCCGAGAGGATCGCAGTAGCGACGGTGATGCCGGGCTGCAGCTCGAGCAACCGTTGCACCACAGTCTTGGCGTCTTCGCTCCGGTCGAGAGAGCTCAGCGCAGCAGCGTGCAGAATAATGGGAACCGTGAACCGCGGGCTGGACTGGATCGCCAGGCTCGCGGCAGCGAGCGTTTCTTCAAAGCGGCCGGCGGCGAAATGTGCGTAGGCCAAGCCGACATAGGGCAGGTATATCAGGGGATCGAAGGGGCTGAGGCGGATCGCCCGTTCAGCATGCTCGACCGCAATCGCGTCGTCGCCCTTCCAGGCGCGCACGATTGAGCTCAAACCGAGCGCGAGAGCCGACGAACTGGAAAGCGCGAACGACCGGTCGAATGCCGTGAGCGCGGTTTCAAAGTCGTGCCCGCAAACGGCGATGACGAAGCCGGCTGTGGCGAGCGCCGCCGCATCATCGCCGCCGCCGGCGATCGCCAGGCGCGCATGATGCAAAGCGGCGAGCCGTGTCTTATCCTGTAGTCCGCCCCGCAAGTACCGCACCTCATGGCACCAGGCGATCATTGCATGTGCGGCAGCGAAATCGGGCTCCAGCTCGATCGCCCTGCCGAGCAGGGGCAGCGCTTTGTCCGCATCCTCGGGCATCGGGGTGAAAATGGAAGGCAGAGCGCGCAAATAAAGGTCATAGGCATCGAGGCTGTCCGGCCGCTTGCGCCGCGCGCGCTCGATCTCGCTCTGGCGGAGCGTTGGTTCGATCACACCGGCCACGCTGATCGCGACGTTGTCCTGCAGATCGAACACATCTTCGAGCTGCCCATCGAAGCGGTCGGCCCAGAGATGCGTCCCTGTAGTGGCATCGATCAGCTGCGCGGTGATGCGCACGCGGTTTCCGGCCTTGCGCACCGAGCCTTCCAGCACATAGCGCACGCCGAGCTCGCGGCCGACCTGCTTTACGTCTACGTTTTGGCCCTTGTATGTGAAGCTCGAGTTGCGGGCGATGACGAAGAGCCAGCGGATGCGGGAGAGAGCGGTGATGATCTCCTCGACCATGCCGTCGGCGAAATATTCCTGTTCGGGGTCGCCGCTCATGTTGGCGAAGGGCAGCACCGCGATCGACGGCTTGTCGGGGAGCGGCAGAGCCGGCGCCGGTGGGCCCTTCGCGGCGGCGTCGCGGAGCCGATAAACCCGCACCGGCCGAGCAATGTTCTTGACGGTCTGCTCGCCCAGATCCTCAAACACATAGGGAAGCTTGTCGCGGATCTGGTCACGCACCACTCGCGAGATGCAGACGCCGCCTGGCTCCGCCAATGCTTCGAGCCGCGCCGCGACATTCACGCCGTCACCAAAGATGTCATCTCCGTCGACGATGACGTCACCGAGATTGATACCGACCCGAAACTTAATCTGTTGCTCTTCGGGCAAATCGGCGTCGCGGTCGATGATTGCACGCTGGATCTCGACTGCGCAGCGCACCGCATCGACGACGCTGGCAAATTCCACCAGCAGGCCGTCGCCGGTGGTCTTGACGATACGGCCGTGGTGCGCGGCGGTTTTCGGATCGACGAGCTCGCGGCGCAGCGCTTTGAGGCGTTCGAGCGTGCCTTCTTCGTCCGCGCCCATCAGCCGCGAATACCCCGCCACATCGGCGGCGAGGATCGCTGCGAGCCGGCGGGTCCGGTTCATGTCATCTCGCCCGTCGCCATCCGCACGCCGGACAAGTACAGCTCCCGGTGGTCGGGATTCCGCAATAGGCTCGGGTTCGGCATCACCTTGGGGGTGATGGCGCGTAACCGCGCGATGACTTCCCGAGCCTCCTCCAATCGCCCCATATGAGCATAGGAGGCGGCAAGAATGCGGTAGGAGCTGGTGGCGCTCGGATCCTCCTGCATCGCTAGAAGGAACTTCTGCACTGCCTCCTCGAAGCGCCGGCTGAAAAAATGTGCAGCGCCGATGATATAGCGAGCCCAGCCGACGCGCTCGCGCGGGCTGAGACGCAGCGAATTCTCGGCGTGCTCGATCGCGATGTCGAGCTGACCCGCCAAAAGCCTAAGGCTGCCGCTGATATACCAGCCACGCGCAAAGCTCGGGTTAAGCGCGAGCGCGCGGTCGACCAACGCCATCATCGCGCCGAGGTCCTCACCGAGGAGCGCAAGGGCAAACGCGGCATCGGCCAGAACCCGCGGGTCATCCCCAGCCACCTGTAGAGCCCGTCGAGCGAAAACGGCAGCTTTGCGTTTGTCCTCCTCCGGATCTTCACTCGTGGCGTGCATATAGAGGCGTCCACGGCAAACCGCAGCCAAGGCAAGAGCAGGCCCATAATTTGGATCGCGCTCGATCGCCTGCTCGAGAAGACGCAGTGCCCCTCCGGATTGTGGACCTGCCGACAGATGCGTCGCGTAAGCGCGCAGGTAAAGGTCGTAAGCGGTGAGGTCAGTCGTTGGGCGGGCGGTTTCAGCGGCTTGTAATGCCGGTTCGATGACGCCGGCGACGCTCAATGCAACATTGTCCTGGAGCTGGAAGACGTCTTCGAGCGAGCCCTCGAAACGGTCGGCCCAGAGATGCGCGCCGCTCAGCGCGTCGATGAGTTGTGCACTGATCCGCACGCGGTTCTGCGTCTTGCGGACCGAACCTTCGAGGACATAGCACACGCCGAGCTCGCGGCCGACCTGCTTCACGTCAATCGCCTGGCTCTTGTAGGTAAAGCTCGAATTGCGGGCGACCACAAAAAGCCAGCGGATGCGGGAGAGTGCCGTTATGATCTCCTCGACCATGCCGTCGGCGAAATACTCCTGCTCCGGGTCGCCGCTCAGATTGACGAAGGGCAGCACCGCGATCGACGGCTTGTCGGGAAGGGAAGGGCCGGAGCTCGGCCGCGGCGCTGTCGAGCCGGGGTCCATGACCACTTTATATGCGCGGACTGGTCGCGTGATATTCCTGAGTGCCTGCTCGCCCATGTCCTCGAAGGCGAGGTCGAGGCGGCCCGCGGCGTCCTCCTGAACCCGGGCCGAGACGCAGATGCCGCCGGGCTCGGCCAATCCTTCGAGCCGCGCGGCGACATTGACGCCGTCGCCGAAGATATCGCCGTCCTCAACGACAATGTCGCCGACATTGATGCCGATGCGAAACTCGATGCGACGATCGGGAGGCAGTGCGCCAACGCGCTCGGCAATTGTCGCCTGCACCTCGGTCGCGCAGCGTAACGCGTCAATGACACTGGCAAACTCGACGAGCAGTCCGTCGCCTGTCGTCTTGACGATGCGGCCCCGGTGCTCGGCGATCTTCGGATCGATGATTTCGGCGCGCAGCGCTTTCAGCCGGCTGAGGGTTCCTTCCTCGTCGGCTTCGACCAGGCGCGAATAACCGGCGACATCGGCGGCGAGGATCGCTGCGAGCCGACGTTCGACGCGAGCTGGCCCTGTGGGCTCCATGGCGCCTCCCTGATTGTGGACGATTCTACTCCAACCAGCGCCCCGCGCGCATTAAGCATGAGGGACCGGTGTCAACTCCGCTCGGCGATGAGCGCTTCGATCGGGACGCTGAGAGCGCGCGCCAGGCGGTCGAGGGTGGTGACGCTGCCTTGTTTCTTGTGGGTCTCGATTTGCGCTATCAGGTCGCGGGCGACAGCCGAACGCGACGCCAGCTCCGTCTGAGTGATGCCCCGGTATTCGCGCCAAGCCTTCAGCGGGTGAGCACCGTCGAGCTTGGCCTTGACCACCTGCAGCGGGACGGTCACTTCGACCGGGCTGCCGCGCTCCGCCGCTACTCTTGCCGCGAACTCGGCATCGGCCGCCCGCGCCGCGGCGACGGCGGAGACGTCTTCGGCATCATCACCGGCCTCGTCACCGCCCGCTTCGCGCAGCCGCGCGACGATCTCGCGCCAATCGGCGTAGGATAAGATCACCTCGTCGGGCTCGCCGTCGCGCGTGACGATTTTGGGTTTGGGCAGCACGAAACTCATTCTCACCTCTTATAGACATCGCCGCGCCCGCGGATCAGCTCGATCGTCAGCGTGTCGGCGGCTTCGTCGATCGAGTAGACCACGCGATAGTCGCCGACCCGCAGCCGAAAGAGACCCGATCCGCCTGCCAGCGGCCTTATGTCCAGCTTACGACTTGCCGGATCGGCACCGAGGCGCTCAATACGGCCGACAATTTGGCGACGGCGGCCGGGAGGTAGCCGGTTTAACGCTCTCTCGGCGGCGCGGCGGAAGAGGATCTGCACCGCGCCGCAATGAGTCTGTCGGTCATATCGCTGTCAAGCGTAACTGACGACGATCGCGGCGAAACGGCGGGTTCGCCTCATGCGGGCTCGCCCGCCGCTAGGCGCAGACCGGACAGGAAAAGTTCGCGGTGCTGTGGGTTACGCCAGTGCGTGGCATCCGGCACCACGACAGAGGTGATGGCGCGCAGTCTGTTGATGACCTCTCTCGCTTCGTCGAGCCGCCCCATATGCGCGTAGCAGGACGCCAGGAAACGGTGGGACGGCACCCAGGTGGGCATCTCTTGCAGTGACCGTATCAGCATCGCTCTGGCGTCATCAAATCGGCGGGCAAAAAAATGGCCGACCCCGATCCCCATTAGGATGCCCGGCGTGGGGTCGCGGGGATTGAGACGCAACGCGGTCTCGAAGTGGTTAACCGCGTCACCCGGTTGCCCAACCCACAGACGCAGCCACCCACTCCGGTACCACCCGGCGGCGAAGCTCGGGTTGAGCTTGAGACAACGGTCAATCAATGCGATGGCGGCATTGATGTCTTCCCCGAAATAACCCAGGACATAGGCGGCGTCGCCGAGCACGGCTGGGTCGCCATCGGCCGCTCGAAGAGCGCGCTGAACGAGTTTGAGGCTCTCGCGCTTCGCATGTTCGTATTCGCCGCTGCCATTGAGATGAAGATCCTGATGGCATCGCGCTGCCGAGACGAGAGCGGGGCCGTAATTTGGATCGCGCTCGATCGCCCGCCCGAACAACTCTAGTGCCTCCGCTATTCGATCCTTCTCGTGAGACCGGAGTTTTGAGACGGCGCGGAGGTACAGGTCATAGGCGGTCAGATCGTGGGTCGGTCGTTGGGCCGAGCGGTTGATTTCGGCGGCTTGTAATGTGGGCTCAATCACGCCTGCAACGGTGACGGCGATTTCATCCTGAAGATCGAAAACAGCTTCCAACGAGCCGTCAAACCTGTCCGCCCAAAGGTGCATCCCGTCGAGCGCATCAATCAACTGCGCGGTGATGCGCAACCGACCACTGGCCTTGCGCACCGAGCCTTCGAGAACGTAACGAACGCCGAGCTGTCGGCCCACCTGCTTCAAGTCGACGGCTTGGCCCTTATAGGTAAAGCTCGAATTGCGGGCGATGACGAAGAGCCACCGGATGCGGGAGAGCGCGGTGATGATCTCTTCGACCATTCCGTCGGCGAAATATTCTTGCTCGGGGTCGCCGCTCATATTCTGGAACGGCAACACTGCGATCGACGGCTTGTCGGGTAATGCGAGCGACAATTTTGACAGTGAGCCCAGTGGCAGCTCAGTAGGATTGGGCGCTTCAGCGGTCACGATGCGATAGACCCGGACCGGCCGGACGATGTTCTTGACCTGCTGTTCGCCCAGGTCCTCGAAGGCGCAATCAACCTTGTCGCGCACCTGATCGCGCACCACTCTGCTGACGCAGATCCCGCCCGGCGCTGCGAGCGCTTCCAACCGAGCCGTCACGTTCACGCCATCGCCGAAGATGTCGCCCCGTTGCACAATGATGTCGCAAAGATTGATGCCGATACGGAATGCGATGCGCTGATCAGACGCCACATTGGCGTTGCGCTCCGCCATCCCGCGCTGCACTTCGACCGCGCAGCGGACCGCATCGATTACGCTGGCGAATTCCGCGAGGAAGCCGTCACCGGTGCTTTTCACGATCCGGCCGCGGTGCTGGGCTATTTTTGGATCGATAAGCCCTGTGAGGTGCGCCGTGAAGCGCTCGTGGGTACCTTCCTCATCGACTCCCATGAGCCGCGAATACCCCGCCACATCGGCCGCAAGGATCGCCGCGAGCCGACGTTCGACGCGATCTGGCGCGGCGGGCTCCATGGCGCCTCCCTGCTAACCGGTAATCCTACACCAACCAGCACGGCGTGCGCATTAACCCGAACCAGGTGTCTTGAAAATAAGAAGGTGTCCGAGGATGGCGGCGCTATACTCGGCCAGCCGGTCGGGAAGGCCGGCGACTGCAGGGAGGCAAGCAGTGCAATATCTCGTCGAAGGTGCCCGTGGCCCGTTGCCGCTGTCACCCGAGCAAGCGATCGCGCTGCTCGAAGAAGTGGTCATACCGGCCTTCGAATACGCGATCCGGCTAAAGGGGGAAGGAAAGGTGCTGGCGGGCGGCTTGCCGGTCGGCGACCGCGCCTTCGTGTGCATTATTGAGGCCGCCTCGAACGACGAGGCCGACCGCATCGTCCGCGACATGCCCACATGGGGCGTCCTCGAATGGAAAGTGACGCCGCTGCAGAGCTTCGAGGCTCGCGCCGAGATGGAGCGGAAGGTCGTTCAAGAATTAAAGTCCGCGCGCCGCTAATCGAGATCAAGACCACGCTGAAATCGAAAAAGGCCCTGGCGCCGACCGCGAACGGCAGCCCTACGGCCAGCGTGCCGAAGGGTCCGGGATTGAGCTGGTGGCCAGGGACAAAGGTCGGTATCGACTGGCGGCGGCAATTGAATACCCCGCGACATCGGCGGCGAGGATCGCAGCCAGCCCGCGGGTCGTTGTCACTCTTCCGGCAGTCCGGCGGCGCGGATACCGGGGAAATATACCGTTTCCCACCGGTCGCGCAGGGCCGGGGTGTAGAGGTCGCCATTGGCCCTGGAGCGGGCGACGCTTGAATAGCGATCCGAGCCCGTCAGCCTCAGCGCTTCCGTGAGTTCGGCGCGCGCGAGTTCCAGCTCGCCCTTCAACCCATAGGCGGCAGCGAGAAAATAATGCGGCGGATTGGCTCCCGGCCGCGCGCTCCGCCCCTTTTCGAGCCAGACGATCGCCTCGTCGATGCGCGATTGCAGGAGATGCACAAAGCCGATCCAAGTATACCACCACCACATGCCGGGGTCACGAGGGCTGAGTCGGATGGCTTTTTCGGTAAGCGCAATAGCCTCCTGGTCGGAGCCGCCGGTCAAGAACTCGCACATGCTCAGTCCGACAAGAGCATAGGGATTGTTGGGATCGGCGGCGAGCGAGATCTCGAATTCGGGAACCGCGTCTCCGCACCTTCGCTCGAAGCGCAGGAATTCGCCCTTGACTCGGTGCGCAAACGGGTCGCCCGGAGAGGCCGCTAGAGCCTGCGCCATCAGCTGTTCGGCGCGCTGCAGATCGGCCGCAGCCGCAGCAGGATCTTTCGGCTTGGCGCGATTCACAAGTGCGCTCGCCAGCCGGATTTGCGCCTCGACCGAGTGGGGGTCGAGCGCCAGGGCATGCTGGTACAGGTTTACCGCTTCCTCCTCATTCTCGCGCGTTCCCCAACCCCTCTGCGCGGCACGCCCCCGGAGAAGGTAATCCAGCGCGTCGGGACGGTCAGTCGACCGCGCGGTTTCCGCACCGATCAGCTCCCAACCGAGTGTGTTGGCGATGCGGCTCGTGATTTCGTTCTGTAACACGAACAGATTGCCGACATCGTGGTCGAAACGCTCCGCCCAAAGATGCGTGTTGGTAGCGGCGTCAATCAGCTGAGCGTTGATCCTGACCTCGTTGCCCGAGCGCCGGACACTGCCCTCCAGCACATAGCGCACCCCTAGTTCGCGGCCGATCTGCTTGGCATCGACCCGCTGGCCTTTGTAGGTGAATGCAGTGTTGCGGGAGATCACCAGAACATTCCGCAGGCGCGACAGATCAGTGGTCAGATCGTCGGTGATCCCGTCCGCGAAATACTGCTGCTCGGGGTCATTGCTGAGGTTCGCGAAGGGCAGGACAACGATCGACAGCCGGGGCCACGGCTTTGCCTCGCTGGCGGGCGGCGGGTTTGTATTTGGAAGGGCCTGGGCAGTAGTGGCTGGTGAACTCAGTGGAGGCCAAATCCACCACGCCATCGCCCCGATCCCGGCAACGGCAAGGACGATTACCGCTGCAGCAAGCCTGCTTGTGCCGATCCGGCGCCGCCTGGCTCGGATGGGCGAGACAGTTGCGGCGACCGCGTAGGCGCGCACGGGCCGCGCGATGTTCTTGAGCTGCCGCTCGCCGATATCGCGGAAGGCGAGATCGATCTTGCCGGAGGCGTCCTCGCGCACCCGCGCCGAAACGCAAATGCCGCCAGGTTCGGCCAAGCCTTCGAGGCGGGCTGCGACGTTGACACCACCGCCAAAGATGTCGCCATCCTCGACGACGATGTCCCCGACATTGATGCCAATGCGCAAATCGATGCGCTTGTCCGCCGGCAGCGGCGCATTGCTTTCGGCCACTGCGGCCTGGATCTCGGCCGCGCCGCGCAAGGCGTCGACAACGCTGGCGAACTCGACCAGCAACCCGTCGCCGGTGGTCTTGACGATGCGGCCGTGATGTTCGGCAATTTTAGGGTCGATCACCTCGGCCCGAAGCGCCTTCAGCCGGCTGAGCGTCCCTTCCTCGTCGGCTCCGATCAGGCGCGAATACCCCGCCACATCGGCCGCGAGGATCGCCGCGAGCCGGCGTTCGACGCGAGCTGGCCGCGCAGGCTCCATGGCGCCTCCCTGCTGGCGCAGATCTTACACCAACAGCGCGGCGCGCGCATTAAGCAAGCGAGTGCTCGGATTTGAACAAAAAAGGGCGCCTGCAGGCGCCCCTTCGGCTACGAGATGTCGTCGGTCAGGTCTCGCGGCTGGAAAAGCGCACCGTCGTCGCGCGGGCGCGGTAGTCGGTCTTGACGTTGACAAAGCCGACCATGCCCTCTTCGACCTTGCGCCAGGCGCGCTCTAAGGCCGGGCGTATAGCCTCGGGTTCTTCGACATATTCAGCATAGCAGCCCAGTGCCTCGGCCATTTTGTCATAGCGCGTATAGCCGAGGTCGCGGCCGGGCTTGTTGCGCTCGGGGTCGGCGGTCCAGCCGCCATTGAGGCTGATCACGCACAACAATGGCAATTTGTGCCTGACCGCGGTGTCGAGCTCCATTGCGTTCTGCCCGAAGGAGCCGTCGCCGTGCAGGCAGATGACCTGCGCCGAGGGCTTGGCGGCCTTGGC
>Ga0126379_10001789_pt1 | contig 13336 bp, 4 predicted proteins | sample PanSoiMetPlot_24_FD_92640 | JGI IMG/M metagenome (GOLD analysis project Ga0126379, IMG submission 92640) | Tropical forest soil microbial communities from Panama - MetaG Plot_24 | ecosystem: Environmental > Terrestrial > Soil > Tropical forest > Bulk soil | place: Panama | collected 2016-02-17 | reverse complement strand
CGCTCCACGCGTAACGGACAGACTCGCAGGGTTGGTCGATACAGCGAAGTCGGGCGTGCCTTGGTTGTTCAACGCACCCAGCCCGGTTTGCAAGGCAAAATAAGCCGGTTTTGCGCTGTAGTTTGCATCAAACTCCAACGCGTCCCCTTGTCCCGCGAAAGTGCTGGGAATCCACGAATACTTGTCGGTAAATCCCCAGGTTTGCAGCCCTTTGCATGCGGGTTGCTGCAAGCAGGCATTCAGAACATTCTGATAGATCGTTGCTTGCGCCTGAAGATTTGCGGCGCTGATGGGCGTGGGGTAGCGCACATCCATTTCCGTTATGTAGATCTGGAGTCCCAGCTGGGCGAAGCGCTGCATGTTTGCCTTCAGGCTGGAAATATCGATTCCCCCGCTGGTCAAGTGCATCTGCAGGCCGATCGCGTCGATCGGGATACCTTGCTGCTTGAAGCCTGAAACCAGATTGAAGAGAGCGTTGGACTTCGCGTTTTCGGTTTCAATGTTGAAGTCGTTATAGACCAGAATCGCGTTGGGATCGGCGGCGCGCGCTCTCTGAAAGGCCAACGCGATGTATTGGGAACCGATCGTGGTTTCCCAGATCGAAGCCCGCAACGTGCCGTCATCATTCAGTCCTTCGTTCACTACGTCCCAAATTGCGATCTTGCCCTTGTAGTGACCGACGACATTGTCGATGTGGTTATTCATTACGGCCGTCAACAGTGCCGCCGTCCAGGTCTTGCTCGTCAGCCAGCTCGGCAACTGGTTATGCCAGACAAGATTGTGGCCGTGGATCTGCATTCCGTGCGTCTGTGCGAATTGCACGTGCATGTCACCGGCAGCGAAACTGAATGTGTTCTGCTGCGGTTCGACGGCGCCGAATTTCAACTGGTTCTCGGGCGTCAGAATGTTGAATTCGCCGCTGGCCGTGGCTTCGTACTGAGCCGCATCCGGCAAGGTCCAAAAGTTATCGTGCGAGGCGTACCCAACCAGAAATTTGCCGGCGAGGGTGCGAAGCCGCTCTCCGCTGGGAGGAGACACTTGGCCATATAACGCAAGAGGCGTCAGTAGCGCCAACTGAACGGCAATGAGTAGAAACTTCGGCAGGGAGAGAAGTGAACTTGCTCTCATGGTAATGATTTCTCCCGTCAAAAACGAGCTGGCCAGTTTATGGTTATCCGGCTGCCTCCGCTTACAACTGCGACGGCAGCCGGAGCAGTGTCCTAGAAATGTCCGCTCTGGGTGAAAGTGTTGCCGCCCGTGGTGTAGGTGATCGTGAACGTGTCACCGCTGGTGGGATGTCCAGTTCCGGTTCCGGACATCTGAGCGTCAAGAAGCCAACCCGTTCCTGCGCCCAACGTTTGTCCGGACGAAAGACCGAATTGGTAAGTGATCACACTCGTCGTGCTGCTGTGGCTCTGCGTGATCTGTCCGCCCACAGTGTTGTACTGCCCGTTGAAGGCCAAGCCTCCGGTGTTTTGCACGTTGATGGAAATCGATAGCGCCGTTATGGCGGCAGAATTATTTACCTTGATCCCTTCGTCATCGAAATACGGACCGTTCGAGTTGATCACCGGGGTGATGGTTACTCCGCCCGTTCCTGTCGTGGCGGGGTTCACGGTGAGAGTCACCGTGATCGAGTGTTGGAGCGTGCCGCTGGTTCCGGTTACAGTGACGTTGGCAGCCCCCGTGGCAGCGGTAGTGGATGCCGCGAAGGTGAGCGTGCTGGTTCCGGTGGTCGATGCAGGATTAAACGTGGCGGTTACACCGGCGGGCAAACCGCTGGCGCTCAACGCTACGCTGCCGCTGAAGCCGCCCGTCAGCGTGACGGTCACGCCGTCTGTCCCCGAACTACCTTGATTGATGGAAACGGATGCTGAACTCGCGGCTAGAGAGAAGTCCGGGCTGACAGGAGCGGTTACTGTAACGTTGATTTGTGTCGTAGCGGAAAGCGTCCCGCTGGAGCCGGTAATTGTGACGGTCGCGGTACCGGCCGTGGCCGTGCTCGACGCTGAAAGCGTAAGCGTGCTCGAGCCCGTCGTGGATGCCGGGCTGAAAGAAGCGGAAACGCCGGCCGGCAACCCGCTGGCGCTTAACGCAACGCTACCGCTGAAACCGCCCGAAGGCGTGACGGTAACGCTGTCTGTCCCCGAGCTACCTTGAGTAATAGAAACGGCCTTTGATGCCGCTGCCAGGGAGAAGCCTGGGGTCTGTGGAACACTTACCGTCAGCTGGATTGCGGTCGTAGCCGAAAGCGTCCCGCTTGAACCGGTAATCGTGACGGTCGCGGTACCGGCAGTCGCCGTTGCCGATGCAGAAAACGTAAGCGTACTCGTGCCCGCGGTCGATGCCGGACTGAAAGAAGCCGTGACGCCGGCCGGCAATCCGCTGGCGCTCAGCGCTACGCTGCCGCTGAATCCCCCGCTTGGCGTAACGGAAATGGTATCGGTGGCTGTTGCACCCTGATTCAACGACTCCGTCGATGAACTCGCTGATAGAGAGAAGCCTGGTGGCGGAGGGCTGCTGTTGGGATCGCCGTAGATGATGCCGCGGCCGTTGGTGCTGAGATACACGCGGCCGAAAATGCGTGGATCACCGGTAATGGCAGCGTTGGTCGATCCCCATTGATGCTGCGCATCGTTAATGCGAATCCAGGTCGCGCCGGCATCGTCGGAGCGGAAGATGCCGCGCACGCCAGCCACCTGAGCGCTGCTGAACAGCGCCGGGTAGGTTTGACCCGAGGCGGGCATGCCAAAACCGATGGTGTCGGCCTTGTCGACGTTTGCAAGCTTGGTAAAGCTGGAGCCGCTGTTGGTCGAGTGCCACAACCCGTAGACACCGCTGCCGTTGCTGCCGCCGGCCAGCCAGATATCGCCCTCATGTCCCGCAACCGCTCTGAAGCGGACGGGATCGCCGGAGGCGGGAAGTCCGGCCGCCCCGGTGGCGGTGAAGGTAGCTCCGCCATCGACGCTCACGTAAAACGCGCCATTGGCGAATCCATAAAACTTCTTGGGGTTCACGCGATCGGAAGCAACGCGGCCGCCCGAGGGGAAACCGGTAGAGGCAGTCCAGGTATTGCCATTGTCCGTGGAAAAGAACCCCCCCAGCCCTTGGGGATTCCACACCACGCGGCTGGCGTCTGCCGCGGCCGCGATGGTTCCGCCGCTGTTGGCGGCGAGACCCGCGGGATCGTTATTTCCCTGGAACCAGTTGCTCCCTCCATCGAAACTGAACGCCGAACTCCGCACCGGCGGATTGGCGGTAGGATTTCCGTTGCCGACGCGCGTGATGAACCCTGGGGATAATTCGGCGTAGTCTATGCTCGTATAACTCCCGGCAAAGGGTATGGAGTACATGACTGCGGGCGACTTCGTCAGGTCGTCATGACGAAATCCGCTGATGTCGCCCAAAGCACTGTACAGATGCGCGCCCGATGGAGGGCTGATCAAATCGGTTACGGCCGCTTCTTCAATACCCTGTGCCTGAACCGTGATGGTGATGGTTTTGCCCGCGTCCCAAGCGGTGAGGTTGTTGCTCCCATACAGAGTTGCTCCGGTACCGTAAAGCATGTGATCGGAATTGAACGGATCAATTGCGAGGGTGCCTACCATCCAGCCCAACTTAGGCGAGGGCACAGGCGGGACCGGGTTCGTAACCCCAAAGTTCAGCCACGGGGCTATCGAGATATCTTGGGTATATCGCAAGCTACGATTGGGATAGCTCGTAAAGTCCCAGATTCTCGTCCAACTCGCTCCGCCATTCGTACTGCGCCAGATCATCGTGTCCGGCCACCAGGAGTTGAGCGCGGTAACCATGATGGTCTGCGGGTGCAGTGTGTCGACCGCCAGTCCGCCGTAGCCGAAGTAATCATTTGCGGTATCGGTCGAAGGCACGGGACTGATCAGTGTCCAAGCTCCAGTTGCGGTGTTGAGCTTCCACACATCCCCCTTGGTGCCATCGTAGGGGCCGGCATTATTGTTGAAAGTGACATAGAGAAAACCGTCGGAAGAAAGCGCAGCGTGGTGTGGCAGGAATCCCGTGGGTTGTCCCGGCACTGCCGCCCAGGTAGACCCGCCGTCCGTGCTTCGGTAGATGCTGGTCGTAAGATTGGCTACGCCGACATAGATCGTCTGCGTCGCATGACCGGGTGTGCCGGAGTGAGGATCGAAGACTTCCCACACCACGCCATCCGGATCCCCAAGATAGATATCCCCGACCTGTTGCACGTAATTGCCTTGTGCCGTGAAGCTTGTTACCTGCGCCCAAGTTGCGCCGAAATCGGTGCTCTTCCACAAACCATGGCCGCTCCGAGTTCCCAGTAACAACACGCTGTTCAGGTTGGGATCGATCACCAGTCGTTCACCCATGGAGCGGCCGGGCATATTGCCGCCCAGTTTGAAGGGCAGATTCGTGCGCTGAAAGGTCTTGCCCTGATCTGTGGAACGCAGGATGGCGCCATTTGCCGTGGTAAAGGAGTTCGTGTAAGTACCTGCCGCCACGTAAAAGCGGGTCGGATCCAGTGGATCCGTCGCGATGCTCTCCACTCCAAGGGTGTTCCAGTCATCGAAGCCCACCCAATCCATCAGGGGAATCCAGCGTTGATTCACAGAATCCCAGCGATAAGCGCCACCAATGTCGGTGCGCACATAGATCAAATTCTGTTGGCTGGGATTGAAGATGATTCCTGGAATGAACCCGCCACCGCCGCTTGTGTCCGCATTATTCCAGCTGTAGGACTGGCTGAATCCAGACACGCACGGCAGGCTGATCACAAGAATCAAGAGGGCGACCGAGGCAGCGCATCTGCGGATGCGTCGGGACAGTTCTGATCGAGACAGCGCTCGAGAGTGAAATGCTTGATGGGGAAACGCAGGCATGAAATGCCGGTCGTCAACGAAGGTATCTACACCAGTCAGTTCCGGTTCGTGGTTCATGGAAGGTCTCTCTTTCCTAAACCATTCCGCTTGGTGATCGTGGTGGGTTGACTGGGCGTTGCTATGTGCAGTTTCGTTGGGGCCGAAGTGCTGCCAGCCAGAAGAAAGCAAGGGCTCTACTTCCGGCAGTTGCAGCGACAAGGTAAAAAACCGCCTCATTCCCTGATGCCAAGCACTCATCAGTTGCAACACTCAGCCACAATTCTGGAAACGCGTCTCAGGTCGGATGAAATCATCTCGAGACGAAGCGTCGTGAGCCAGACTGGCCTTGAACGAACGGGGGAACCTGCGCGAATCGCTTTACCAAAACGATTTGGTAAAGCAATTTGCAATCACAGATATTCTGCTCAAGCGCCGTCTTTGTCAAGCCTCGGCAACAAGAAATTAGGAAGAAATTAGGACGTGTGCTTCCGCGTTAAGCAGCCTCTTATTTTGGTACAAACGGGCTAGCCCGTTTACGGTGACGGGCAAAGCCTGCGGCAAGCGTCCAGGAAGCATGGTATGTCGCTGCTGGACGGGGCGAAAGACCTCAGGGTAAGATGGCGGGTAATCGATCCACAACAGACGCCGCTCTCCGTTTTGGACCCAAGATCCCAAGATAGTTAAGGAGACAGCCAAGATGTCCCGACGAGCCGGAAAGGCTAAACCTGTCCCGGCTATCAATCTCAAGAGTTTAGCCGCGTACTTGAACCTGACTCCAGGAACGGTTTCGGTCGTTTTGAACGGCGTTCCCCGGGCCAGCGAGATTCCCAAGAAAACTCAGGAGCGCATCTTTGCCGCTGCCCACAAGCTCAACTATCGCCCCAATCATGTCGCCATAACCCTGAAAAAGAAACGCAGCCTAACCGTGGGCATCCTGGCTCCGGAGATCAGCGAGGGGTATGGAGCGCTGCTGTTGAACGCCATCGGCGAATATCTGATCGGGCATGGTTACTTCTATTTCATGGCCACGCACGACCGCAGGCCCGATCTGCTGAAAAAATACCCCAGAATTCTCATGGAACGATCCATTGAAGGCTTTATCGTGATTGACACCGCTCTGGATAGTCCGTTGCCCTTACCCACGGTCGCGATTTCCGGCCATACCACGTTGCCCAACGTAACCAATGTGATTCTGGACCACGACCGTGCCGCGACTCTGACCCTGCGGCACTTGGCGGAGTTGGGACACCGGCGGATAGCGTTTATGAAAGGCCAGCCGTTCAGCGCAGACTCGACGGAACGCTGGAAGGCAATCTTGCCGGCCGCTGCCCGGCTGGGCCTGAAGGTCTTGCCGGAATTGACGCTCCAGCTCACCATGAACACGTTTTCACCGGAAGTCGGCTATCCAGTGATGCGAGAATTCCTAACAAAACAAAAAGAGTTCACCGCCTTGGTGGCCTACAACGACTTTTCCGCTATTGGAGCCGTACGTTCTCTTCGCGAAGCCGGCTTCCGGGTTCCACAAGACGTCTCTGTCGTGGGGTTTGATGACGTGAACAGCGCCGCCTATCAGAATCCGAGCCTAACTACGGTCCGCCAACCTTGGGAAAAAATGGCTCACCTTGCCGCACAGACTTTGTTGGATCGATTGAACGGAAAGCGTGTTCCCAAAGAGGTTCGGGTCGAACCGGAGCTTGTGGTGCGGGAATCCACCGGGACTTGCCCCGAATGCTCTTCTCACCATGCGTCTCATGCAACCGGCGCTCCCCACAGAAATCGCACTACCTGATACGCATTCTCCAGGAGCAGCACGTCTTGACTCAGATGGCACCGGTACGATGGATCGACGACGCTACTTGTTGTTGTTTGAAATGCTGTCGTTAGCGGGCTCGTACTTGGCGCTGTTGAGGTACTCGTAGTCGTTCCACCCCGTGGCCTCGTGCGCCACGGAAGCCGGTGTAATCTCCATGCGAAGCGCGTCATACATCACGCCTTGCATGTGGTCAACGTGGAATGTAATCACATTGTCCTCTCCGGGAGGAGCAAGCTGGCTCGTGTTCCATTCGAATACGACCCACTGGTACGTCCCGGAGAATCCGCTACGTACATCCGCATCGGCATTCTTGATGCCAAGGCCATGCCAAGCGATTGGGTTGCCGTTCAACGAAACCGTCAAGTTTGATTCTGTGTCAGCCAAGCCGAGCGATAGCACTACGAACGGTCCCTGCGCCTGTTGGTCGGCAGTCGTCGTGAAGTGGACCTGCCAGTCCGGAACGCGAGCGGTTACGCAGTTGCCCGCATAAGCAGGGCAAATGTACTTGTAGCCGTCCGTGGTTTGATCGGCAGGGTTAAAGACCCCGGCATACAATCCGGGACTGAAGATACGCCACTGATTGTAGTTCCATTTTGTGAGATCGTTCGTTGCCGGAGTCGGGCCAACGGCGGTGGCGTAGTAGATCACGGCTCCATTGGTTGAGGCAAAATCGGCCCAGTAGTTCCAGTTTCCCCAGTACTCACGGTCGTCCTGAGTCGCATTGCCGAGACGAGCCACGAAATCATCGACATAAGTGGGATCGAGGTCAGGCGGGTTCGTGATCTGTCCATGCAAAAACTCATGCGATGAGCGGTCTGGGTTGCCGATGGTCCAGATGGGAGATGCGGAGCCGAAGTTCTCCTGAGTGAAGCTCAACGACACATGCGTCGTGGCCCCGGCCTTCACCTGCACGCTATCCACGCGTAACTCCCCCCACATTCCGAGCACGTATACCGACAACCGATACGTGCCCGGCGCCACGCCATGGAAGTTTGCTACACGACCAGGATTGATGCTTGTCCAGTATTCCCGTCCCGCATGCGAATATTGAAAATTCGTATTGGGATCACTCAGAACCGCCCATCCTTGATTCAGATCGAGACCCTTCGCGCCATCCACTTTCACCTGCACTTCACTGCGATTTGTCGAGGGAACGTAGCCACTATTCAAAAGTGGTGTCTCGCCGTCGTATGCCAACTTCATCGCGCCCCCGGCGCCCAGCGCCTCCTGGTAGAGCGATGCAGCCGAAGGAGTGGTAGGAGTGAATTCATTAAAGTGAAGATAGAACGGACCATAGAGCCGGTGGGCAACCGCATCCGCCGGGACAGTGAAATTGATTTGATTGTCGAGGTGGTTGGAGAATGCCTCCATGATGAGAAGATTTCCCGTAAAGATCAGGTCTTGCTTCGTGGGGCCACCCGTGAGCGATTCCGTGCTGGGAACAACCATCCAGGCGCCGATCGTCGACCCGAAAACCCCTTCTGCCTGGTGCAAGTACTCGTAACTTGAATAGTCGTACTTCGTATAGAACTGCCGGCGGTAGCCGGTGGGAAGAGGTAATCCGTGCAAGTCGCCGGTGGGAAGAGGCAATCCGTGCAAGTCGGAAGTCGCGTCTTGCACGTTGCGGCCGGAACTCAGTCCGGTTCCGAACAGGACAGCATCCGGCATGGGTACGCTGGTAGCGCCAAGATTATCGAGTCCGGTGTTCACCGAATAGGTGTTTACCAGTTGCTTTAAATCTCCACGAAAAACCCACTGGATCTGGCCGATGCTTCCGGCCGCGTTTCCAGGGCCATGGTCGAGCGCAAAATAAACGTGAACACCGGGATCATTGGCGAACAGAACGTCATGCCAGGACCACGTAAAGGGAGATACTGAATCGGCTGTATGGGTGACCCAGAAATCGATGTAGTTGCCGTTGGGATCAAGAAAAAAACTCGGCGTGATGGAGCCGCCGACGTTTCCGGCGTTATCCATGTAAAAGCCTTTTGGGCCCTTGCGGTCTCCATTGGTTTGATCGATCAGCTCCTGATCAGGAAAGGCCGTCCAGCGAATGCTGTTGATTCGGCCGTCTCCCGGCAGCCAGTGCACGGTCAGCACGCCGTTGCTGATGACCCAAAGATTCGCATTGGAGGTGTCAATCGTGATCGGTGACTGGCCGCGCACATACGCCGGCGCGAACAGCATGATGGTTGCGAGAGCCATCATGACCGTAAGTGATCGGAATGCGAAGTGAACCTTCATGAAGCGCCTCCAAAGGACGAGATAGGCAAGACGCATCGACAAAGGCAATCGGCGTAAGTACCGCTTGCGGAATCCTGTCGAACGACGCATCGTGGCAGGACGCAGTTCCAGTGTCAAACACTTACGACCTTGTAGGTGTCATTTCGCACTGTAGAAAGGTGCTCGGCCCTTAGGGAGCTGAATTACGGCACTTTCTAAGGGCTTCTGGGAGAATCGGACTGATTTTTCAACTCAGGTCGTTGTACATCGCGAAATCCACGGTTCAGAAGGGAACCGACTCGAATCGCGGCCTAGAAGGCTCCCGTTTGCCTGTTCCGCGCGTTTCCGCGCCTGTTGACGACCAAGGAATCATTGACAACGCCATGTGACTTTCGTATGCTTCGCTTCCAAAAAATGCGATCATGCGGCTATGAATCCTCTCCACCCTACGCTCAGAAAAATGCGTGTCAGCCCGCCCCAAAAATCGTGTACCTGGATCAGAATCGTGTTCAATGACTCGAGAGCAATAGCACGAACCGGCCAATAGGACCCTCTGAAGTGTCAACATCGGCAAACTCAAGGTTAAGCGCGAAATTACTCGCAGTGCTCTACGTGCAATTCGCGCTGACCGGGACGGTAACTACGCTGTTGGGACCTCTGTTACCGCACCTGATGAAACGTTGTGCGATGTCAGATGCGAACGCCGGTTTGCTGATTGCTGCGCAGTTTGCCGGCGGCTTTGTTGGCGCGCTCTTTGCCAACCGCAATCTTCGCTTCAGTGTCATGGCGGGCATGCCGCTCATATCCATCGGCACCGGCGCTCTGCTGTTCACTCCTTGCAGCCTGAGCTACTTTTGCACCGCCTGCTACGGCGTCGGGTTGGGGTTGACGATGGCGGCCATCAACTTGATCGTTGCCGGGAGCCAGTCGAAGCAGCGGGCTTCCTCGCTCACCTTGCTGAATTTTGTGTGGGCAGCCGGCGCTCTCAGTTCGCCGATCCTGGTGGAGTGGGCACGACGATTCCAGATCCTTCCGGAGAGCTTACTCGGTCTCAGTGTGGTTGGCCTGGTCTTGTGGCTGACCACGATTCTCGGCAGCCTCTCTCTGCCGCCGGTGCCTGAGACTCCCACTGACCGTAGCTGGTACTCGCCCTCTTTGCTGTTCTACGGAGCTCTGTTGTTCCTTTACGTCGGCGTGGAAACCTCCGTGGGTGACTGGACTGCGCTCTACGCCACGCGAGTGCAGCACGCGAATGACTCGGTCGCTGCTTCGTCGGTCGCGTGCTTCTGGCTTTCCTTGCTGGCAGGCCGCTTGCTGCACGCGGGACTTCTCAGACGCATTCCAGAAACCGTGATCTATTGGCTTTCCCTCGCCGTGGCTCTGGGAGGGATGTTGCTCTATCTGTTTTCATACTCCAGCGTGCAAATCCTGCTCGCCGCGGCCGTGACCGCCTTAGGGTTGGCTCCCATCTTTCCCTTGATCGTGTCCCGCGCCTCCGATTCTTTGCTCGCGTGCCGCAACAGTGGCTGGGTGTTCTCCAGCGCCTCTTTGGGAGGAGCGCTGGTGCCGTGGCTCACGGGAAAAACGTCTGCACGGTTTGGCTCCCTTCGCGTGGCCTTCCTTGTGCCGGCGGCGGCCGCAGTAGTCATCATCGCCCTCAGCGTTGCGCGTCTGGGGCCAGGACATTCCCAAAGCAAGTTTGCGGCCCGCCTGTCCCCCTGAGGGGCGTTTTTTCCTGTGCACGCGGGAGCTGATCGGGAGTAGAATGGGCGGGCTTAATCGTTTAAGTAGAGGCTTTGGCGAAGGACCGCTGAAGGATACAGACGAAGATCGACGCTTAGGACTTGCCTATGATTCGCCGGATTTTCCAGTGGCCTGTTCTGTTGACGACCCTGCTCGTTACCTCACTCTATCTCTACCTCTTTCCTGCGCCCAATCTGACCTACGTCGCGGTGGTGCTGTTGCACGCCGCGTTGGGCGTTATCGGCGCTGCTTTCCTCATCCCCAAGGTGCTTGCCGTTATCCGTGCCAGGTCCTTTGTCACCGACTCCGGATGGCTGCTCTTAACAGCCGGCGCCATCCTTGGCGTGGTTCTGTTGTTCATCGGCACTACGCGGTCGCACTGGTCGTGGATGTACGCGCATGTGGTGCTTTCGTTTGCCGCCTTTGCTCTGCTGGCCGTCAAATGGCTGGGTAGCAAGGGCTGGCGAGTCACATCGCGCGGCATGGCCGCGGTAACCACGGTTTTGTGTCTGGGCGTGGCAGTCGGAATTGCTTACGGTGGATGGCAGCTACGCCAGGGAATGTGGTCGCGCGCGTATAAGTTCGCGAATCCTCCCACTCCGCCAAGCTCCATGGACGACGAGGGGGACGGGCCCCAGGGTCTCTTTTTTCCCAGCTCCGCGCAGACCGCACACAAGGGACACATCCCCGGGAGTTACTTCATGGAGTCCGATGCCTGCCAGCGCTGCCATAACGATATTTACAACCAGTGGTTCGGCTCGGTCCATCACTTCTCCTCGTTCAACAATCAGTGGTACCGCAAGAGCATTGAGTACATGCAGGACGTGATCGGCGTGAAGCCATCGAAATGGTGCGCCGGTTGCCACGACCCGGCGCTGCTCTACAGCGGAATGTTTGACACGCCGATCAAGCAGATCGTCGATCGGCCCGAAGCTCGCGCCGGCCTGGGATGCATGATGTGCCACTCCATCGAACGCGTAAAAAGCACGATGGGGCAAGGCGATTTCATGCTCGAGTATCCAAAGCTGCACCAGATGGCGGCCAGCAAGAACCCGGTGGTTCGCTGGGTTCACGACTACGTAACGCGGTTGAACCCGGAACCGCATCGCCGCGTCTTTCTCAAGCCATTCATGCGTACGGACACGGCGGAGTTCTGCTCGACTTGTCACAAAGTACATTTGGATGTGCCGGTGAACCACTATCGCTGGATTCGCGGATTCAACGAATATGACAATTGGCAGGCCAGCGGAGTGTCCGGCCAGGGCGCGCGCTCCTTCTACTACCCGCCGAAACCATCGCAGTGCGCCGATTGCCACATGCCCGTGGTCAAGTCTGCCGATGCCGGTGCAAGCAACGGCTTCATCCATTCGCACGCTTTCCCGGGCGCGAACACGGCGCTTCCTGTCGCAAACGAAGACACGGACCAACTGGAGCTGACGAAGAAGTTCCTGAAAGACAGCGTGACGGTGGATATCTTCGCGATCGCGCCGGCGCCGGTCAAAAACCCTCAAGGCGAAACACAGCTGCCGTCCTCTGAGCTCTCGACGACCTTCGCCGTGGGCGAAGAAGGAGAAAGCCAGGCTCCGACGTCTGATAGCGAGGCACTGGCAATCAGCGCCCCTCTCAACAGGATTTCTCCCGCGGTTCGCCGCGGCGATACGGTCGAGGTTGAAGTCGTCGTACGCACCCGGAAAGTGGGCCATTTTTTTCCCGGCGGAACGGTTGACGCCTATGACACATGGGTGGAGCTGAAGGCCACCGACGACAAAGATCACGTCCTGTTCTGGAGCGGCAGGGTGGAAGACAACGGCAAGGGACCCGTCGAGAAGAGCGCGCATTTCTATCGCTCGCTCCAGGTGGACGCTCATGGGAATCCCATCAACAAGCGCAACGCCTGGTCCAGCCGCGCCGTGGTGTATACGCGGCTCATCCCGCCCGGCGCCGCCGATACCGTCCATTACCGGCTCAAAGTTCCGGCGGACGCCGGGAATCAGATCAGGCTGGAAGCCCGTCTCTGCTATCGCAAGTTCGCCTGGTGGAACACTCAGTTTGCTTTCGCCGGAGTCAGTGCGGAAAGCGCAAGCAACGCCACTACGACGGAGTTCGACGATCGCCCTGTCAGTTTTTCCGGGGACACGTCACGGGTCTCCGGCAAGCTGAAGAAGATTCCCGATCTCCCGGTGGTGGCTGTTTCTCAAGCGCAGGCCAGCTTGCGAGTTCTTCCCGCCAACGCGCCTGCTTGGGTCCCGAAAGTCGAGTTGAAGCCCGAGGATTGGACGCGCTGGAACGACTACGGGATCGGCCTCTTCCTGCAGGGCAACCTGAAAGGCGCGCGGCAGGCCTTTGAGCAAGTAACCAAAATCGATGCCGCCAACCCCGATGGCTGGGTCAACCTTGGCCGCGTGGCTGTGCAGGAAGGCGACATCGAGGGCGGCCGCAAGGTTCTGGAGCGGGCGTTGCAAATCGCCCCCAAATTGGCCCGCACGAACTTCTTCTTCGCCCGCGTGCTGCGGGCCGAAGGCAAGTATGAAGAAGCCGCCAGCCGTCTCGGAACCGTGCTGGCACAGTATCCGCGTGATCGCGTGGCGCTCAACGATCTCGGCCGCATCTTTTTTCTCGAACGCAAGTACTCGGACGCGGTCGCCACGCTGCAACAGGTCCTCAACATCGACCCGGAGGATTTGCAAGCCCACTACAATCTCAT
>Ga0126379_10001788_pt1 | contig 13342 bp, 13 predicted proteins | sample PanSoiMetPlot_24_FD_92640 | JGI IMG/M metagenome (GOLD analysis project Ga0126379, IMG submission 92640) | Tropical forest soil microbial communities from Panama - MetaG Plot_24 | ecosystem: Environmental > Terrestrial > Soil > Tropical forest > Bulk soil | place: Panama | collected 2016-02-17 | reverse complement strand
GCGTGACCCTTCGGCTTTTTGAGGGTCCCGTTGGTCCGGCGTCGTGCTGGTACACCCCACCAACGTCATGAGAGCGATAATGAACCAGATAAATACCATGCGGTGCATGATGGGCGGCGTCCTCGTCTTCTGGATTGTTGGGGTAAACAGAAGGTAGGCTACCACGGGAGATCGGACTGACCAAGCAAACGGCTATTTTACGCCGGGCGATGTGCGGTCGGCAGGAAGGGACCGGGCACACCGAAATCCGATCGTGGCGGATCGTTGATCCGGCGGCGAGCCGCCGCGGGTGGCGGTGCGAAGCATGATGGCGTGGCTCTTCCAGGAGCCACCTCGCACACTCTTATAGCGCCCGCCTGTCGGGCCTTGAGGGTTTCGTTCCGGCATGTAGGCGTAATAGTCGAAGCCAAACCAGTCTTGCACCCACTCCGCGACGTTGCCGGACATGTGATGGAGGCCATAGGGGCTTTGGCCGTCATCGTGTGAATCCACCGCCGCGAGAATCGGGATTTCGTGGACATGATGTTGCCCAAACATGGCGAACCTGGACTCCGGCGCCTCCTCTCCCCAGGGAAACAGGCGGCCGTCGGTCCCCCGCGCGGCTTTCTCCCATTCCGCTTCGGTCGGGAGCCGCTTTGCGCGTGCCTGGCAGAAATCCTTTGCCTCATGCCATGTGACATAAAGCGCCGGCCAGCGGGTCAGAGTCTGGTCGGATACGGAGTGCACCGTGATAACGTGCCAGATGAGTTTCTGGAGTTCGTCAGGCGGGTGTTGTTGCCGCTGTTGGAGGTATTTTAGGTACTCACCGAGACTCACTTCGTCGCGGTCCATCTCATAGGCATCTAGCCAGACCCGATTTTGGGGGAGCTCGGTATCGTCGAACTGGGTCTGCAATCCATAGGGGTCGTCGTCGATTCGCTTGCTGCCGAGCACAAATTCGCTGGCGGGGATCGTCTGCATGGGCGACGAGATCGCGAGTGAGGCGATTGATGTGAGATGGTGAGCCAACTCTGTCGCGGGCCTCGAAGTCGCGACGGCCTGGTAGGGGATGAGAGCTGCAACGAACCACAGGATCGTCACAAGGCTGAAGCCGAGGACGCGGTGCATCAGGTTTTACTGGACGCGGCGAGTGCTTTGTTGACTTCGGCGATCAGGCGGCGCTCGATTTCGGCGATTTCTTCGGCGCTGACGCTCAGGATCTTACCGCCTTGCGCAAGTTTTTCAAAATCTGCTTTGACGACCAACCGGGTGACGTTGGCAGGGAGTGCCTGGATGGCGACAACATACTGGTTGCGGAAGCCGGAGACTTCGAGCGACGTCGGATTGGAAACCTTACGATCCGTGACGTACACGGCCTTCTGGTCGGTCTTGATGTTGACTCTCAGCAAGTAGCCGTTCCGGCCGAGGGCCTCTTCGACGGTTTTGGTGACCGTGGCATAGGGGCGGGGAATGTCGTCGGCCTGGGCGCCCTTTCCGTCGACGTACATGTTCTGCGCCGCCTGAGCGGCAGCAGTCTTTTGCGCCTCGACGGTGAGCCGCTTGGCCTGGTTCAACTGGCTCTCCATGGAATCGAGGGCGGCTTTCGCTTCGGCTTTCGTGCTGTCCACGGACTTCTTCGCGTCACGCAGTTCCTGATTCAACAGATCGATCTGTTGCTGCATCACCTTGTTGCCTTCTTGCAACGAGGTGACAACAGATTCCTGTCTGACGAGCTGCTTCCGAAGCGTGTCGTTCTCGGTTTTGAAGGGGGAGTCGTCCGGCTTGCACCCCGTCGCGAGGAGCAGCATGCTGGCAACGACGACGGTCCACATCCGTAACACCATCGTGTGGGTCACCTCCATCGATTCATGCAACGGTGGGCCGATTATCCATGCTTCGCCAGTACTTGTCTATGAAGATTGTGCGGTCCCATGGGTTTGACCTGAAAAAGTTCGAGCAGGTATGCTGACGCCATGTGGGAGCACGTACGAGTTGCAGGCTGGCTGGTACTAGTCCTGTGTGTAATCCACGACAATAGGCAGGCCCTGGCCGAGCGGCAGGAGCAGATCATCGTTCCGGTCGAGGACTATGCCCTGTACGATCAAGTGGTGACGAGCAAGTTTCTGACGAACCAGACGAGTGTCGTGCTGATCGAGCGGCTCACCGTGTCGCGTTTGTATCCGGACCAGGATGTTCCCACGACAATCGGCCTGTTTGACGAGCATGATCTCTTCGATCGGAGACTGCCGCCCGATCTGGTACGAGACTTCGTTTACAAGAATCGTCAACCGGTTCGATTGAGCGCGCACTTCCAATTCGGCGTGCGCTATCGTTTCGTCGGCCCGGAGGGAATCGAAGAACCGGAGGTTGCTCTGGCCCTGCCGGCGGCAGGGCCACTGGTTGGTTTGACGCAAGACCTGTCGCTTCTCGGTCGACTGGTCTTCTCGCGTGTGGCCTACACCCGGCCATTGGATCAGGCCCTGGTCTATGTGGAACAGCATCGACACGACGGAACGGGGGCGGGATTCCTCATCTGGCTCCAACGGCAAGCGACCACCTGGTCCATCAACGACACGGAAGTGTTGTGGAGCATGCGTGCATCCGAAGGAGCGTCTGGATCTGAGTAACGTTGGGAGGGCTCTGTGAGAGCGCATCCCTCCACATACAGACCGGGCTATGTAGCCATGCCGACGCTGATTCGTAAAACGTTCTCCGTTCCTCCCTTGGGATGCAACTGTTCGATCCTGGGTGACCCTGTGACCAAACAGGCGATCGTGGTCGATCCCGGCGGAGCGCACGAACACATTCTCCATGAAGTCCGGCAGCTGGGCCTGGCCGTCACGCACATCGTACATACGCACGCGCATTTTGATCATTTCCTCGCATCCGGCGAGATGAAGAAGGCGACAGGGGCGACGCTCTGCCTCCATCCAGACGATCTGGTACTCTGGAAGATGCTCGAGATGCAATGTCGCATGTTCGGCGTGCCGTACGTCTCGGTGCCGTTGCCTGAGCACTGGTTGAACGACGAAGAGAAGCTGCGCGTGGGGGAGATCGAAGCGATCGCCCTGCACACGCCAGGCCACACGCCCGGGTCGCTGAGTCTTCATGTGCCGGCCGAGCATGTGGTCTTGGCTGGCGACACGCTGTTTCGCGGCAGCATCGGCCGGACGGATCTCTGGGGTGGCGACTTCGATGCCATCGAGCAATCCATTCGCGAACGGCTCTATAATCTCGGTGATACCACCATCGTGGTGACCGGGCATGGACCCGAAACTGCGATCGGACTTGAGAAAGAGACCAACCAATTCGTGCGGGTCTGACAAGCTGATAGGAGGGGACTATGAAAATGTGCCGTCATCTCCTGTGTGCGGGGCTGCTGCTCCTCGGGGTCCTGGTGTCCGATCGAACGATCGTAGCGGAGGGGGCGTCGACAACCCCGCCAGAGCTTGTGACCATCGCGGAAGTCAAGGTGCGGGTCACCGATCACGGACCGGTTGTGCTGTTGCAGGCGGAAGGGAAAACAATCCCGATATTTGTCGATCTGACAGTGGCCTTATCGATTCAAGCCGCGCTGATCGGTGACAAACTAGAGCGACCGATGTCGCATGACTTGATGTCCCAAATTCTTCGGACGTACGGCGGGAAGGTAACTCAGACGGTGATCACGCTGAAGGGCGGCACCTATTATGGGGCACTGACGGTGGCGTTTCGGGATGAGGTGAAGGTTTTTGACAGCCGGTCGTCGGATTCGATCGCGCTCGCGGTGCATTTCAAGGCGCCAATTCTCGTTGGACGTGATCTTCTCAATTCGGCCGGTCGCGTGCTCGAGAAATCGAAAACGGAGGATCTCTGACGGTTACTCCTTTGCCATGCGCGTGCGCAATCGCCCGAGACGTTTTTCCGTGGACTGCTTGATGAAGGCCATGTTCTCGGCGAGATGCTGCTCGGCGTTGATTTGTCCTTCGTCCCGCCGCTTCTGTTGCGCCAGTCCGAAGGCTGCAATCGAGGGGCCATCCTCCCTGTTCAGATCCTTCCAAATCTCCGTGCAGCGAGCCTGCTTGGCGGGAGGATACTTGTCGCAGGGTGGATCCGCCGCCAGCGTGACCGTTTCTCCGAGCACGAGCAACAACCCCAGAGTGAGCAGAATTTTCACGCTGCGTCCTCTTACCCCCTGAACGCCAATCCCGCGTTCTGCACACAATAGCACAACGAGTCTCGTTCTGCCGACGATTGCGGCCAGCGAGCGGCTCACCGAGCGGGTTCTCGAATGGGGGAGCGCGGAGCGGTATCGGCAGTCCGTTGACCCAAGGGGGAAGAGCCGGGTGGGAACAGGAGGTCGGATTCCTGGATGCTGCATCGTGCTGGAAGAAGGCCGAATTCGGGCGAACGGTTCACACCGCCGGATGGCGGGTGATCAGAGTCGTTGGGGTGACGAGCCGAGAACCGACGAGGTGTTGGATCAACGTCGTCGCCGTCATCCCTCGTTGAATGTCGGCTAGATTCCCATCGCGTCCTTGACCTCTTGAAGCGTCTCGCCTGCGACTTGACTGGCCCGCCGACTACCCTCTTCGACGATGCCGTCCAAGCGGGCGGGGTCTTTGATGAGGGCCGCCCGACCCTCCCAGATGGGCGTCAGCCGTTCCACGATGGGGTCGGCGACGAGCTTCTTGCAATCGATGCAACCGATCTCCGCGGTCCGGCACTCCTTGTTGACCCGCTCCTGAACCGCCGACGTGGAAAAAATCTTGTGAAGATCGTATACGGGGCAGACGTCCGGATTGCCCGGGTCGCTGCGGCGGACCCGGGCCGGGTCTGTGACCATGGTCTTCAGTTTCTGGCGAACAACCGGTTCTGTGTCGGAGAGATTGATCGTGTTCCCATAGCTCTTGCTCATCTTCCGACCGTCCGTACCCAATACTTTCGGGAATTTCGTCAGGTGCTCCATCGGCTCAGGGAAGACCGATTTGTAGAGGCTGTTGAATCGACGAGCAAGTTCGCGGGTGAGTTCCAGATGCGGGAGCTGGTCCTTTCCAACCGGGACGAAGTCTGGTTTGTACAATAGGATATCAGCGGCTTGGAGGACAGGATAGCCCAGGAACCCGTAGGTATTGAGGTCGCGCTCCTTGATCTCCTCTTGTTTTTCCTTGTAGGTCGGATTGCGTTCCAACCAGGCAACCGGAACGATCATCGACAACAAGAGATGCAGGATCGCGTGCTCGGGGATGCGGGATTGGACGAACACTGTGGCCTTGGAGGGATCGATCCCGGCCGCCAGCCAATCAATCAGCAGCTCCCGGACGAATTCGCGGATCTGGCTTGTATCGGCGTAGTTAGTGGACAACGCGTGCCAGTCGGCAACGAAAAAGTAACAGTCGAACTCGTTCTGGAGTCCTTTCCAATTTTCCAGCGCGCCTAAATAGTTGCCGAGATGGAGCAGCCCGCTGGGTTGCATACCGCTGAGGACCCGCCTCTTGTTCATGGTGTTGATCCTGCTCCCAGCCCCATGGTCGCGGACAAGATGCTGCCCGACACGGCCTGGGTCAAGGTAATGACCGAATGAATGAGTCGGATTTGGGGGTCGAACACGATGAGCGCCACGAGAACCAACATGCCATACGGCTCGAGCCGCATGAGGGCGAGCGCAGGCCTCGGTGGTAGGAGGCTCGTGAGAATGCGTCCTCCGTCGAGCGGTGGAATGGGAATCAGATTGAAGAGCATAAGGAGTACATTAATTAAGAGTGAGAAGTAAGCCATCACCGCGAGTGGAAGCGTGATCATTGTCTGGAGCGAGCGCGGCGGTAGAGTCTCGTCTGCAGAGGACCAATATTCTGCAACGGAAGAATCGAGGGACAGCAGTACGGTAAGGAACAATGCACTCCCGATCGCGAGGACCAGGTTCATGCCGGGCCCTGCCGCGGCGACGAGTGCCATGTCACGTCGGGGCTGATGCATGAGGCGAGGGTCGATCGGGACCGGCTTGGCCCATCCAAGGAAGAAGCCACCCGGCATCAGGAGACAGAGTATTGGCAGGATCACCGTGCCGAACGGATCAATATGGGCCAGCGGATTCATCGTGAGGCGGCCTTGACGTTTCGCCGTAGGATCGCCGCATCGATTGGCGACCCAACCGTGCGCGTACTCATGGAGTACCATGGCGAACAGGAGCGGCAGGCCCATATAGGAAATTTTATAAAGGATGTCCGGTAGTGCGCTCATTGGCGTGGAGTCTCAGTCGAGTTGTGTAAATCGCCCGCGCTTCACTTGGATAAGAAACAGGGGCCGATTTAGTGTACCCTCCGGTCCGAACGAGGCGGGGCCAACCATGGTTGGGAGATCTCGTTGAGTCATGAGGTAGTCGCGCACTGCTTCGCCCGATGAGGCGCCTCTTCGGATGGCTTCAAGAACCAGCTTCGCGGCATCATAGCCTTGCATAGCAAACAGCGTCGGGGTCGTTTGAAATCGCTTCTTGTAGCGATCCACAAAGTCTTGCACGTTTGGATTGGGGCTGTCCACGAAGAATCCATCGACGAAGATCGCTCCGTCAAGGGACTGGTCGGCGGTTCGAGCAAGTTCCGGTGAGTTCCATCCGTTGGCGCCGAGGAACGGCACCTTCATGTCGTAAAAGTTGAGCTGGGCAGCTATGAGACCGGCCTCTTGGGCACGTCCAGGAACGAAGATCGCATCGAACCCTGGGGTATAGAGCTCTTTCCTGTCGAGCTTTGTTTGTTTCCCGGTTGTCTTCGTCGGATCCACGGGCACGGAAAGGCCGTACTTCTTCAAGTCCTCGCCCTTTATCCGTTTGAGCTGCGTGTTGAAGTCGGTTTCCCCCTCTTGGTACGACTCCATCGCAATAATTTCGCCATCGTACTGCTGGACCTCTTCGGCAAACAGTCGCGCAAGCTCTCGGCCGTAAGTCGTCTCCGGATACAGGATGCAAAAGCGGCGGTACCCCTGTTCGCGGGTCGCATAGGCCGCGATCCGTTTCGCCTGCATACTATAAGTGATCGCAGCGCTGAAGACATAGCTGCCCAATCGACGGACGTTCGGAAGCGTTGCGGTCGGTGTGATGAGGGGGGTCTTGGTCCGTTCCGATAATTCGGCCATGACCGGCAGACTTTTCGACAGGAGCGGGCCGATGACAGCGATCGGATGATCGTCCGTCAACAGTGTGGACAGGTCGTCGAGGAAGGTGGGCCGCTCCGATTCATAGTCTTTCACGATCAACCCGACTGAGGAACCGGTGACTCGATCCTTGTTGAGTTCAACGGCTAGCTGAATCCCGGCCAACACGTCGTTGGAAAAGGGCGCGACTTTTCCCGACAGCGGTAGCACGGCGGCGAGCACATATTGATATGATTTGAGTCTGGCTTGCAGGGTGCCCAGAAGGTCTGAGGCTTTTGCTGAATAGGCGTGGGTCGGGAAGCGATCAAGAAACATCTGAATCTGACGGGTCGCTTGGTAGTCTTCCCCGCGTGCAATATGGAGCTCGATCAGACGAATCGAGGCGAGGTCTCCAGGGAACGTTCGAGAATAGAGTTCTTGGATCCGGTCAAGGGTTTTCTTGTCCAGTTGCCCGTTGATGAGTTCTCTAATGCGGGTGTGGATCTCACCGACTTGATCGTCCGGAGCGAGGGCCATTTCATCCAGCCAGGCTTGAATAGCCCGGACAGGTTCCTTTTTTTTCAGATATAACTCACCGCTCAGGTGGATCGCCTCCAGTTTGGTGGTGTTGTCTTTCGAAAGCGTGCGAACACTGACAAGGATCGGCAAAGCAAGGTCGATGTTCCCCATCGAGGCATGAACGCGGGCCAGCATCAATTTGCCACGGTCAGAAACCTCTGATTTGGGAAATTCGAGTTGCAGTTGCTGCAAGTACTTCAAAGCTTCCGGATATTCTTTGGTGTCGTGGAGGGCGGCCCCGAGCAGAAGATACGTGTCGTCCAAGAGATCAGGTTTGGGCGAGGTAGCCAGAAAGCGACGCAATATAGTGGTCGCTTCCTCCGGCTGCCCGGCGTCGAGCAGACGCTTGGCTTGGGCGAGGGCGGGGTGAGATTCCAGCGCGCTTTTTGCTGGTTCGGCGTAAACACGTGGACTCTCCCACAGCTCGACTAGTGGGTTGATCCCTGCCCAGATGAGCCCACCGATGCCCAATAGACTCAACAGTGCACGACAAGTACGCGTCGACAAACCGGACGACGGGATAATGCGATTGATCATGAGTTCCCAGGGAAGGCCACCCAATTTCTCATCCTCGTGACTACTATCGGAAAGCCTGTGGGGTGTCAAGGCAATCTCCGCGCCGTTCATTGTCTTCATCGGAGTGATTCGCTATCATCGGTTCATGCTGCTGCATCCGATGGTTGAACGGTACTTGACCCATCTCCGCATCGAGGGTGGGCTGTCTCCCAACACGCTAGAGGCCTATCGCCGGGATCTATTCAAATTTCAAACCTATGCATATCGGGTCGGTGTGCCGTTGCCCGCGCAGATGACCTCCGATACAGTCACGGGATTTCTTCGCTCGTTAAGAGAGGCTCGACTGTCGCACACTTCTTCGGCCCGCTGCCTGTCTGCCGTTCGCGGCTGGCTCCGATATCTCAGACGAGAGCGTGTGATTGACGAAGATCCTGCCGTCGGGCTTGCGTCCAGGGGTCGTGGCATCAAACTGCCAAAAACCTTGTCTCAACAGGACGTGACAGCGTTGTTGGATCTGCCGGTCCGTAACACGCGTGAGGACCATCGTGATCGGGCGATGATGGAACTGCTCTATGCGACGGGAGTGCGTGTGTCGGAACTCGTCTCGGTGGAAGTCGCAAACCTCAATCTCGATGTCGGCTATTTGCTCGTTACCGGTAAGGGATCGAAAGAGCGCGTTGTGCCGATGAATGATCAGGCGCGAGACGCGCTGTGCCACTACCTAGACGAGGTGCGTCCTCGATTATTGAAGCAACGGACATCGCGGTATCTCTTCGTGACGACCCGCGGGGTCCCCATGACGAGACAGGGGTTTTGGAAGTTACTACGTCGACGCGCGCGGCGAGCCGGCATCACGAAATCGATTTCACCGCACATGCTGCGGCATTCCTTCGCGACACATTTGCTGGAAGGCGGTGCCGATCTCCGGTCCGTTCAAGTGATGCTCGGACATTCGACCATCGCCACCACCCAGATCTATACACATGTCGAGCGAGAACGACTCAAGCAAGTACACGATCGGTTTTTTCCGCGAAAACGTCGTCGTGGTGTAACAGGCAAGAGCTCTGTGGTCGGGAGTCGACGATGAACTGATTTATATTGTGCAAGAAGGGTGCGAGATTGGATTGACAAGGGTCGATGGACTTGGTAGCATCCGCCAGGTTGCTAGGAAAATCGGGCGGATAGCTCAGTTGGAAGAGCGCTGCCCTTACAAGGCAGAGGTCACAGGTTCGATCCCTGTTCCGCCTACCAGCCGAAGGGTCTGGATCACGCGGAGCAGGTCGAAAATGTAAACAAGAATTAAAAATTTCAGACGAGACCACCCGCTAGATATAGTCTTGTCGCTTCGAATTTCCGCTATAGGTAGAGTCACGAGGGGCCGTCGTTCAGCCTGGTTTAGGACGCCAGATTGTCAATCTGGAGGTCGCGGGTTCAAATCCCGTCGGCCCCGCCACTTTATCTTTTTTTTCAAGCGGTGTGTTGCGGGCCGTCTACCTGCAACCCCTGTTGTCGAAGGGGGTGTATCCCCTTCGGAGGGAACGCATAAGGGGACCCGTTTCCGTACTCGCACCGGACGAGACGGGCCTTTGAGCCGAGGTAGCAGGGGAGATTGGATCAACTTCCGTCGGCCCCGCCTAGTTCCTCAATGTTTGGTAGACTCCCTATGCAGCAGTACATATCATCCGCTGGAGCGGGAAAGGTCGTAGAGGTATGTTTCAAACTGGAGCCCTAGAACTGATCGGGTCACTCGGTGTGGTGTCAAAGAGCGTGCTCGTGCTGCTGTTCTTCTTCTCGGTGCTCTCCTGGGCGATCATTCTCTTCAAATGGCGCATGTTTCGCGCGGCGGACCTCGGGGACCAGCGTTTCATGGCGCTCTTGGCCAAAACCAGAGAATTAGGTGACCTGTATCGCCAGGTCAGAAAGATGGAGGAAAGTCCCTGCGGAAGTGTGTTTGAAGGGACGGTTGAACACATGGGGATTGGGGGCGTCGACGCCAAGGATGGGACTGGCTCCGCGCCGATTGATCGCCATCTCGTCGAAAGGACGGCGGCGCATCTCACCCATTGCGAACTCTCCCGACTCGAAGCGTATCTGCCCTTCCTCGCGACGACCGGGAATATCACACCGTTCATCGGACTATTGGGAACCGTCTTGGGGATAATCGATGCCTTTCGTGAAATTGGCGCGCAAGGGACGGCGAGCATCGCCGCGGTCGCTCCCGGTGTCTCTGAAGCGTTGGTCGCTACGGCGGCCGGCTTGTTTACTGCGATTCCCGCAGTGATCGCCTACAACTATTTCCTAACCCGAATTCGCCGGACCGCGGCTCGAATGGATACGGTCACGATCGAACTGCTGACCTGGCTGCCGGCCACTCCCACTAAAGCCAAACCAACTGCGGTCGTGATGCAGGCATGACAACGTTTGAAACCAGGCATCGACGTTTCTTGGCCGAGATCAACGTCATTCCGTTGGTCGACGTCGTGCTCGTACTCTTGGTGATATTCATGGTCACTGCGCCAATGTTGTACCGCGGCATGGATATCAATTTACCGAAATCTGCCACCAACACGATCAAACCTGAGATGCGGACGGTCCTGACGATCGAGAAGGACCAACGGCTGTATTTGGACAAGGACCCGGTCGGAGTGGCGCAGCTGGAGCAGAAGCTGAAACTGCTGAAGCTGCAACATCGGGATGTCTCGCTGTACTTACGGGCCGATCGTGATGTGCCTTACGGCACTGTCGTACAGGTTATGGACGGAGTCAAGAAGGCCGGCATTGAAAAAATCGGCATGGTGACTGAACCGGTTGGTGTTGAACGTGTTGGCGGACCCCAGATGAACCGCACACCGTCTCGAAAGAGTTAACGAATCGAATCGCAGAAAGAACGCGCATCCCATGGCCTCTCAGGCATACGTCCACTCGGCGCTGTGGTTCGATCATGAAGAGCAGGCGCAGTTCCTTCGCCAGCTCCGACGGGCGCTCCTCTTCTCGTTGGTCGCGCATCTGATCATCCTGTTGGTCATAACCATTCTCCGATTGCCGCATCGTGGAGAGCGGCCTCTTGCCGCCGTCGAGGTTTCGCTTGTCAGTTTGTCGACTCCCGTCCCGATGAAGCAACCTGATCCAGTGAAAACCTTAGCCCAACCCAGGCCTCCGGAATCCAAGTCCATCCCTGCCCCGGTGGTCAAAGACTCAACCCCAGCCCGCACACCGACGACACCAGCAGGGCACGTGGCGCGTGACGTACTACGCGACATGCAACTGCCGCCGGATGCTCCCAAGTTCGGGGATCTGGCTCCTGCGAAATCCGTCGCCCTGCCTCAACAGGAGGCCAAGACGAAAGTGCCGGACCTTCCCCGAATCCCGGATCCAATGCAAGAGCCGGTTGCCACGGTTCCTCGACGATCAAATCTCAGCGATGAAGTGGATCGGGAGCTTGAAGAAGAGCTGAAAAGGGTGAAGCAATTTACTCCGGCAGCCAAATTAGAGATTCCAAAAGAAGTCAAAGCGGTTGATCAGCCGGAAAAGCCGGTTGCTCCGCAGGAGGCCAAAGCCGCGGCGGCACTGACGCCAGAAACCATATTGAAAATTTCCGGCTCATCCGGGTCCAATCCCTATTGGGCGCGAGTGCAGGCTGTGATCAGTAGCTATTGGGAGCCGCCTCCAATCGATGTCTCAGGGCAAACCTACACCGTGACAATCAAGTTTCGCCTGCAACGGGATGGCACGATCAAAGGTGTGACGATTCAAAAAACCTCCGGCAATAGTTATTACGACATGGCCGGCCAGCGGGCAGTCCTCCGGCCACGCCAGCTCCCGCCGTTTCCACCCGACATGACCGACGGGTACAAAGACGTCGAAATGGTGTTCAGAGTAGGAGAACTGGCCGGATGACTCAGAGGACTTTTATCGGAATCACGGTCGGTGGGTTGCTCTTGCTTGCAGGAGCCGCGGGGATTCTCGACTCCGGAGCCGCGGATGTATTCCTTGAGGCTACGCGTCCTGACTTTCAAAAAATCTCACTGGGAGTTGTGGGAATTCAAAATGGCGGTGGCCCGGATTGGGTAGGGGGACGTATTGAGGAAGTGCTCAAGAAAGATGTGAAGCGTTCGTTGGTGTTTGATTTGGTCGATTTGCCCAGTCTCGGGATCAAGGTGCGGGAGGTCAGTAACGGGGCAACGGCCGTCTTCAAGCAGGCCGCGGACAATGGAGTGTCGCTGCTGGTGTGGGGGAAAGCGAGTCTCAAGGACTCGGGAAAAGACGCCGACGCGACGATGGAAGGGTTCGTTTACGATAGCAGCAGCGATGAGGTCGTGGGAGGAAAACGGTATGCAGGCTCGCCTTCGGTAATCCGCTTGATGGCGCATCGCTTCGCGGACGAATTGGTCTTTCGGTATACCGGCGAGCCGGGGATTGCGCGCACGAAGATCGTCTTTGTTGGGGAACAGGGTTCGGCGCGCGAGTTGTTCGTGATGGATTACGACGGCTACGATCCTCGTCAGCTGACGGCCGACGGATTTCTGAATCTGATGCCTCGGTGGTCTCCGGATCGACGGTTCATCGTGTTTACCGCCTATCGCAATCGCAACTCTCAGGACATCGACATGATCGAAGTGGCGACAGGGAAACGGTGGACCCTCATCTCCTATGGCGGCTTGAACATTACACCGGCTCTGTCGCCGGACGGCAACTTCCTCGCGTTTGCCTCGAGCTACGAAGGCAACTCGGAGCTCTATCGCTTGGACACGAGAACCAAGGCGGTTCAACGGTTGACCGTGAACCAGTCCGGCGATCTGTCTCCTTCTTGGTCTCCGACGGGCAGGGAACTTGCTTTTACTTCAGACCGGGGAGGGGGGCCACAGATCTTCCTCATGAGTTCGGATGGCACCAACGTTCGCCGTCTGACCTTCGAAGGGGATTATAATGCCGCACCGGCCTGGTCGCCACGAGGAAACTGGATTGCCTTTGTCTGCCGGACGCCGAGGAAAGAGTACAAATTGTGCGTGATGAGCCCTGACGGACAGAAGCGTATGCAATTGACGACAGGGCCGGGGGTGGATGATTCCCCCTCTTGGTCGCCGGACGGGCGCCACCTCGTTTTCAGCTCGACGGCGGACGGGAAAAGTCATATTTATATGATCAATGCGGATGGCAAGGATCT
>Ga0126379_10001782_pt1 | contig 13355 bp, 15 predicted proteins | sample PanSoiMetPlot_24_FD_92640 | JGI IMG/M metagenome (GOLD analysis project Ga0126379, IMG submission 92640) | Tropical forest soil microbial communities from Panama - MetaG Plot_24 | ecosystem: Environmental > Terrestrial > Soil > Tropical forest > Bulk soil | place: Panama | collected 2016-02-17 | reverse complement strand
CTCAGTTTTGTTGTTACAAGTGGGGTGATTTATGGCGAAGATCATTGAATTCTTCGTACCCAGCAGCTTTAGAAAAAAGGCAACGAAGTGGATACCGCCGGAAGAATATGGGAAGGTGATTCCGTTCAGTTTGCCACAAAAGAAGTCGGCTTGACGCTGATTCCCTGGATTCGCGGGGCCTGACGAACCCTAGGGCAGCGGAGCGACTGACGCGTCAATCTTACCGCCACCGTTGTGAGTGTAATGGCGATGTGACGCCAATCTGGCGCGGCAGACCGGAATTCAGCCGCGTATTCACTCAAGAGGCTCAGTGGCAAGAGTGGAAGTATGGATAATCTATTGAGAGCTGGGCCTCTTGGTTTGGCGGCTGGACGACTGCCGAAATAACGACGCTTATCTCAGGAACTCTGGCCGTCGCACTTTTGTAATTTACGATGCGACGACACGGCAAAATAGGCCCAGGACTTACTTGACCTGGTGCTTGGCGAATTCTTCGGGCGTGTATTTGCCCGCTTGACGTAGCTTTCGTTCAGTTCCGTGTACCGCTTCCACTTCTCAGGCAGGTCGTCCAGCGCGAAAATCGCGGATACTGGGCAGACTGGGACACAGGCGCCACAATCGATACATTCCACCGGATCAATGTAGAGCTGGGAAACGCTTCCGAATGTAGGGCGGCCGTCATCATAAGTCGTGTTCTTCTTGGGGTGGATGCAATCTACGGGACAGGCGTCGACGCAGGCGGTGTCTTTTGTTCCGATGCAGGGTTCGGCAATAACGTAGGCCATAAGGCTACCTCCCCCTATCACAGTCTACGGTATGCCTCTCGGAAGGGAGATTCAATGGGGCCGGGGTAAACTCGTGCGTATGACGCCCACGATCGAAAAGATTTCTGCGGTCACTTTTCGGGTTGTGAACATGACGGATTCTGTCCGGTTTTACAGAGACGTTCTGGGCATGGAACTTGTCTACGGTGGAGAGGGCACAGGATTCTCTTCCCTGTGCGCAAGAGGAACTCAATCCCTGATCCTCAATCTGGAACAGGGTAATCCGACGATTCACTGGGGACGGCTGATTTTCTACGTCACGGATGTGGACGCCCTCTGGAATCATCTGAAGGATCGGGGATTTGATCCGGAGATTCCACGAGATGCCTCGTGGGGAGAACGCTATTTCCACATGCCCGACCCAGACGGCCACGAGCTGTCGTTTGCGCGGCAGCTTCGATGACTTGGAAATAGTTCGATCTCGTGGGAAGCGTTAGGAAGTAGAACAGCATTCAGGATTTCCGCTCCTTCTTTTGCACGTTCATCCAAACTCCATCTGTTTGGGGCGCTGGCACAAAATTGGACGAAGTCGCTGATTCTGCTTCGTGAGCGATAAGGCACACCTCTTGGGCGGCGACAACCCCGCCTGGGTTTCTGCAAGGGATGCTTTGGGACTCCGGTCAATGGGCGGCTTGAATGAAGGAGGTGGGTGGACTATTGGTCAGCGAATGGGACCGGGAAGGTCAGTGAGTGAAATGGCGATTTATCACCAACCATCCACATGCCCGGAACGAAATAGGCTGCGCCAGTTGCAATTGGTGTCGGTTTAGTCCATGACACGGAACTGCAGGTAGGGTGTCGAGATCTTGAGGATGATGTCTTCGTCGGCCTCGACTAAGGTCACCCTTCCATCTTCGTCTCGATCCGGCCGACCGACTGCTTCGAATTCGATATCAACCTTGAAATACGGGCAGTCTTGACTGACGAACGTGCGGCGTAGTCCTGTCGATAGACCACCCTCGGTCGTGAATACAGTGAGCAGAGCTTTGCGCGTACTTCCGGGCTTGATGGTCTGCATGCGCTCCAATACCTTGGTGACCCAATCGACGTGAAACTGGGAACATTGCGATGGATCTCCCGTGGGACTTGCTCGTAAGACTGTGGCTCCCGCGAGCGCAGCGGATGCGAGCAAAGGGAATACGTGGCGTCGTTGCATCGTAGCTCCTCCGTGCAAAAGCTGATTTACCGAGAATCCGCGCGGACAAAGTCAATGAGTGCTATGGGGATATTACGCCAGTTGAACTACTATCTGACGCGGCAGCGGTCGGCTGAGTCCAGCGTCAACTACCGAGGTGACCAGACCCTCGTTCCCAGAAGAATGCCGTGGTTCTGCCCTTTTTCGTTGATGTCATAAATGCGCAAATCGGTCCAATCGAAGCGCGTTTGGACACCTCTCAATGAAGACGCGCTGACTTTCTCATAAACCTGCGTTGCGAAAAGGACTTGATTCACAGAGAACTTGCGCGCAATTTGTTCGATAACCTCTGCAATGGGAGGCGCCGTGCGACGAACATCCAAGCCGTGCACCTCATCTAAGGCCGTTTCCCAGGGGGGCGCGACGAAGGCGACAATACCTCGATCGACCGGTACGTGGAGTTCCTCGAGGAGCCCTACATAGTCGCCATGTACAAGGTTGATCTTCTGCGCCATCGCCTTGAGGTTGCGTCGCGTGAGATCGAAGACATGATGGTCGGATTCGAAGCCGATGCCCTCTGAATTTGGCAGATGCCGCAAAATCCAAAACAGAGGTGTTGCAGGAACCGGCGAATGGATCGACTACCACGAATCGGTTCCACGGCATACGTTGGGCAACGGAAGCGACATCGAGACCAATATGATCCGCGAGTGTGTCACGGGTGCACTCTACTGCTGTGCGGCCGAGAACACGGACGCCGCGGCTGTACCATTCTTCCGGCCTCATTCCGTAAATGCTGAGGTAGTCGGCGTCCGCGAAGGTATCGAGCCCGTATCGCTTGATTTCTGCGAGAGTCAACACTTCATTTCGTTTGGCGCCATGAAGCAGCAGTTCCCGATTGTAGACATGCGGCCGCAAGTCGGTGCGATGATCTTGAGGCATCAGGTTAAGTGGCCAACGCCGGAACGAAGAAGTTTATCCCCTAGAGAAGAGCTACGTCGCGGTTGCGCCAGGCAAGGCAGGACGTGGCCGACCTGACACGTTGCGCTTCGGCACGGCCCAAGACAGAGGAAACGGTGAAAACCCAAGTGCCGTCCCTACCTTGCCTCACCGAATAGCATAGTCCTCTTTGCGTGTCCCAACGCATTGGAACTCACTTCAGAGGTTGTGGTCGTCGGGTCCTCCGATGCGGTCGATGAGTGATTCAGGATGTTACAACATTTACTTCGTGGCGCACCCGTCCAGTTGTTCCACCTTCCAGTTTTCGGGTCGTATAATCGACGGATGAGCGCACACCGGTGGGGAGCTGCGGGTCCTCCACTCGAAGCCTATTCGCGGGTCACAAACCGCGAGCGATTCGCGTCCCTACACGACAGTGCGGCAGGATGCCTCGATCGTCTAGAGCGCGAATTCGAGACCGAGCGCAGGGAGGCGTACCGCCTCGACCTGGAGTTGGAGCACGACTGCAATCTGTCGCGCCCGAGCGTGGCCCTCCTACCGTGCGACGTGGGTGCGGCCCCCCTCATCATTGCCTTCTCAGATTTTCCGGGACTGCGCGTACGTTTCGGGCGCTGGTACGCCGTTGCTTTTCCGACGTGCGGATGTGATGCTTGCGATGAAACGGCGGAAACTGAAGCCGAACGTCTGGGATCACTGATTGACAACATGACAGCGGGTCGCTTTCGTGAAGTAATCCGAGTTCGCGCTGATGGGACCGCATGGAAAGAGTCGGAGTTTTGGTCCACCGGCGGCAGCTGTGCAGAAGAGTTGCGTCTCGATCAGACTCGAACGCGAAAGCTACTGGACGAATGTGAGCGGCGTTCCTTCGAGTGGGGGCCGTGGCCCAGACGCCACTGAGACTCCAACCCAAAAGCGATTGCGACTCAAAATGACTGTTCGTGTGCCGATGAGTGTAATGGCGATGTTTCGCCAATTGGCCGAAGCTGCTCTTGAGCCGAAAACACGGGACAGGTTGTTCAGAGGAAGATCGCCTGATTGCGTCCGGCGGGATCAGGTTGGAACCAAGACACTCCCCCAAAAGGGCTGTGGTCTGAAAAATCGGGAAGGGGTGGGATGTAACCGCCTTGAGCTTCCGAACACTCCTTCATCCAGGACGGACGATCCTGATCACGTTGACCGACCTCGGTCCAGCGCAATGCCAAATGTCCAGTTTCAGATCGCCAGGATGATTTCATCGCACGTACCCTGATGTTCCGCCCTTTGCGAATTATAGCTCTCTCGACAAATCCGTGCGGAGATCTATCGGGCCTTCGAGTTTTCTCGGTGCCGATCGTGAACTCCTCGGCACTATCGGCTCTTGCGGCGACACGCTGAGCGACGAAGAGATACTCAGCTTGCTCAAGAAATGGAATACGGAGGAAACAACGAGAGGAAAGCCTGCGTAGATTGGCTCTGAGGCGATTCTAAAACAACGCTAGACTTGACCAATCCCAGTTGTGACAAGAAATTTACAGAAAATAGACCCTTCCGTCGAAGCTTATTCCTCCAGTTCAGAATCAAGTAAAACGGAGGGAACAAAACCTCGTTGGCCAGAGCGCCTTCCTTCCCTCAGGGTCCCTGAGGAGTGAGCTGTTAACGACACAGACTCCTCGAGGGGATGTCCCAGTAAGTTCCACCCCTCAAAGTTCACGAGAAAGGACTGGTATGTCCGTAAGAAAGATTGTGCTCTCCGCTCTGATTTCGATAGTGCCTATTTTCTTCGTAGGCTGTGGCTCTTACAACACTCCTCCATCGACGCCACCCGGGAGTTCGGCTCGGTTTGCTTTGGTGGCCAACTCCCTTGCCAACAGCATTTCTACCTATACGGTCGATCCCGAAACCGGCCGACTGACGGCCAAAGACACGGTTCCGACCGGCGGCATGAGGTCCAAGGTCATCGTGGTGGCACCGTCGGGGCGCTTTGCTTACGTCGGCAACATCGCTTCCAACGACATCTCTGTATTCTCCGTTGACGCGAATACCGGCAGGCTGGCGATGGTGGGCTCGACGGTCCCGGCCGGCAGCGGCCCAAGTTTCATTGTCCTCGGACCCGCGGGAAATGTTCTCTATGTGGTAAATCAGAACTCCGATCACATTACTGGATTTTCCGTCAATCCAAACACCGGCACGCTGACGCCGCTGGAGGGCGAAGTTCCAACCGACGATGCACCGGTCGAACTCAAGTTCCATCCCTCGGGCCATTTCGCGTATGTCACGAACTTCAATTCCGGCGACGTAACGGTATATAGAGTCGACAGCACCGGAGCCTTGGGTTTACTCGGCGCCGTACCGGCTGGCTTGAGTCTGACTTCGATCAGCATCCACCCGTCTGGGAAATTTGCCTACGCCACCAGCCTGGCAGCGAAGCAGATCACGGCGTTCTCGATCGATCCGGTCACCGGAGCCTTGACCCCGATTACGCCATCGGTTCCCACCGGCGATGGCCCGACTTCCATCACGGTGGATTCGCAGGGCCGATTCGTGCACGTGACCAATGCGATTGAGGGCACTGTCACTACCTATTCTGTTGATGGCACGACCGGTGCGCTGACGCCGCGTTTCAGGGTACCGGCGGCGGGCACCAATCCAGTCGCGCTGAGTCTGGATCCTTCGGGCCGGTTTGCTTATGTGGCGAATGAGGGGTCAGACAACGTCACTCTTTTCACCGTCGATTCAACCACAGGATCTTTGAGGCCCGTTGGCCCGCCGGTAGATGCGGGAACAGGCCCGTCGTGGGTAACGCTGGTTCAGTGAGTGAATGGAGTTCGGGTCGTGAACGAGGGATGACCGCCGCACGACAACATGCGCGTCCCCCGGATTTGCTCTCACGGCCCGAACCGGGTCCATGTCAGGACAAATTGTGAACACAGCCTGACAGAAAAAGGATCGATTTCGTGTCCTCGCCAGCTTGGCGGCAATCATGCATGTCAGCTATCGCAAGGATTCCGTTGTCAGATGACGAAACTAGGCCATTACACGCTTTGGGCGGCAAAGTGGGATTTTGAGTGAAATGGCGATTTTTCACCAGTTATCGCACAATGATGTGGTTGTACTACGGTGAAACCTCGTAAACAGTTCCACATCCATTTGTGCATGATGTGCCAGACCCTCCACCCAGCGTTGTACCGAACAGGTCTCCCGCGCGGTCAAATGAGAGTCCACCCTGCGGCCAATGGCCATCGGCGTTGCCAGCAGTAACAGCGAAAGACAATGTCGATTCTGCATGGATTTGCCTCTTGACCGTCTGTGTTATAAGCCTCCACCCTGGCTATTCTTGGCGGGTGGAGGCAGTTGGATCAGGGCCTCATCTCAAATACGTTGCCGCCCTGCACTGGTTCGATGATGAAATTTCTGAGCGTGGTTCCAAAGAGGTGGCCCAGTTGATCGCGAATCAGACCTGCTTCTGGAAAAGAACCATCGGCTCCTCCCAGAAAGTTATGAAGTACGGTCACGCGGCCGAATTGTGTAAGTTCGAATGCCGTTCCCTCCGCGTCGGAGCCGCCATTGAGTGCCGTTCCGAAGAGATTGCCAGCTTCGTCCTCGACCAGGCCACCATTCGGGTTCGCTCCTTCCGTTCCGTTAAAGCGGTGAATAACGGTGTAGGTCCCGGTTGACGTGATCTTGAAGACTAGTCCTTGTTCCTGGCTGCCGCCGAGACTTGCCGATCCAAAGATGTTGCCCGCCGCATCGATAAGCAGGCCAGGTTGCGGAACCGCGCCGTCCGCCCCGCCCTTGAACGTATGCAGAACTGTCAGCTTCCCATTCGGTGCGATTTTGAAGACCGTGCCGCAACCCGCTTGCGGAAACTCCGGACAAGCGAGATTCCCGCCGGACTTTGCGACACCAAGAAAATTGCCCGCCGCATCCCGAATGAACGGTCCGTATGGCTGGCTGCCTTCCGAGCGTCCGTTCAGCTTGTGGACCACATGCAATGTCCCTGCCGTGTCCAGACGGTAGATTGTCCCGCAACCAGACGAGCAGTTCGCACTGCCGCCGAACAACGTTGTGCCGAGAATGTTGCCTACCTTGTCGATAAAAACTCCGCCCGTCGGAACCTTCGGGGCCAGGTTGTCCAACCCACCCTGAAAGTTGAACAGCGTGGTTTCTTGACCATCCTGAGACAGACGGTAGATGACTCCAGCTCCTGGACCACCATCCGCGATTCCGATCAGATTGCCGAAACCGTCTTCAACTAGCGGAGTGGCTGGGTTCGAACCTGAAGTAGAACCCTGGAAAGTGAACATCACAGATTCGGTGCCGGTGTTATCGATTTTGAACACCGTACCTTCGCCAGCGCCGCCTCCGAAAAAAGTTGTCCCAAACAGGTTTCCATTGCCGTCAAGTAAGAGCGCACCTCTGGGATTGGAGCCATCAGCGACTCCGTTCCGTACCTGCCCATTGAATTCGTGAAGGGCAATGAAATGTTGAGTCTGCGCCGTGGCCGAAACCGCTGTAAGTACTAGCATCAGAATGGCGGCGCAGAGATAGTTGGGGTTGGTATAACGTGCGGCCGCGCGTGCGGCCCTATGAATTGATTCGCGTATTTCCACTTTGTATCTCCTTAATAAGTAAAATGAAGTTATTGTGGAAGGCACAGCCGGCTCTCCCGGTGAACACTGCATCCGCCCGGAAAAATTCTTTCAGTGCGTAATCTCGAACCGAAGTGCGTAGTACGTACATCCGCTTTGTTACCTGACCTCTCCGAAAGCCGCCGGTCTATGACCCCTCCTGGCAGGTTTGGATCTGTTACCGGCGTTGGACGCACTATTAATCAAAATTGCGGTAAGCCCGCCGTTGAGAAACTCGCTTGTGTCATTGTCCGAACCTCCTGCCGTTGTTGAGAATGTCTGGCGAGATACGCCGCGCGGGCTTATCAGCCTCACCAGATATAACGAGATCTCGGGAGGGTTTGCTTTTCAGTTTGTTCATGGCGCGGAAAGGAGAGGGCGTTTTCCGATGGATGCGTCCAGGAAATTCTGGCATCCGGGATCATCCCTTTGACGTCGTCACCCCAACGTCAGCCCCCAAGCCAACGCCTAACTAAGGCAGCAGATCGGAGTGATATATGCGCGTTTGCGCGTAACTGTCGAAACCAGGCCATTACACGCTTTGAGCCGCAAAGTGGGATTCTGAGCGTAATGGCGATGTCTGTGCATTGAAAGTTCGAGCACTATCAGAGTCGGAGGATCTGCACAACCGCGAATGCTACTCGATTCCTTCAGGATGCGCCTGTTCCCACGCGCGCATGTTGCTTCGCGATTGGTTGAAAATTCGGATGTAGTTGTCGCGCGCGACCTGGCGCGTCAACATGGGGCCGAGTTCTTTCCAGAGCGGGTCCCAGACCTCATAACTGGCTCTGACCTGTCGCCAGTCCGCTGTAGCCCCTTTATCGCTGCCGTACAAAAAACGGTCGGGGTATTTGCGGACCAGATCGGCTGTCATCTTGAGATGCTCGGGAGTGTCGATGAAGTATGGCGCAATCACCGGGCCCCATGAAACATCGATGTTCACGTGCCTGAACGCAGGATCCGCCAGCATCTCATCGAGATATTTCCAGTGGTCTGGATAGGGCTGAACCCCACGACCATTGCCCATGAAGTGGGCCCAGATCATGGTCACGTTTGGGTGTCTTTTCAAGAATGCCTTGAACGGATCCAGATATTGGGGCTTGTCCGGCTTAAGGGCGAAGAACACGCTGGCAGCGGGATCCTTGCGCAGCGCCAGGCTACTCGGGGTGTCATGGTCACAGTGGACGACAGCGACCGCTCCCATCTCGCCGATCACGTCGAAGACGGAGTCAATGGATGCACTATAAAGACTCGGCGGCCCTCCGGCAATTTTCTCCGAGAATTCCTGTTTCTTGAAATGGATTTCACCAAATCCGCTCCAGACTCCCGGATACAAGCGAACCATCTTCTTGATGTACTCTCCGGCGCGAGCGTCCTTTAGATTGAACGCGCTCATGAGAGGATCCACTCGAGCACGGTCTCGCGTCGCCAAGGCCAGAAACTTGTGCGCCACCAGAACGTCCTGGATGGCGTTGTAGTAGAGCACTTGGCCGTCGCTCTGCGTGTAGTATTCCGGCGCGAAATCACCATCAATCAATGGATCGTAGGCCACGGTGACCGCGAGGCCCATCAGAGTGGAACGGCAGACATGACTATCCATCATCTTGAGTATTTCCGCCAGGCGTGGGCCGTCGGCTTTGAAATCCTGGATGTGAAAATGCGCGTCGTCGTAGAGACATTCGCCTGCATCCTGTGCCATAGCTTCGGCCGGAGCGCCGGATATGGCAGCGAACAACGCCGCCAAGATAAGAAAGCTATCTCTAATTCGCATCTTGCAAATCTCTCCTCGAAAGCGAAGCTCCGCCCCTCGTGCAGAGAGGCGAAAAGCCGCTTCTGTCAAGCATGTTCGATCTTGTTTTATTTCAGTCCTGAGGATTGAAATCGCCGGGTTGCTGACGCGAACTAGCTGATCGCCATCGCGATTGCCTGCAGAAGGTAGCGGGGCTGGCGCGCTGATTGGCAGATCGTCTTCATCGTCGGCCAGTAATCATTTCAGGTCTGCTCCCTGCAATGTGTCACACGGTTGTCACGGGCGTGTCATTTCTCTTGGGCACCCTGCGATCGATCGCGCCGTGACCCCTGGCCGTGAACGGTGAGTGTAATGGCGATATTTCGCCAGTTATCGAGTCGCAGCAGCAATCAGAACAACAGCTATCGCCCGCTTGTGTCGCCGCGGAATGACGGAATCGATCCTGCATGATGTGTTAGGGTTAAGGACGGGAAAATCTCCTGCCATGCTGGCCCATCGCTGGACACGCTGGGTAGCCTACCTGCTCAGTTGGACTCTCGTCGCCCTTTTCTTTGCCAGCCAGACATACCTTGCCTACAAGTACTCCGGTGGCAGTCCTCGTCTGGGGGTGATCGTCAAGTTCTCGTTAAGCGAATGGTACATCTGGGCGCTGCTTGCTCCGGGAGTTATCGGGCTGTCCCGGAGACTATCGTTCGAACACGCCCGTCGCGGGTGCAGCCTCGCCATTCATGCCATTGTTTCCGTGGGAGTCGCCCTCGCACATTGGGGACTAAACAACCTCTGCCGCCACTATGTGCTGGGGTTTCCCGGCACGGTCTCGCTCGTTTACACCTTTCATTCGAATCTCGTGACCTATTGGGTGCTAGTGGGAGCGACCTGCGGTTACGACTATTACGTACGCTATCGCCAGGGAGAATTGCGGGCGGCACAACTTTCTGCCGAGCTGGCGCAGGCTCAACTGCAAGCTTTGCGCATGCAACTCCATCCTCATTTTCTTTTCAACACGCTGAATGGGATTGCGACTCTTGTGCACCGCGATCCTGAGGCCGCCGATCAGATGATCGCCCGGTTGAGCGCCTTGTTGCGACTGACACTTGAAGGAGTTGGAGTGCAGGAAGTACCGCTGGCCAAAGAGATCGACTTCTTGACGAGCTATCTGGAAATCGAGAAGGTGCGCTTCGGCGACCGGCTCACGGTGGAAATGCAAATCGCGCCGGAAGTGCTGGGAGCGCGCACACCCTATCTGATTTTGCAGCCGCTGGTCGAAAACGCCATTCGTCACGGGATTGCTCCCCGTGCCCAGCCCGGTCGGATCAAAATTCGCGCCGCTTCGGAAAATGGCTCCCTGGTTCTTGAAGTTCGCGACAATGGCCCTGGATTGGCCGCGGGATCAGAGACCTCGACCCGACGTGGCATGGGACTCTTCAATACCCGAAGTCGCCTGGAAAAGCTTTACGGCGAACACCAGCGCTTCGAAATGAAAAATGGGATCAACGGCGGCTTGGTAGTGAGCCTCTGCATTCCCTTCCAGTCAGCCGACGGAGATGGTGATGCATAGAACCCCGGCAAATAAGAGAGTGAGGACAGTGATCGTAGACGATGAGCCCCTCGGTCGCGAGCGCATCCGAATGCTTCTAGACGATGATCCTGAAATTGAGGTTGTTGGTGAAGCCTCGGACGGTAAAGCAGCGGTGGCCGCCATCGCGAAATTGAAGCCCGCCCTGCTTTTTCTGGACGTGCAGATGCCCGAGATGAGTGGCTTCGAGGTTCTCGAAGCGATCGCTGGCGCAGAAATGCCCGTCGTCATTTTTGTTACTGCCTATGATCATTACGCGGTCAAGGCATTCCAGGTCCATGCCCTCGACTACCTGCTGAAATCGTTTGACCCCGAGCGCTTTGCCCAGGCCGTCCATCGCGCCAAAATGGAAATTACTAGGGAAAGAGAACATAAATTCGACGAACGCCTGGCGGCACTGCTCGAAGATCTCCAGGAACAGCATGGAAAACCGGAGCGGCTGATCGTCCGCTCCGGCGGCCGGATCATCTTCCTGCGTGTGGAAGAGATCGATTGGATTGAAGCGGCCGACAACTACGTGTGCTTGCACGTTGGGCGCGAATCGCATCTGCTGCGCGGCACCATGGCATCAGTTGAGCAGCGCCTGGACGCGCGAAGGTTCCTGCGTATCCATCGTTCCACCATCGTCAATCTTGATCGAGTAAGAGAACTCGCGCCGCTTTTTCACGGCGACTATGCAGTGCGTCTGCGCGATGGCACCGAGCTGGTCCTGAGCCGCAACTGCAGGGAGAAGCTGCAGGAACCGCTGAGCCAGTTTCTGTAAAACTCTCCGGTTCTGAGCCCTAGTGGCGGCCTCAGATTTGTCCGTTTTACCCCGCGCAGTCTGCGATTCACCCCAAACCACTTTTCCATGCAGGAACTCACGCACGTACTATGGCGCATGGCAGAATACGCCACAAATCGGGGACAACACGATTTTCCAGACTACGGCGTGAGCTTTTAGAAAGGAGAATCATCATGTCCAACAAGAGTTTAGGAAAGCTCTTGACCATCCTTTTATCGATAGCTAGCTTCGCTCCGCGAGCCCGGGCACAGGAGAGCTGGTCGTGGCCCGAAAAACCAAAGAATCTTCAGGTATTGCCGAAAGATTGGCCGGGGTCGCGCTTGCAGCCTGTGATGATTGGCTTCACGCGAGCACTGGGTGTTCGTTGCCCGTACTGCCACAAGGGGGAAGAAGGCAAACCGCTCAGTACGTTTGATTTTGCGTCTGACGAAAATCCGAATAAGGACCGCGCCCGTGAAATGCTCCGAATGCTGGGAACAATCGACGATCATCTGAAAAAAATTCAGCCGAGCGGCGATCAGCGCGTCAACATGTGGTGCCACACCTGTCATCGTGGTCGGCCGAGACCGACAACGCTCGAGGAAGAACTCGAGGAACAGTACCGGAAGAAAGGGGTTGAAGCGTCCCTCGATTACTATGCCGATCTAAAACAAAAGTACTACGGGCGAGGACCGTACGATTTTGGGGAGAATTCATTGAACAGCTTTGGCTATGAAGTTCTGAAGAAGGATGCATCGGGCGCGATTCAGGTCCTCCGGCTGAATGCTGCGCAATTTCCGCAGTCGGGCAACGTCTGGGACAGCCTCGCGGAAGCGTACATGAAGTCTGGAGACTTGAAGAAGGCTGAGGAGTATTACCAAAAAGCTCTGACGCTGGATGCCACCAACCAAAATGCCAAAGACATGCTGAAGAAGCTCCAGGAATCCAGGAAAGAATGAATCTATGAAAAACTTTCTGCTGGGGGTATTGGCCGCGCTTGTGGTTCTTGCCATCGGAACGTTCGCATATCTGAGGTTGGGTTTGGCCGAGGTGCGCGCCGATCTGCCTGGATCGCAATTGGAGGGTTACCTCATGTCCACCGCGGTCCATGCATCGGTGCGACGGCACGCACCGGAAGTCTCCAATCCGATCAGACCGACCAATGAGAACCTGATCGCCGGAGGCAAGATGTACCTCGGAGAGTGCGCCGGCTGCCACGGAACTCCCGGCAGTACAGAAAACGAAACCGGAGATTCTTTGTACCCACCGATTCCGCAGTTTCCCAAGGTGGGCACGGAGTACACCGAGGCCCAGGTTTTCTGGGTCGCAAAACACGGCATCCGTCGCGCCGGGATGTTCGCAAACGGCAAGTGGGATTCTGACCAGAAGCTGTGGACGATTGCAGCATTCATCAAGCATATGAACGCTCTTCCCGAGCCTGTCAACGAAGCGCTTACAATGAAGAAGGCCTCGGCCGGTACGCAGGATTCAAGCAAGCAGTGAGATCTCGGTTGCGACCTCAGCCGAGACCCCCATCCAACCCCTATGTATAACTGAAGTCGAAAAGGCGTTAGCACAAGCTCGCGCTTTCCATTCGCCTTTTCGTGGCTCGGTGAGTGAAATGATTCCATAAACAATGTCGGCTCCCAGGCCCGAGGCGTCATGGCTGAAGCCTGTGCTTCTGCGAACGGGGCAGGCCCTCAGCGGCTGAAGCCGCATTTTGAGCCAGCTTGGTGCGGT
>Ga0126379_10001781_pt1 | contig 13356 bp, 12 predicted proteins | sample PanSoiMetPlot_24_FD_92640 | JGI IMG/M metagenome (GOLD analysis project Ga0126379, IMG submission 92640) | Tropical forest soil microbial communities from Panama - MetaG Plot_24 | ecosystem: Environmental > Terrestrial > Soil > Tropical forest > Bulk soil | place: Panama | collected 2016-02-17 | reverse complement strand
GGCTCTCGCAGTTGCTTCGAGAGTGTGCGCGACCCCGTTGATCTGGGGCCGCCACGCGTCGGTTGCGATCAGTATCCGCATCACAATATATTTTCTCTGATTCTTGCGTCATCTTCATGACGGCTGAGAATTGGCTCTGTCGTATTGCTGTCGCCTGCATCGGCGAAAATGATGACGTCGATTCGCAACGCTCGCGCCGTGACGTCAACCCGCAATAGAGCGGCTAAGCTCTCCGATCCGGAACTGCTCCTTGTCGATCCGCGCGAGAGGCAAGGAGGGCAATTGTTTGATCCACCTGATAGAGTCACCGAGGCGCAGCGCGCTTACTTCTCATGGAATTGGGTTGGGTTTGCACTCAGCGCGACAATCGTCGGTATTTCCATTTATGTGCTCGTTCACATTTTGAAGGACATTGACTTTGCGCGCGTCGCGATGAATGTGCGCGCAATGCCGGCTTCGCGAATCGGTTGGGCGGTGCTCTTCATCGCCGGCGCCTACGGGACATTGACCTGTTACGACCTCTTCGCTGTGCGCACTATCGGGGCGAATGGCGTGCCCTATCGCATTGCGGCGCTCGCGAGCTTCACCAGCTATGCGATCGGTCACAATATCGGCGCCACCGCGTTTTCCGGCGGAGCAATTCGCTACCGCATTTATTCGCAGTTCGGACTCGGCATCATCGATGTCGCGAAGATTTGTTTTCTCACTGGACTGACGTTCTGGCTCGGCAACCTGGCCGTGCTAGGGGCCGGGATGGCGTATCGACCGGACGCGCCGGGCCGCATCCTTCAACTGCCGGCCGAGACCTTGCGCGTCATAGGCGTTGCGGGACTGATCCTGTTGGGTGTCTACGTGACGTACGTATCTCGCCGGCCACGAATGATCGGGATCCGGAATTGGAGCGTCGTGCTGCCGGGCGGATCGTCAACCCTCACGCAGATCGGCATCGGCATCGCGGACCTCGGGTGCTCGTCGCTCGCCATGTATTCCGTGATGCCGTCCGCCGGTGCAGAGGAGTTCTTCACCATGGCGGTCGCGTTCGTGTCGGCCACGCTCCTAGGCTTTGCGAGCCATGCTCCAGGCTCGCTTGGCGTGTTCGACGCCGCCATGTTGGTGGCGCTGCCGGAAGTCCCAAAAGAAGAACTGGTGGCCGGCCTCCTGGTGTTTCGGATGCTATATTTCCTGCTCCCGTTTTGTCTCGCCCTCATCACCATGGCGTGCTGGGAAACCCTGCTATTCTTGCACCGTGGTCGCGTGGCGGCCGGGGATCGGACAACGGAGACATCGGGAAAACCGGCGGCGCGCGAAGACACGTCACCGCATGCGTAGGATGGGTTGAGCCCTTGCGAAACCCATCCTACAGTTGTACAGCACCAATCAATCCACGCCCGATGGCTCGTGCTTTGAGCCGCAGTCAGGCGGCATACACGGTCTCGGCTTCACGTTTCGTCTCAGAGTCGAATTCTTCGCGGGTCAACATCGTGGTCCAGGTGATGATTTCGAACCGACCATCGGCATGTTCCACGACGGCGGTGCAGCTTTCCACCCAGTCGCCGCAATTGATGTAAACGATACCGAAATCGTTGTGGATGGCGGCGTGATGGATATGGCCGCAAATCACGCCGCTGGTGCCGCTTCTCGTGGCTTCGAGCACCAGTGTCTTCTCAAATTCACCGATGTAATTGACCGCATTCTTGACCTTGCGCTTCGCCCATTGTGACAGCGACCAATAGCCAAATCCGAACCGCCGGCGCAAGTCATTGAAAATGCGATTGAGCGCGATGGCGATCGTATAGGCGTGGTCGCCAAGATGGGCGAGCCAGCGTGCCTGCGTTACCACCAAGTCGAAATGATCGCCATGGATGACCAGATAGCGGCGACCATCAGCGCCAACATGGATATAGCGCTCGACAACTTCGATACCGCCGAAATGAGTGCCGTAATAGTCGCGCAGGAACTCGTCGTGATTTCCCGGCACGTAGATCGTGCGGGCGCCCTTGCGCGCCTTTCGCAAGAGCTTCTGCACCACATCGTTGTGAGTCTGTGGCCAGTACCAGTTCGATCGTAGCCGCCAACCGTCGACGATGTCGCCGACTAAATAGATGATGTCCGCATCATGGTGGCGCAGGAAGTCGAGCAATAGCTCTGCCTGGCATCCACGTGCGCCGAGATGGACGTCGGAGATGAAGAGGGCACGAAAATGTCGCACGCCACCTTCAGCCACGATTCGCACCTCTTTGATCGCTCAAACTGGGCAGATTTTACGAGAGTCGTATTGCGACTGAATGACAAGGCCGTCACAACGCTGTCATTTGAAATACCTATGACATGCATGTATGACAACTTCGGCCGTAGCAGCCGCGTCATTCTGCGGCACGACTATTGTGCTCCACATCGTCAGCATTATCGTCGCAGCTTGGCGCTGCCGACCAAGACCGGTGGCGAAATCGACGACTGCGCTGCCGCCGGTGAGCCTCGTGCGCCCGATCTGCGGCCTCGACAATTTCCTCGAGGAGACACTCCGCACATCGTTCGAACTCGCCTATCCGACATATGAACTGATCTTCTGCGTCGCGTCGACGCGCGATCCTGCGATTGCGGTCGTGCAGGAACTGATCGCCGCCTACCCGCAATCCCGCGCTCGGCTCCTCGTCGGTGACGATCGTGTCAGCAACAACCCCAAACTCAACAACTGTGTCAAGGGTTGGCAGGCGGCGCAACATGGCTGGATAGCGATTGCGGATTCCAACGTGATGATGCCGCCAGATTATATCCAGCGCCTGCTCGCTGCCTGGAAGCCCGATACCGGGCTCGTCTGCTCGCCGCCCGTGGGTTGCCGCCCGATCGGGTTTTGGGCTGGGCTCGAATGTGCGTTCCTCAACACCTACCAGGTGCGAGCCCAGTATTTCGTCGACACGCTCGGCTTCGGCTTCGCCCAAGGCAAGACCATGCTGTGGCGGCGCGGTGACCTCGAAGCAGCCGGTGGCATCCGGGCGCTGGGCGCTGAGCCCGCGGAGGATGCCGCATCAACCAAGATCGTCCGGGCGGCCGGCTTGCGGGTGCGGCTCACCGATCTGCCGGTCGGGCAGCCGCTTGGCCGGCGCCGCATGACGGAGATGGCGGCGGCAAACTCGCTGGGCACGGCTGCGTCGCCGTTGCTTCCCGCTGTATTTCGCGCCGGAAATTCTCGGCGGTGCGATTTTTCCGCTCATCGCCGCCGGATATGTGGCCAGCGCGGCCGACATATCGATCTTCGCCACGGTTGCGGTACTGTCAACCGTCTGGTACGGCGCCGAAGCCGCACTGGCGAAGGCGGCGCGCTGGTATCTGGCGCCGCTCTATCCACTCCAGGCTCTGCTGCGTGACGTGCTCTTGCCGTTGCTGTGGGTCGACGCTTGGATTGGTACCGATTTCGTCTGGCGCGGTCACCAGATGAGTATCGCAACCGACGCGCGTACGCCGTAGCCGAACCCACAACGCGCTCGGCAGAGATCGTACTCAGCTGCCGCCGAGTCCAAGGGCAGTCGCGATAATTCGAAACACCCGCGTATTGTCGATGCGGCCGTGGAACATGTCCGCTCCCGGCCCGGCCGCCGTCAATACAACGTCGTCTGCGGCATGAACGCCGCTGTTGACGTTGAAGGGCAGATTGCCGGAGCGGCGAGCGGCTCCCGGCACGTCACAGTATTTCTCGTTCGCCACGAAGTCCCGGCTCGGACCGGAAACCGCCGGAACGTTTTCTCCGTCAAGATGGGGATGGCCGGTGTCGCAGTAATCCGGAAATGCCCCGAAGACGAACGCGAGGCGTCGCGACACGTCGACCTTTTCGGGATAACCGGCGGCGTTCGGGGCAGGATAGTTTGGCAGCGTAGAATTCTGGTAAACACCGAGCTTGTCGCGAAGTTGTTGACCAGGGCGGTCGTCGTCATAAGTGCCCACGATCGCCGTCGGATGCGCGTGATCGGCGACGACGACGATCATCGTATCGTTGCGCGCCGCCGCGAAGTCTTTCGCAATCTGTACGGCGTTGTCGAGCATGATGGTATCGTAGACGGAACGCTCCCAGTCGAGCGAATGGCTGTACTTGTCAATGCGTCCGGACTCGACCATCAGCACGAAGCCTTTATCGTTTCTCGATAGGATATCGAGGGCGGCGCGGACTTGGTCCGTCAAATCTGGCTGATCGGGGAACTGCGACACCGTTCCCTTCTTCAGAAAAAAGCGGTCAAGCGCTCCATCGATATTTACGGTATTAAACAACCCAAGCAGCTTGCTCGAACTTCCCGCTGCGGCAAGTTCCGTCTTAGTGGACACGAGTTTATAACCGGCATCCGCGAACTTCTTCATGTAGTCGACGTTGTCGCCGCGCTTTCCGCCGGTTGATTTGGGCAGGAAATTGGGCGAACCGCCACCCATAATAATATCCGGCTGCACGGCGAAAAACATTTTCACGATGTCGTCGTAATCGGCCCGCTGACGAGTATGGGCCACCATCCCCGCGGGGGTGGCGTCCTCGATTTCCGTGTTGGTTACAACACCGACCGCCATGCCGCGCATACGTTTCACGATTTCCGCGATGGTTTCGACGCGCGGGTGTTGCAACGTATTCCCGTTCCGGGCGCAATAGACACCCATCGCATTGACGCACGTTTTATGCCCGGTCGTGTAGGCGCTCATGCTGTTGGCGCTGTCGGTCACGACCGAATCCGTGCCGGAGGTCGAGACCAGCGCCATATATGGCATGTCGTCGATGGCAAGTTCGCCACCGTAGCGGCCTTCGACAAGGCCCTTGGACAGAATGCGCGCCGCCGTTCGATGCGCAATGGTCATTCCATCGCCGATGAAAAGTATGACGCTCCGCGCTTTGGCGCTCGGCGTATCGAAAACCTCCCAGGTAACGCTTGCCTTCGTGCCACCGATTGCGGCTTCGACCACGTATTTGCCGGGCTTGGTCAGGACGACGTCACGAATCCAAAAGGCCGAATAGTCGGCGCCGTCCTCGTGCTCGATCACGGATGCGCTTTTGCCTATGACGGACGCCGCGTCCGCCCCGTTGATACTCACCCGCATGGCTGCTGCGGGGGGTGCGCCAGGAAATTCGACCTTGAGGTCGAACCTGGAGCCGGCCAGGATTTCAGCCCTGTTCAACGGATAAATGGTCTGAGCTTGAGCGGCTGCAGTTGCAGTCAGAAACAGCGTTGTACTAAGATAGGCTACTGCTTTTCGTATCATCGGCGGTCCCCCACGTCGATCACATGAAACTAAGGGAGCATAAGGCGAGAACAGGCTTGCGTCTATCTGATGGCCATGCAAGTCCGAACGAGCGTTCGCCGCCCCTACCTTCCCTCCCCGCAGGCGAGAGAGGGAAGGGGCGTTGCAAGGAGCCAAGCTTCCAATTGACGTCGCAATAGATCGGCTCTATCGGCTTCGGGCGACACTAAATGCCCTGTATGCTGGTTTTGTGCAGAATTTATTGCGGTTATGTGAATGGACAAGCGGCTTCCAGTCGCAGCAATTTCAACCGATTCAGGCACATCGCTTATTGTGGCGCTTTGATCCTGACGCGCGCAAGGGCGCGCCCCTCAGAGGTTAAGGGCGGAAAATTGAAGGCTCTTGCAAGGGCTTTGTGTCCTGTTGCCGCGACGTGGTGCTCACGGCGCTGGCTCTTTTTGCATCCACTGGAATTTTCAAGGGAGTGAGTTTTCACTATTGGCCATTTCAGTCGCTTGCGCGAGATTCCGCCGCGATTCATGGAGTTGTCGCATAACTGTTGGAGCGCTGTCAGACGACAAAGGCATTATCCGGAGTGACTGGAGACAGGGGCCACAATGTCTTGACCCAGCCTGCAATCGGAGACTGAGCGATAGCGGTGCACGCCAGGACTAATTCGAAGCGCGAGCTTCTATGCCCCCGGCCGCAGGTGCCACGATGCTAAGCCGTCACTTGTTCACGCGTCGGCATGTGGTGAAGGGCGGTGCCGCGGCCGTTGCAGCCGCAACCGCAGTGTCGTCATCCGCACGGGCCCCCACGGTTGATGACCATCAACCCATGATCACCGGCGTCGTGTTTGAGGATCGTTCGGGCTCTGGTATGCGCCAACCTGACGATCCAGGAATTGCCGGTGTGCTGGTATCGAACGGTCGCGACGTGGTGAGGACCGATAGCGGCGGCCGGTACACATTGCCAGTGGATGACGAAACGATCATATTTGCCATCAAGCCGGCCGGCTACAGCATGCCGGTCGACCAGAGCGTCATGCTGCCGCGTTTCTACTATATTCATCAGCCGAGAGGGACGCCGGAACATTTACGGCTGCGCGAGCGCGGCATTGAACCAACTGGTCCGCTGCCCGGCTCGGTCGACTTTGCGCTGAAAAAAGCCCACGAACCACACCGCTTCGACGTCATGTTGTTCACTGATCCGCACGCAGACAGCGCGGCTGCGATCGATTACATCCGCACCGACGTGGTGAACGCACTGGTAGGTACCAAGGCTGCATTCGGCATGACGCTGGGCGATCTTATGTCCGACGACCTGTCGTTCTGCTGCCGCTACAATCGCGTCATCGGACGGATCGGCATTCCGTGGTATAATATTTCCGGCAATCATGACCTAAACTTCGAAGCGCCCGATCGAAAATATTCCCGGGAGACTTTCAAGCGGATTTTTGGCCCGGATTACTATGCCTTCGAATACGGTGGTGCGTTGTTTCTGATGCTCGACAACGTCGACTATCTCGGCAACGGCAGGTACCAAGGACGCTTTGGCGAACGACAACTTGCCTTTGTTTCCGAGGTGCTCAGGGAGACCCCTGCGAACCGGCTTGTCATCGCCGCCATGCATATTCCGCTGCGCACGTATCTTAATCCGCACGATCCAACACTCAATACGTCGGATGGTTCCGAGTTGCTCAAAATTCTTGGTAGCCGGCCGGCCGTCAGCTTTTCGGGCCATACACACACCACCGAGCACTATTACCTCGGCCACGACAGCCGCGACGCGCAAAATCTTCCGCATCACCATCACGTACTGACAGCGCTGTCCGGCTCGTGGTGGAGTGGTCCCTTCGATCATCGAGGTGTCGCGGTCGCGGACAGCCCCGATGGAAACCCTAATGGGTTTCACGTCCTGAGCATCGACGGCAATCGCTATACGACGCGGTTCCATTCGGCGAAGGAGTCGGAGAGACGGCAGGTACGCATTGTGCTCGGCTGCGAACCACATGGGGAACGAACGACAATCGACAGCGATTTTCACATGGGTATGTTTTTCGGCTCGCCGATTCCTCAGGACATGGTTTGCGCGACCGACGTGATCGTAAATGTTTTCGACGGTGGCCCGCGTACGACGGTCGAGTACCGGATCGACGGATTTAAGTCAGTAAGGATGAAACCTGGAAGGCGGACGGATCCATTTGTCCGGGAGGTGTTTGCCAGAAATGCGGCAACCAAGAAGCCTTGGGCCAAAGCGGAACTGTGTTCACACATCTGGACTGCACGCCTTCCTGCCGATCTCAAAGTCGGGACTCACTGCATCATGGTTCGTGTGGTGGATGAGTATGGCCGCGAACATCACGATCGTCTTTGTCTGGAAGTGATCGGCAGACGGGCAGCACGCACAACAATGCACGGTTGATCCGTCCATGCCGCGATTTGGTCGGCCTCACCGTGGCATGTGGATCCTCGGGCGCCGATCACAAGGCGGCGTTCAGCCCCGCAAGGGGTCAAGATCAAAGTAGGCCCAGAAGTGCCGGTAGAGCGGCTTGCGCTCCACCGGCCCTCCGTGCAGTCTCAACGTGCCAATTCGTCAGAGGCGATCATCTTGTCTCCTGTCTTGCCTCCTATCTTGTCGGCGATCCTCTTGACGGGGCAGGCGATCGTCGGCGCCCTGACGCTCAACGATCGAATTGGTGAATTTTGGAACCATCGTGCCGGGCTCAGCTCGGCCTGAGTTAGGTAAGGTGACGAGCGCGCCGGCGACGAGCATCGCGAACAACAGCTTGTTCATTTGGACTGCTCCCAAGTAGGTTTCAGACCGACGGCACATATCATTAGGCGCCTAACACCAGCCTGACAGGTGCGGGCAGCAAATCACCTGCAACCCATTGAGGCGTTGTCCAGGAGGCGGGTTCGATGTTGCCACCATTCAGATGAGCGTACCGCCAATCTATATTGTTCGATCGCGTCGCGCTCCGATCACATCGATGTCATCGCCTCGTGAGGCCAGTGTTACGCGAACCGAACGTGCTTCGCTGGACGCCCAATCAAGGCCGCTATAGCCCAATGTGGGATGTTCATCTGGCGAAGTGGAACGACATTATCGCCCCTCCCGGCCAGAACGTCCTGCAGCCGGATTTCGGTGACTTCCAGGGACTTGCCGACAAGCTTATCATCACCGCTCCGGATGGTCGGGCGTTCCAAGTCTCCGGGTTTGTTGTGAACTGTCCAATTATTAGTCAAGCCAACCAATAGATCTCAAGTCAGCGACCGATAGGCGGGGGACGCAAGCCCCCGTCTATATTCGCCCTAACGTCCATCGCCCCGTTCGCAGCTCAAGCCCGCACAAACCCCGAGTAATGCCGTTGCGGCCTGCCCAGGCCCGAATGGCGTCTGCATAGCCCGGGCGTCCTGGTTCATCGAGCGCCCAGCCCTCCGGAAACCAGCTCGAATAGCCGTTGACAGTTGGAATTCCCCGAATTTCGGCGAACAACATAGCGTCGTCCTGGTGCTGCGGTCCCTTGCGACCTGGTGGGCCTGCGTGCGGCGTCACATAGAAAATGCGGCAGCCGTCTGGCGGCGGTGGCACCGCGTCGATCCAGGCGAGCGCGGCCCGGCGTGACATGACGGAAGGCCAAGCCAGATTGATTTGCTCGACAACCAGGAAGGCGCACAACACCAAGGCCCAAAAATGGGCATGTGCAATTCCTGCCAAAACGCGGGCCACCACGAGCGCAACGAACAAGTTTGCCACGAGCTGCGAGCGAAACGTGTAGCGGATCGCCCTGGCGCCTGGTACCACCGTCCATACGACTTGCCATGGTCGCATCCCGAAATATTCCATCTGGATCAGCCAGAAGATGACAACCGCCGCGCCAAAGACGACGAAAACCCGGTCGGCACGGTGGCAATGCCGATGCATACGCGCCGCCACGATCGCAACACCCCAGGTGAAAACTGCAAGCACCATGGGGGTAAATGCGAGCTCGACTTCCCAAACCGGGCGATCCGATCGCCCTACAATGCCTAACCAGCGCAAGGTACCGCCCCATATGGCGTTTTCCGGCGTGACGTTGGCGAGGTCACGCCATTCTGGCATGTTCGATGCCACTTCCGCGAAGTCGCGGATGTGGCCCGCGAGGAATACCGGAACGTACAGGACTAGAAATGGTACAATGCCAACTGCAAAAGCGGATGCCGCCGCGAGAACCATAGAGCGCCGCGAAGTCATCATCTCCACGACCAGTGTGCGGCTCTCCGGCAATCCGCATATGACCGGATGCAACAGTAGCAGCAGCAGAATGAAGCAACCGAAGAACCATGCGGTCTGAAAGCCCGTAAGGAACAATGCGGCATAAAGCAGCCCGGCTGCGCCACCGCAAACGGCGCCATGGCGCTTGCTTTTCCACCCTGACAGGATGAGGTCACAGAGAATTGGAAGCAGCATGGCGCCATAGGCTTGGACGTGAATGAGCTTCACGGCATCCATATTGGCGAAGGCGAACAAGAAAGCGCCGATCGCCGCATAAGCTGGCGGAATCCCGAAATGTCGCACGGCGAGGCGCCGAAAGCCGAAGAACCCGACGACGGCAGCCCCCGCCATGACGAGCATAAGGGCCGTGAACGCATCAACGCCGACGAGGCGCAGCGGCGCATACACGACCCCGAACAGAAAAAATGCATCCGTATAGCCGAGCACGCCGTGCTGCGGAAAAAAGAAGATTGGATCAGTCCAATACGCCTCACCCGAGAACACATGATGCCAGTGCTCGATCAGCGCGAGTGCAAGATAGCCGTCTTCGTCATCGCCGAATGCGCCGTCGAAGCCGGAAAACAACCAACCGCGAAACACCAGCGCAAAACCCGTCGCGAACAATGCTGCCGCAATCCAAGTGTCAAAACGATTGCGAAAATCCCGCTCGGATGGCGGCGAGACGCGCATTTCTTCAAGACACGATTGAAGGGCGTACGCGATGCATATTCAGCAATAGATTACTCGGCCATCCAACCAGCGCTACACTGGACACTTGGTGCCGGAAATCTTTGTTTGCGGAGGCAGCACGGGAAAGGTCCGATGCCGTCATGAGATTGAGGTTTTGCTCCTCGGCGAAAAAGCCGCGGCCGGTGCGGCGCATCAGGGCACGGAAAATCTCCTTAGGGAGCCAATGCACCAACGGCAACACGGTATGAAATTCCACCGGAAACCACCGGTTCGGTGTAGTGATAAAAACGGCACGGCGCGCCACCCGGCAGCATTCGGCTACGAACCCGCATTGCCGGGCCAATGACCCGACATGCTCTATCACAGCCGACGAATGAACCACGTCAAAGGCATGATCGCAAAACGGCAGCATCAAACCGTCTGCCATCACGAACTTCATCCCCGGATATTGGGAGCACAGAAACGATGCGTCGTCGATCCCCACAGCCGTTACCATCTTCTTGTGCGGATACCAGGCTTCCAGATAGTTCGACGCTTGGTAGGTGCGGTCGGATGTCACACCGACGTCAAGAATGAGTTCATCGGCGGCGACGCCCGTATCCGCCAGGAACCGGGCAAACATTTTCCGCCGCTGGTGCGCCGCCACGCGGACCGGCAGGCTGTTCGCGGCTGCGACATTATATTGAGCGTTAGGCTGTACGCTTGCCATGATCCGTCGCATGATTTTCACAAATTCGACATACATTGCCGGTCGCATCGTCGGATACAAACTCTCACGACACGGACGCGAGCGCAATGCGCCGTGCGACAAGTCGATAAGTCACGATGGCCAGTCCTCTCCAATACGATCGGGCGACCGAGGATCCAACGGCGTCGCCTCTCGAGCTGACCATACTGATGCCTTGCCTTAACGAAGCCGAAACGATTTCAACTTGCGTGGGGAAGGCCCAATCATTTCTCGCCCGCGCCGGTATCGCCGGCGAGGTGTTAATCGCTGATAACGGCTCGTCTGATGGTTCGGTGGTGCTGGCGCAGCGCGAGGGTGCACGGGTCATCGCGGTGGCGGAACGCGGTTACGGTGCGGCGTTGCGGGCCGGTGTTGCAGCTGCGCGCGGGCGTTTTGTGGTCATGGGGGACGCGGACGACAGCTATGATTTCTCCGGTCTCGATCCGTTCATTGCGAAATTGCGAGCCGGGTGCGACCTCGTGATGGGCAATCGCTTTGCCGGCGGCATCGCGCCGGGTGCGATGCCGTTTCTGCACCGTTACCTTGGAAATCCCATACTGAGCTTCATTGGGCGCGCGTTCTTCCATGCTAGGATCGGCGACTTCCACTGTGGTCTGCGTGGATTCCGCCGCGACGCTATTCTTGGCCTCGGTCTGCAAACCTCCGGCATGGAATTGGCGAGCGAAATGGTGGTCCGCGCCGCCATAGTCAATCTGACCATCGCGGAAGTGCCGACTACGCTTGCGGTCGATGGCCGCTCGCGACCACCGCATCTGCGCACTTGGCACGACGGCTGGCGGCACTTGCGTTTTCTCTTGATGTTCAGCCCGCGCTGGCTATTTCTGTATCCGGGTCTTGCTCTCATGGCTTTAGGTGCGTTCGGTGTCGCGGTGTTGTTTCCCGGTCCGCTCATGATATCGGCCGATTTCGGATTCGACGACCATACGTTCCTGGTGTCCGCGATCGCCGTCCTGGTCGGCGTCCAGGTGGTGGGTTTTGGGGTGATCGCCCGCCATTTCGCCACCGCACACGCGCTTCTGCCGCCCTCGCGCCCCCTCGCAGTGCTGTTGTCGATCATCTCGCTCGAGCGCGGACTGATGATTGCGGTCGGCATCGTCTGTACCGGCGTTGCCGGCGTAGGCTGGTCGCTATGGCAATGGGCGCTCGTCGATTTCGGCCCCCTCACCGCGCCAGTGGTGATGCGGGTGCTTACCGCCGCGCTCGTCCTCGTCGCCGTCGGGGTGCAACAAGCGTTCACATTCTTCCTTCTCGGCGTCATTGACATGCCGTTCCGCGAAAAAAATTAGCGCGGCGCGCGATCCCCCAAGACTTGCAGAGCATGACAACGCGTCAACCTGCCTTGACCACGCCAGTAGGTTGGCGAGTGTCGCGGCCTTGCAATTAGACCCGTCAGGTCGGCATAATCCCAAGATCAATGTTCCGATTCGACGGTGCTGCAAATAGTCGCGACCTGGGCTGAGTTGAGGCGAATACGCCGATCGTTGAACTGGCGCCTCGCTTCGCTGCGGGAGGATAGATGCGCGCGCAGGTGGCTGCACATTGCTCGGCGCAATAATCGGCTGCTTTTGCAAGTCGGCACATCGCGGCTGCACGGCACCGATTAGTCCCATGCGAGCTTGAGCGGCGGCTATACTGCGTCCACCGAATTCGCGGATCTTTTTGGAGGGATTGGAGTCAAGCATGGAATTTGCGTGGGGCATCATAGCGCTCATCGGCATAGTCGCGGGGGGCCTGATCATGATGTTTGGCTTTAGCAAAAAGGAGCAGAAACCTGCAGCATTCGGTCATGTCGATGGCGTGGTGAAGCAGGAGTGGACGCGGACCGGTAATATCGATTTTCATGCCACTGCGCTCGAAAGCGCATCCCCTCAGCCGCTCATCCTACGGATTGAGGAAAAGAAAATAACCGAAAATGCAATGGGCCAGGACATCGTGGAATTGCGTTGGCGACTCGCAACCTTGGAAGAAGCTAAGGAGGTTGTGGTTTGCTGGAATGCTCGACAAAACGAGTAGGTCCATTCCAGTCAGTAGGGTGGGCAGAGCCACCACGTCCGGCCGGAGCCTGCCATCGGACCGGCCACAAGCCAGACCCGTTGGGCCGGCCCGATGGCAGGCTCCGCGTGCCCACGTTGAGCTCCTTCACGTGGGCACTGCGCGATCCTTCGAGAAGTCCTCAGGAGCGCGCCTTCGCCCACTCTCCAGTCTCCGCGACCCACCGAGACCTGCCCCGCCACAGACATCTCCCGCGCTCTATTCGAATGCGCGGCCCGCCGAAGTTCGGCGGAATCCGTGGTGAGGGCGTTTGTTACACTGTGCCCGGCTCCGGGCGAGCCTCTTCGGCCGGTACCGAACGGGATTTGGACCACCGGTGGAGCAACGCCGGCAGATTTTCCTGTGTGACCGCCGAACCGTCCGGCTGAACCTTCCACATGGCTTCGGCGAGTTCGATC
>Ga0126379_10001780_pt1 | contig 13359 bp, 14 predicted proteins | sample PanSoiMetPlot_24_FD_92640 | JGI IMG/M metagenome (GOLD analysis project Ga0126379, IMG submission 92640) | Tropical forest soil microbial communities from Panama - MetaG Plot_24 | ecosystem: Environmental > Terrestrial > Soil > Tropical forest > Bulk soil | place: Panama | collected 2016-02-17 | reverse complement strand
TTCATTTCGCCCACTTCGTTGGAGGATAAGTATGCCCAAACCCACCACTGCCCTCTAGGACACGCTACTTTAGTCTACTGACAGCCACTTTTTACCACTTTCTGCCACATCTTAGGCTTATTCGTGAGGTTGTCAAGGGAAATTCTATTCCTCTGTGCAGATTTTGTTGAATTTCGTGCCCAACAGTACTGTTCAACACCACCACGACCCGCTGCGATTCCCTCTCTTCATTTTGTCTATATGTAGTAGCGCGCCCACAGCTCCTAACTGCCTGGCCCGGCTTAGCCCGTATTCCCTTCTTTTATGACCTGTGATACTCTCTCCCGGTCTTGGATCGCTAAACTAAAGGAGCGGCGCCCATGGAATGGACCACACCGCAGCACGAAGAGATCGACCTCAACTGCGAAGTCAGCTCGTACGCCAACGCCGAACTCTAATCGCATTCCTTCTCGAGGCCCGCCTTTCACTGCCTAGCTTCATGCAGGGCTGAGGCGGGCTGTGTTGCGTTTATACTGCTAGGTGTCGCGCGATTTTCCGCCCGTGCCCGCGTCTCGTCTTACGGAGTTTCTCTTCATGCACATCAAAATCCTCGGCTCAGCCGCTGGCGGCGGGTTTCCGCAATGGAATTGCGCTTGCAACAATTGTTCTGGTCTCCGCGCAGGCACGTTGCGAACACGTGCGCGCTCGCAAGCGCAAATTGTTTTCTCGCCTCTGTCCGGACTCTGGTTTCTCGTTGGCGCTTCCCCCGACCTTCGTACACAAATCATCGCCAACCCGGAGCTTTCTCCCAATCCCGATTTGCCGGGACACTCCCCCATCGCCGGCGTCTTTCTTCTTTCTGCTGATGTTGACTCCGTCATGGGCCTGCTTCATCTGCGCGAGTTCCAGAATTTTTTCGTCTTCGCCACTCCCGCGGTTCAACGCCTCCTCAAGAACGAAAGCCGTATCTTTAAAGTCCTCGACCGCGCCGATCCGCCGGTTCAGTGGCAAACGCTTTCTTCGCGGGGCCGCGTCGGTTGCCATCTCTCTGAAAATCCCGGTGACGCGCCCACGTTTTTCTACAGCTCGATTCCTCTCAATGGCTCCTATCCCGATTTTGCCAGTGAGGATTTTCGTCGCGGCACGGCGTCTGACGAAGCTACTGTCGGCTTGCTTCTCGAGCAATCCGGCACAAAATTCTTCATCGCGCCTTCCCTTCCGGGTCGCAACACCGACTGGGCCAAGACCGCCGCTTCTGCCGATCTCGTTCTCATCGATGGCACCTTCTGGTCCGACGACGAAATGCAGCAAACGGGCCGCAACGAGAAAAGCGCCACGGAAATTGGCCACATTCCTCTCTCCGGCCCCGATGGCCTTCTCGCGCAATTCCCGGCCAACGCCCGCGGCCGCAAAATCCTTTTCCACATCAACAACACCAATCCCATCCTCGACGAAGACTCCCCCGAACATCGCCAGGTACTGGAAGCCGGCTTTGAAATCGCCTACGATGGTCTCGAAATCATTTTATGATCGTCGCCATCTCCGACAATCCAACCCTCACCGAAGCCGAGTTCGTTGCCGGCTTTCACGCTATTGGCGCCGAGCGCTATCATCATCAGCATCCCTTCCATCTGCTGATGCACGAAGGCAAACTCACTCGCGGCCAACTCCAGGCCTGGGCCCTCAATCGCTACTACTACCAGAAACACATTCCCATCAAGGACGCCGCCATCCTCGCTCGCAGCGAAGATCCAGCCTTCCGCCTCGCCTGGCGCAAACGCATCCTCGATCACGATGGCGACGGCACCAAGCTCGGCGGCATCGAGAAGTGGCTCAAGCTGGTCGAAGCCACCGGCCTCTCGCGCGAGCAAGCCATTCGCAGCGTCGGCATCTTGCCCGCCACGCGCTTCGCCGTCGACGCCTACGTGCAGCTTGTCTCCACGCGTTCTCACCTCGAAGCTGTCGCCTCGTCGCTCACCGAACTGTTCAGCCACAAACTCATCGCCCTTCGCATGGACCGCATGCGCCAGCACTATCCCTGGCTCGTTGCCGCGCTCGACTATTTCCAGGGTCGCCTTACACAAGCTCCCGAAGACGCGGACTTCGCACTGGCCTATTGCGTGCAACACGCGCGCACCCGCGCGCAGCAGGATCTCGCCCACGCCGCGCTTCGCGCCAAATGCGATATTCTGTGGGCTCAGCTTGACGCGCTCTATTTCGCATACGTCCATCCAGGCTGGCCGCCTCCCGGCGCTTTCCAGCCCACCAAGGAATCGTGATGAAGCCCGGACTCACCGCCACTCCCCGCCTTGCTCCCGGCTGTCGCCTCAACGAGAAATCGCAACAGCCACGCATGCTGCTGATGCCCGAACGCGCCCTGCGCCTCAATGGTCCCAGCCTGGAAATCGTGCAACTCTGCGACGGCTCGCACACCGTTCAGCAAATCGCCGAAAAACTTCACGCGCTCTACGCCAAAGCCGAACCCCAGCGCATCACCGACGACCTGCTCGGGTACCTGGCGCTCCTGCACGACCAGCGCGCCATCGACTTCTAGGAGTGCGGCGGCTCGCCGCCGCTTTTACAATTTCATGTTCTCTGCAGTCTCGACAACCAGAGCGCGAAGCAGTGTTTGTCATTCCGAGCGTGTCGAGAACTCAACTATTTTGCGATGTGCAAAAAGTTTGTCACGAACGGAGTCTGCGGCGTGAGAATCTCTCCCAGAGTTCATGAGTACGACCAATCCAGGATTTCTATGACCCCAACCATTCCCATACCCCTGGCACTCGTCGCCGAACTCACCCATCGCTGCCCGCTGCACTGTGTTTACTGCTCCAATCCCATCGAACTCGCCAAACGCGACTCCGAACTCCCCACCGAAACCTGGTCGCGCCTTTTTCGCGAAGCCGTCGCGCTCGGCATCCTTCAGGCCGATTTCACCGGCGGTGAACCTCTCGCTCGCAACGATATCGTCGCCCTCATCCGCTCCGCCCGTGAAGCCGGACTGTACGTCAGCCTCATCTCCAGCGGCCTTCCGCTCGACGAATCCAAGCTGGCCGCTCTGGTCTCCGCCGGCCTCGATCATTTCCAACTCAGCTTCCAGGGTGCGCGCCATGAAACGGCGCGCGAGATTTCCGGTACCTCTACCCACGCGCAGAAACTTCGCGTCCTCGGTTGGCTGAAAGACTACCGCATCGGCCTGACCCTCAATTTTGTGATTCACCGCCAAAACATCCACGAACTGGAAGAAATGCTCGCCCTCGTTGAAAAATATTCGCCCGGCTGCGTGGAATTCGCCAGCGTTCAGTATTACGGCTACGGCCTCGTCAATCGCGCCAATCTGCTTCCCACCCGCGCGCAGCTCGACTATTGCATCGCCGCTCTCAAAAAAGCCGAAGAGCGCCTCATGGGCAAGTCGCGCGTTGTCTTCGTCGTTCCGGATTACTACGCGAAGTTTCCCAAGCCTTGCGTCGGCGGTTGGGGACGCAAGCTCATGCTCATCTCGCCCGACGGCACTGCGCTTCCTTGCCACGCCGCCAACGTCATTCCCGGATTGCGCTTCGACAATGTGAACGACAAAAGCCTGCGTGAAATCTGGGAGACTTCCACAGCCTTCTGTCATTTCCGCGGAGAAGACTGGATGCAGGAGCCCTGCAAATCGTGCGACCGTCGCCACCTCGATTTCGCCGGCTGCCGCTGCCAGGCTTTCCTTCTGGCAGGCGACGCCGCCTCCACCGATCCAGTCTGCTCGCTAGCCCCCACGCGGCCCCTCGTCGACGCCATCCTCTCGGCAACCAACCCCCTCGACCCCACCATCCCTAACACAAAGCCCGACTACCTCTACCGCCCCAACCCCGCCTGAGGCATTCTTCCGTGTCTTTTAGGGCCTGCGGCCCACACCAGCTCCTTGTGCTGGTGCGAAGTGGAGGGATCACATGGCTCGATCCCTGACCTTCCTCAACCAACAAGATCGTCCGCGTCTTCTCGTACAATCAACGTCGCAGTTAATTGCGAATTGAGGTTTCCACGGACCTCATCCCTCAATCACTCCGGTCCCCACCGCCGCCCCACTCGTATCCCTTAACCTAAATGCCACACGCCACAAGAACACCATGCATCCCGCCAACACCAAAATCCCAAACATCAATATCGTCCGCGGCGCTCCCACATGTTTCGCCACGTAGCCCGCGATCAGCGCCCCAATCGGCATCACGCCCATGAACATCGTCGCGTACACCGCCATCAACCGACTACGCATCGCCTCAGGCACGCGCTCCTGAATGATTGTGTTCGTTGCCGCCATCTGCGAGGTTGCCGAAAACCCCACCGCAAACAGCACCACTGCGCACAACCAGAACGCCCTCGCCTGCGAAAATACGATCAGTCCAATCGCGCACGTCGTGCACGTCGCTCCGATCCACTTTGCCAGTCCCTTATATTCCGTGCGTGCCGCGAATTGCAGCGCCCCCAGCACCGCTCCTACTCCCGCCGCGCTCATCAGCAATCCCAGCGCTTTGGCCCCGCCATGCAAAATATCGTGCGCATAAATCGGCAGAAATACCGAGTACTGCAAGCCAAACATACTCAGAACGCACAACAACAGCAGCGCCGACCGGATCGGCAGATCCGACATTGCAAACCGGAATCCCTGCACGAAACTGCGCACAGGCGACTCCCCGCCGTGCTTGATCTCTGTCGCAGTGATTCTCATCATCAACAACGCCACCAGCACCGCGATGAAACTCAGTCCATTCACAAAAAAGCACCAGCCTTCGCCGATCGCCATGATCGCAAACCCGGCAATCGCCGGGCCCACTACCCGCGCTCCGTTAAAGATCGACGAATTCAAGGCAATCGCATTCGGCAGGTCTTCCCTTCCCACCATGTGTACGAAAAACGCTTGCCGGATCGGCACATCGAACGCGTTTACAATCCCCACCAGGAACGCGATGTAAATGACGATCATCGGCCACTTGTCCACCACATGCGTCAGCGTCAGCGCCGCCAGCACGAAGGCCAGAATCATCGAGCACGTCTGCGTCACAATTACGCCGCGGTGCCGATTGTAGCGGTCTCCCATGTACCCGCCCATCCACGCCAGCAACAGCATTGGCACCTGGCTCGCAAATCCAAAAATGCCCAGCAGCGCCACCGATTTCGTCAACCGGTAGACGAGCCACTGCTGCGCCGTGGTTTGCATCCAGGTGCCAATTAGCGAAATCAGTTGGCCGATGATGAACAGCTGAAAGTTGCGGTGCTTCAGCGCGCGAAATCTTGTCGACAGAGCGAGAATGGAGTTCCCCCCTCGATTCGATGCGTCCCAGCCCAACCAGTCACCATGCCGCGAATCTTCTCCTCTTGTCAACGCACGCGGCAAGACTCAGTCGCTACAAATGAAGCGCCAAACAATTTTGCTGTTTTTCTTGTTTTTGTGGGGACTGCCTTCTGAGGCGGTCCGCCACCGCAAAATCCGTGAAAACCGAATGGTGACGAGTTGGTGCGCCCCTTCTTGTGACCGTTTGTCATGCCGAGTCCCGGCGCTATTCCCCGCTTGCGCGCCACGAAGCGTCATCCTGAGCCCCGGCGTTTGTTCCGGGGTGCAAGATCTCAACCAGCAGTTTTGTGGATTAACGCAAACGAGGAGGGAAACCGGACTTTCGACTTTCGACTGATCTGAATACTGTTCACTCCCCTGGCGGCTCCGGCGGGCCACCCACATGCGTGTGGCTCAAATCTTTCAACATGGACTTCTCCTCGTCGCTCATGCCCCTCGTAAAGTTCGGATCGTTCAGCCGCTGATTCCGCGCCGATTCCGGCATGTTCTGCAACACGCCCAACTTTTGCTTCATCACCTGTTGCCGGTCCCAAGGCATCTGCTTCCATTGCGGAAGCACATTATTCTTGATGTGGTCTCTCTGCTCGGGCGTCATTCGGCGCCAGTTGTCTTCCTTAATCTGCTGGTCCGACCTTTGCTGCGGCGTCATCCTGTCCCACTGATTGAGCTGCTGCCGAATCTTGTTTTGCTTGTCCGGCGAAAGATTCTGAAACGCCTGGCTATTCTGCAGCACCTTGTCCCGTTGCTGTGGAGTCAGCGAGCGCATCTGGTCGACCCACGGCCGCGGCGTTCCCACACCCACTTGCTGTTTCTGCGTCAGCCGCGCTCCATTTCCATCGGGCGGGCGATTCGCATTATTAAAGTTGTTTACCTGAGAACGGTCCGCACCGTGATATTGATTCACCGGAGGTCTGTTGGCATTGCCCGTCCCCGGCGTATTGACCGGCGGACGATTAGCGTTCTGATTCTGCGGGTGCGGCTGCGATGCCGGCGGCTGCGATACATGTGGTTGCGAAACACGCGGCTGCGCTGGTTGCTGCGGCGGCCGGTTCGGATTCGGCTTCTGTTGCGCCCATCCACACACGGTGAGCACGGTGCAGCCCGCCACCGTCAGCACCGCCCTTGCAACCTGGAATCTCTTCTTCACGCTCTCTCTTCGCTGCTTCCTTACTTCTTTTCCGCCTCATTACTTAAGACTGAAAACTGATAACTGAATACTTCTTTCACATCTGCTGCTGCACATTGTCCGAATCATCGTCCGCCGGAGGTGGCAACTCCTTCAGCGGTTCGAAATTCGTCAGCACATCGTGATCTTCCAGCACCGGGAGATCCTGCATCATCTGCGCGTCATCCACCTGTACCGGCAGCGGGCCCGGCCCCTTGTGAGTCCCAAACCACAGCGCCGCCACCAGCAGCGCCGACGCCGCAAACGCCACGCGCGGCGGCACTCGCAACCACGCCCACCAATTGCTCTGCACCGGCTCTGCTGCCACCAGCGCCCGTACCCGCGCATCGAACGCCGGCGATGGTTCGATCACCGGCAGTTCCTCCAGTAGCCCGGACACCGCACGAAATTCCTCCGCCCGAAGACGACACGGCGCGCACGCCACCAGATGCTTCTCCACATCCGGCCGTTCACTTTCTTTCAGCCGTCCATCCACGTATGCCAGGATCCGGCTTTCCATTTTTTCGCAACTCATAACACTTCCTTCTTTCCCTGCCCTACGGCCTGCCTTGAACGGCCACAAGCGGGGCTAGTTCCACTCGCAGCGATTCATATGCCCGAAACAGCAGCGATTTCAGCGCGCTCTCCGAGCAACTCAGAATCTTGGCAATCTCCGCATAATCCAACTCCTGGTACTTGTGCAGCAGCACCGCAGCACGCTGCTTCTCCGGGAGCTTGTCGATCGCCCGACGAATCATTTTCACTCGCGCGCCCTCGACGAGATGCTGCTCGATGTTCGGGTGTTTGTCCGCAACATCCAGCACCTTCTCGCCTCCGTCTTCGGCATCCACCATCACCGGCGCGTCCATCGAATCTTCCAGTTTGTGATAGCGGTTATCGCGCACGGAATTCAACGCCAAATTCGTCGCGATTCGGAACATCCAGGTTGTGAACTTCGCGCTTGGCACGTAATCCTCTCTCGCGCGATACACCCGCAAAAACACCTCTTGCGCGAGGTCTTCCGCTTGCTCCCGGTTCCTCACCATCCGGAACAGGAAGTTGACGAGTGGCGTGCGATACCGGTGTAATAGAAGCTCAAACGAAGCTTCGTCACCGGCTTTCACGTCCAGCATCAGTTGGACGTCGGTCCTGGCCATAGCACCCACACTCTAACAAACACGTTTGTCCTCAGAAAGTTGCAGTTTGTCCGGGATAACCACGATAGGCAAGGGCCGCTGCGGCGCCCGCTTAGAACTTGAATAACCCTCTTAAAATCAACATGCTAGCGACTCCCACAAGAACCAGCACCGGCATCCTCCAGCCCGGTTCCCGGTTCACCTCCGGCAACAGGTCCGTGGCCGCCACGTACACCGTCACTCCAGCGGAAAGCGGCAGCGCATACTTCAATTCTCCCTGCAGCACGCTCGTCAGCAATACCCCCGCCAGCGTCGCCGCTCCCAACAATCCTGCCGCCTGCACCGCTCGCCGTTTCCCTTGGCCGCTCGCCAACACCACGGAAGCCACCGTGAATCCTTCCGGCAGCTTGTGCAGAAACACAGCCACGAAGATCACCGCTCCAAGCCAATTGGACACCAAAAAGCCCGCGGCAATCGCCACGCCATCGAAAAACGTGTGCATCGCCAGACCCAACAGCACCGTGCTGCGCGCGTGGTGCCCGTGCATCTCCTCCGTGTGCGTTTCTTCGCCAAAGTGAAAATGCGGGGCAATGGTGTGTTCGAATAAATGGATAAGGAAGAATCCGCCTAGCACATAGAGCAGCGCATTTTCTCCCGCGAGCCGCAACGACTCCGGAAGCACTTCCACAAACGCGACGGACAGCATGTACCCCGCCCCCAGGGCCAGAAAATATTGCAGGTATCTCCGCGGCCATTCGCGGTACACCACAAAGTACCCGCCCAACAGATTGCCGCCCGCTGCCACCAACCCCAACAGCGCCGCCAACGCAATTCGGAATGGAAGCTCATGAGTCATTGTCTGTGCAGCGGCTCGTCGTGCCCCTATAGCTCACCCTTCAGGGGTGAGGCAGTTCGATTTCCTGTACCGTTCCGGTTCCGCCTGCATATGCCAGAGGGATGCGAACGCTTTTCTCTGCAATGTAGCAGCGGCTTTCATGCCAGCCTCATGGTTCACTCTGGCGGCTCCGCCATTGGAAAATTGTCATCCCGACCGGAAAGCCGCGCCTTTCGCGGCTCGGAGTGGAGGGATCCTGGCAACACCGAAACGACTCCTCTCACAGTTGGCAACGGGCCCGCATGTCGTTTCTTGTTTCGTTACTTCCTCACCTACCTCCTGCCTTTAGCCACTATGCCTGAACAAAATCACATCCCCTTCCTTCACGAGGTACTCTTTCCCTTCCAATCTCACCTGCGCCTTTTCTTTCGCCGCCGCAATACTCCCCGCCGCCAACAGGTCGTCGCACTGCACCACCTCGGCGCGAATGAATCCCTTTTCAATGTCACTATGAATCTCCCCTGCCGCCTTGACCGCCGTCGATCCCTTGCGGATTGTCCACGCGCGCACTTCCGGTTCGCCTGCGGTGAAAAACGGAAACAGCCCCATCAAGTCATACGTCGCCCGAATCATTCGGTTCAGCCCCGGCTCTTTCAATCCATACGACGCCAGCAACTCCGCCGCTTCTTTCTCATCCATCTCCGCCAGTTCCGCTTCCAGTCGCCCACACACCGCCACCACCGCGGTGTTCGGCCGCCCTTGCAGCGCGCCGAGCTTGTGCTTCTCGATGGCCTTGTCCATCTCCGCAGCCTCATCGTCGCCCAGGTTCAGCACGTACAGCATCGGCCGCTGCGATAGAAACAGGAATCCGCTGATCGGCTTTCGCTCTTCCGCCGTCAATTCCAATTCGCGCAGCGGCTTTTCTGCTTCCAGGTGCCCCTTGCACTTTTCCAGCACGCCTTTTTCCTGCTCCAGGAACGGCTCCTTTTTCTTCTTCAAATCTTTCCCCACGCGCTCCAGCCGCTTCGAGATCTGTTCGTGATCCGACAAGATCAGTTCCAGATCCAGATTCGTCACATCGCGCAATGGATCGATGCCTCCCTCCGAGTGGGGCACGCTGGGATCATCAAACACGCGAATCACGTGCGCGATCGCGTCGACGTCGCGCAGCGTCGCCAGGCTCTCGCGCATGCGTTCCTTCTGCACGCCCGGCAAGTCCACATATTGCACCGTGGCATACGTGATTTTCTTGGGGTTGTACAGCTTCGCCAGTTCCACCAGCCGCGGCTCCGGCACCTTTGCCACGCCCACGTGCGTCGACTGCCCGCCCTTGGCCTCAACGTTCGCTTTGGTCAAAATCCGAAACAGCGTCGTCTTTCCTACCTGAGGTAGTCCGATAATTCCTGTTTGCATTGAACTAGAGTTCCTTACACTCGCTGCGGTCTTGCAGGAAGGCATTCCGCACGCACTCGCTATTGTTCACTATTTCCCAGTCCACCCAAACGCCAAATTTTACCACACCCGCATCTCTGCCATTCGGGCGTCCTAAGTTGTCGACCGCATATCCCAACGCGCACGTGTTTCTCTCTTCGATCAATCCGCCTCCGCAAGCGCCGTTTCTCGCCCTCTTACCAACTCCACTTCCTCCGTGCTATGGTTTCTGCCGCCATGACTACCAACGCGCCCCCATCCCAGCTCGCTTTCGATCTTGCCGAAGCCGTTCGCCATCTCCGCGAGCGTGATGAATGCCTGAAGCACCTCATCGCCGAAACCGTTCCCTTCGAAATTGATGTCGCCGATGCGCAATCTCCCTACGAAGTCCTCCTGGAATCCATCGCCTACCAATCCATCTCCGGCAAAGCCGCCGCCACCATCTTCGGTCGCATCAAGGCCCTCGGCGAAAACGGCCGCCCTCCCACGCCAACAAAAATGCTAAAAATCCCCAGCGCTAAACTACGCAAAGCCGGCCTGTCTGGCGCAAAAGTCGCCGCCATGAAGGATCTCGCCAAAAAAACCATCGAAGGCATTGTGCCCACGCACGAGCAGGCTCTCTTGCTCTCCGACGATGAACTCGTCGAGCGACTCGTCTCCGTCCGCGGCATCGGCGCCTGGACCGTCGAAATGTTTTTGATTTTTCGCCTAGGTCGACCCGACGTGCTTCCTATCCACGACCTCGGCGTAAAGAAGGGCTGGTCGGTAGCTTACGGCAAGAAACACATGCCCACGCCCAAAGAACTCCTCAAATTCGGCGAACGCTGGCGTCCCTACCGCACTGTCGCCAGTTGGTACATGTGGCGCGCCTTCGAACGCGCCGGCTACAAAGTCACCAACAAAATCCGCCCCCGCAAACGCCGCAAACCCGATCAAAGTTGAGTGGGTTACCTATAGGGTTGCCTTCTGAGGCGGTCCGCCAACTCAAGATTATCCTCGATCAGCAATCCCGGTCGGAACCAATGACAATCTATTAGCTAACTTTATGCTCTCGGAACTCCCAGATCACAAACCGATTCGACTTAAGCCATTCAACCATCTCGGCCAGCCCTTCTAGGTCGTAACCTAGATACGTTCCAGCGCCGGGCGATCTTCTCGGATACAAAACTCTCCCATGGGCTTCTGCGCCTTTAGCGCATGGAATCGGCCAACAATGCGTGCAACGTGCACGCCTGCTGCCTGATGCCCGATCATCTCCTGGCGGAGGGCATCGAACCCAGTAACGACCCGCCCCACTTTGCAACGATTCTCAAAATGAAGGTAGCCGACCGACAGTACGCCGCTCAACCGGGAGGCGCCCTGTGGCAAAAAAGATTCTACAACCCTGTTCTTCGCTCACTGGAATCCGTTGAACCGGTAGCCTGGTATATCTGGTTGAACCCACTGCGAAAAGACATGGTCGAGAGGCCGCACGAATATGCGTTCCACCATGGACGAGACGGAACGGCCCCGATCCTTGATCTGAAAACTCGTCGGCATGGCAGACCGGCTCACAAGGCGGCCCTACAAAACCTGCCAAACCCGAACAGATCCTTAGATTTCTTGCCTTGGGGTGTCCTACGGCCTCGTCACCGTTTCCTTCACCAACAAAATCATCCCCACCAAACCCGCCAACAACACCGCGGTCTCATATCCCACCGACACATGATGCAACCGGTTGAACTCCACTCGCCGCGGATCATTCTCTGGCGTGCTTTGCACCGACACCATTTCCCGCTTCAAGCGCTCCATCCGGTTGCTCACCATGAATTGCGACGCCACCGTTAACACCACCATCAACACCACACACAATGCCGCTGCTGCCGTGAAACTCCCAAAATCCCGAGTCCGCAACATTCGCGCCACCAGAAATAGCAATCCCAAAAAGATTCCCGCATAGTGCAGTCGCCCCAGCGCGTAGCCCACCATCATCCCCGCCGCGTCCCGGTTCCCCAGAAGCGAAAACGCCCCTGGTGCCACCACAAGACTCAAGAACACATCGCCGCCCAGCCACAAGCTCAAGCTCAAGAACTCAATCGCCCGCAAAAGGGTTTGCATGCCGCCACTATACAAGACCCCTCCCACTAGAACAAAATACCGCCATGCGAACTTACAAATTCTCGTGGCCTCTCTCCGTCTTGCTGCTCCTCGTCGCCTGCAACGCCGCAGCGCAACAACTACCTTCGGCCATCGCTACCGATCCCCCGCCCGACAAGGACTTCCCCGCCAGCATGGAGGCCCCTGACATTCTGAGCCACGGCTCCCGGCTAAACGCCGTCTTTTATCTTGCTTCCGGTCGCGGACCACATCCGACGGCGCTTCTTCTCCACGGGTTCCCGGGTAACGAAAAGAACATGGATTTGGCTTACGTCCTGCAACGTGCTGGCTGGAATGTCCTGTTCCCGAACTATCGCGGCTCTTGGGGAAGCGCCGGCATTTTTTCCTTCGCCAATGCCATCGAGGACACTCAATCCGCCGTCGATTTTCTGCGCGATCCCGCGAACATCAAGAAGTACCGCATGGATTCGAAGCGCATTGTGCTCGTTGGCCACAGCATGGGTGGTTTCATGGCCGCGGATGTGGCCGCTCACGACCCGCAAGTTGCCGCTCTGGTCATGATCTGTGCGTGGAACATCGGCCCGACCGTGCTGCGTGCCGCGGATAATGGCCGTTCCGACAACTACAAGAACTCTTCTCCTCGCCTGGCGGGCACCACACCTGAAGGATTGATGTCAGAGGCGAAGAATCATGCCCTCAAGTGGAACTACGTCGACTATGCACCACTTCTCAACAATCGCCCCGTTCTCATTATGGAATCAAATGACCGCAACAGAGACGATAACCAGGCTATGGCCGAAGCGCTGCGCAAAGCCGGCAATCCACGAGTCACCGAAAAATTTATCGAAACCGACCATTCCTTTTCCGACCATCGCATCGCCTTGCAGATCGCCGTCCTCGACTGGCTCCAGTCGCTACCTGCTCCCTCGGCCAAATAGCAACTTCGTCACAAAATACATGCTGCGCCTGCCTTCGTTGGGCTTTAAGATGAGAGACTCAATAGAGAGTTAGCAAAAAGTGGTGGGCGATAAAGGATTTGAACCTTTGACCTCTCGCGTGTGAGATGACCTTTCAACCGCTGGCCTACGCAGAATGAGCAGGTTACGCGTGCTGTTGTCGGCAACCGTTGGCTTCATTGGGCAGGGTAGGCTCAGTTTTGTGCAACGAATTGTGCAACGCCTCCGCTGCTTTCGAAGCCCCGTGGTAAGGTACAATTAAGGCCCCTCCTCTGCCGGGGAGACCGGCATGGAAATCGCAATCCAATCCAGCGACGAACTTGAACAACTACGCACCCACTTGCGCAAAATGACTGACGCTCAGTTAGAGAATTTCGGCAAAGCCGCTAGATTTTTGTGCCGGGACCCGAAGTGCCCTGACACTTTCA
>Ga0126379_10001779_pt1 | contig 13359 bp, 13 predicted proteins | sample PanSoiMetPlot_24_FD_92640 | JGI IMG/M metagenome (GOLD analysis project Ga0126379, IMG submission 92640) | Tropical forest soil microbial communities from Panama - MetaG Plot_24 | ecosystem: Environmental > Terrestrial > Soil > Tropical forest > Bulk soil | place: Panama | collected 2016-02-17 | reverse complement strand
TGCAGCGGCTCGAGGCCGATGGGGTCATCACTCGCCGGGTCGCGATCATAGATCCGGAAAAGGTCGGCCTTGGCATCACCGTGTTCGTATCGATCGAGACCGGCGACCATTCGCAGGAATGGCTCACACGTTTTGCTGATTTGATCGCCGCAATGCCTGAAGTCATGGAATTCTACCGGATGGCCGGCGATGTGGATTACATGCTGCGTGTGGTGGTGAGCGATATCGCGGGTTACGACGCGTTCTACAAGCGGCTGATCGGGACGGTGCCGTTGAAGAATGTGACCTCACGATTTGCAATGGAGCGAATCAAATCGACAACGGCGTTGCCGATTGCTTAAGCCCGATAAGCACCTTTAGCGGCCGTGGTGTTGTAAGTAGGCGATTTGCCACGCAGGGACATGTACATTCTGGCCGACGGCGTGCGTTTTAATTCTTGCAAAACGCCAGGGGAGCACCTTGATCGCGTCAGGCGATCGTCAACTCTTCGACCGTGTCGCTAACGTGGCGCGGCTTGAGCCTGCCCGTTGCGGGCACTGCTTTGCGCCAGAGTCGGATTGAAATAAGCGGGCGCGTCGCCGAGCGTGATGCGGCGCGAGCAGTCAGGAACGCAGCTGTAGGATTCACGGTCAGCGCCCCGGTAGACAGTCACCAAGTCATCGCTTGCGGGTGCGAGCACCTGCACGGTCTGGTTCATCAGGATGCGGCCCCCCCGATCGAGCGCCAACACATTGGTCGCTCCGTACCCCTTTCCTGTAACGACGAGAACGCCTCCGCTTTGCACCGTGGCGTCAGCGATCAGCGGATTTCCAATGATAATCGTGGCGACCCGGTCCGGCAGGCGCAGAATTTGTGCCTGATCGAGGTTGACTGAGACGGTGTCTGCCGGCGCGGCCTTTGCGCTGACGGCACCGGCCGCCAGCAAAGCGAGAACCCATACTCCCAACTTTCGCCCGGGCCGACTCGACAAGGCCGACATTGCTTTCTCCAGCACTCCGTCCAACGAAGCCGCCCGAAGCGGGGCCGGCCGTTCTGTCCACTCAAGTTGACTGCAAATGGTGAATGAAGTGCAAACGCCCGGGTATTTCGGGTCTCGAAACCCGCTAGCGTCGAACGAGATAACCGCGTTTGGATGCGAATTTCGAAGCAAAGCCGCGACAATTCTGTTTGATCATGTATTTCAAAGCAACGTACAGTATAGATCCAAGTATTGATTTATTAACTACTTTAATCCTCAGGTTATAATTCGTTAACTGCAATTAGTATGCCGTCGATATACATTTCGCCAGACCGGTTTTTTTCAACACTTTTAACCCTCACGCAACGCCTGACTATTACGGTTTTTTCCGATCACGCGCGCCGGGAAGCACTCATTGCGCGCCGGCATCAGCTTGGCTTGCCCGTGGGGGATTTCCAATGAAGAAGTTCGTCAAGCGCCTCGCAACGGACGAGCTGGGCTCGGCCGCGGTTGAGTACGGCCTTATTGCCGCGGGCATTTCGGTCGCGATTATCGCTGTCGTAAGTGGCATCGGCAGCAGCCTGAGCGCCAAGGTCAACACCATCATGGTAGCGGACGTCATCAGGCTCCTGCTTTTCCCCGCCCTTATGGCCTTTGCGGCTTCAAGCGATCTCTTGACCATGACCATCTCAAACCGGCTATCGCTTGCACTCGCCGGTGGTTTTTTTCTGCTGACTCTCATCACCGGCATGAGCCTCGCCGTGATCGGCATGCACCTCGCTGCTGCGGCCTTGGTCCTCTTGATTACATTCGGCTGCTTTTCGATGGGCTGGATCGGCGGCGGCGATGCCAAGCTCGCAGCCGCAACCGTCTTATGGTTCGGCTTCGACCATTTGCTCGATTATCTGGTTTACGCATCTTTGTTTGGCGGTGCCTTGACCCTGCTCATATTGTTTTTCCGCAGGCAGCACCTGCCCGAAGTCCTTACCCGTCAAAAGTGGATTGTCCGCCTCCACGAAACCGGTGGCGGCGTGCCCTATGGCATTGCGCTCGCGGCTTCGGCGCTCGTCGTCTATCCGAGCACCGGATGGATGCCCGCCTAGAGTCGCAGCAGTCCATAGCACTAACGCTACAAGGCAATATTAACTCGATTTAGATACCGCTCCTTAACCATACCTTGACCTTTAGCTGGTGAAATCCAGTGAAAGTGGCCGCGTCCGACAGCCACATGGTTTCAAGCGGCTGAGTCGGCCGCATGTCAGGGTGAGAGTGAGCGTATGAAAGCTGCACGGATTGTAGTGCTAACTGTTGCCGTAGCCGCGGGTGGCGTTGCCGCCCTGCTGGCCGGCCGCTCGGAAAAACCTGCTCAACAGAATATAGCGGCGCCTAAGTTCGATACTGTCGATGTCCTGATCGCAAAATCTGACATTTCCAGAGGTCAGACGCTCTCTGCCGCAGACGTATCCTGGCAGGCATGGCCGGCGAGCAGTGCCGGCGGCAATTTCATACGCAAGACCGATCAACCACAGGCCGTGGACAATCTCAATGGTATGATCGCGCGTCTGCCTTTCGTCGCCGGCGAGCCAATTCGTGACGCAAAGCTGGTCAATTCGAAAGGCTCGGGTTTCATGGCAGCGATTCTCCCTTCGGGGATGCGCGCGGTGTCCACCCAGATTTCACCAGAGAATGGCGCCGGTGGCTTTATCCTGCCGAATGACCGAGTCGACGTCATCATGACGCCGCGTGGCAACCGCGAGGCTGACAAAAACGGCACAACGAGCGAGACCATTCTTCGCAATATCCGCGTTCTCGCAATCGATCAAACTGTAGAAGAGAAGAATGGGCAAAAGGTCGTTGTCGGCAAGACCGCAACGCTCGAACTGCTGCCAAGCCAGGCGGAAACTCTCGCGCTGTCACAACAGCTCGGGACTTTGTCGCTGGCCCTGCGCAGCATCGCCGATGGTTCGGCCGATGATTCGAATACAGATGAAACCGATACGCGCCGTAACATCAACGTCGTCCGGTACGGCGTGAGCTACAAGATCACGCCACGATAATTGGGGGATGAAGGGAGACATGGCAAAATCGACTTTCACTCACACAGCACTGTGGGCAGTCATCACTTTTGCAGGATTGGTTCCGGCAATAGCAGCCGAGCTGGGCTCTAACACGCCAGTCATCCAGGTTGCCGCCAGCGAAACAACATCCCGCTTCGTTCCGCTCGGAGTCGGCAAATCAGTTGCAATCGACTTGCCGGCCGATATCAAGGACGTACTGGTGGCTGATCCGAAAATCGCCAATGCCGTGGTCCGCTCTTCTCGCCGCGTATACATGATCGGCGTTGCTGTCGGACAAACCAGCATTTTTTTCTTCGACGCTAACGGAAAACAGATTGCCGGTTTTGATATAGCTGTGAAGCGCGACCTTAATGGCGTTCGCGCGGCTCTCAAACAGACAATGCCCGACTCTGACATCCACATTGAAGGCGTTGGCGACGGGGTCATGCTTTCCGGCAACGTAGCGACTGCCGTTGAATCGCAACAAGCCTATGATCTCGCTGCTCGGCTTGTCGGTGACTCCAGCAAAGTGGTGAACGGACTCGCCATCCGCGAGCGCGATCAAGTCATGCTCAAGGTAACCGTCGCGGAAGTACAGCGTGACGTGATCAAACAACTCGGGATCGATCTCAGCGGCAGTTTCGCTTACGGCAGCACGGTGGTGAGTTTCAACAGCCAAAGTACGTTTCCCGTATCGGGGCTGACGAATCCAAACTTTCTGAGCCTGGCCACGCCAAATATTACTGCCACGATCAGAGCCATGGAGCGCGCCGGCATTGTGCGTACTCTAGCCGAGCCGAATTTGACGGCCATCTCTGGTGAAACAGCGCATTTTCTCGTCGGCGGCGAATTCCCGTTTCCGATCCCGGGCAATTGCGCGACGTGTCCGCCGTCTGTCGAATTCAAGAAATTCGGTGTCGGGCTGATTTTTACTCCTGTGGTTCTAACGGGGGGCCGCATCAGTCTTAAGGTGATGACGGAAGTCTCAGAACTAACCAACGAGAATAATATTACGATAGCTAACCAAACCGTTCCCTCCCTTGTTGTGCGACGCGCCGAAACGACCGTGGAGATTCCATCCGGTGGCTCGCTCGCCATGGCTGGCATGATCAAGGAGCAGACGAAACAGGCAATCAACGGATTGCCCGGTTTGATGCAGATACCTGTCCTTGGAACCCTCTTTAGAAGCCGCGATTTCGTCAACAACCAAACTGAACTGATGATCCTTGTCACACCCTACGTGGTACGGGCGGTGGCGCAAAAACAGTTGTCGCGGCCTGATGACGGTTTCGCCAATGCGAACGATCCTCAGACTATTTTTCTAGGCCAATTGAATCGCATCTACGGCGTGCCGGGCAGGATCATCGCGGGCACCGGCGACTATCACGGCAAATACGGATTCATTCTCGATTGAGCGGCGGGGACAAAAAAATGCTGGCAATCCAAAATACGCTGAAGGGCCGCAATAGATCGGTGTTACGGTTGTTGCTGGCCGCTGCCCTCACGGCAAGTCTGGCGGGCTGCTACCGGACGGACGTCCCCCAGGCCGAATATCCGGTTGATTATCGCCAACGCCACCCGATCGTCGTACGGCAAGGTGAGGGAAGCATCGAAGTCCTGATTGGCCGCAATCGCGGCGGGCTAACGCCCAGTCAACGGGCCGATGTCCTGGCATTTGCGCAAAATTGGCAACGCGAATCAGGCAGTGGAATTGTCATCGAGATCCCGCGCGGCGGGCCGACGGATCGTGCCGCTGCAGACTCAATGCGCGAGATTCGGTCTATCTTTGCCGCGGTTGGCGTTCCGTCCAACGCCATCTACACACGAGACTATCATCCGAGGCGCACTGCACTCGGAAGCATCAAGATCAGCTATTCGAAGCTGGTTGCCGAAGCAGGACCCTGCGGTGACTGGCCGGCCGACCTCGGACCGTCCTTCGAGTCCAATGATTTTGAAAATTGGCCGTATTGGAATCTTGGTTGCGCTAACCAGCGCAATTTGGCGTCCATGGTTGATAACCCTGCCGATCTAATACAGCCGCGCGGCGAAACGCCTCCCTATGCCGAACGCCGCTCGATCGCGCTTGAGCACTACCGCAAGGGCCAAAATCCTTCCGGCATATACAATGGTTATGACAGCAAAATCAGCGATGTCGGAAAATGATGAAGCACGCTCAGCAACTCGCCACGCAAATGCCGGCAAACAACACCGATGCCGACACGCACATAGCACCAGCACCGCGAATATCGCTTGGGGCTTTCTGCGAGACAGTTGAAACTGCCGCCGCCGTGCAGGCGGCCGGGGAAGACCGGCGCCTGGCGAGAGCACACGTAAAGAGTCAAATGGGTGGCATCGCTGCAGCGATTGGAGCTTATCGCAATTCCCCGACGCCCAACGTCATCCTGATTGAGAGCGATAGCCGGACCGACGGCCTTCTCAAAGGGCTGGACCAACTGGCCGAGGTCTGCGACTCCAGTACGCAATTGATCGTCATCGGGCGCGTTAACGATGTTTTACTTTATCGTGGGCTGACCCGGCGCGGCGTCAGCGAGTACCTGATCGCTCCCGTTGGCACCCTCGACATTGTGCGAGCAGTATGCGGTCTCTTCTCCGCACCGGATGCCAAGGCCGTGGGCCGGATCATTGCAATCGTCGGGGCGAAGGGCGGCGTTGGAGCTTCCACCATTGCACATAATGTTGCGTGGGCCATCGGCCGCGATTTCGCGCTTGAATCTGTGCTTGCCGACCTGGATCTCGCCTTCGGCACCGCTGGTCTTGACTTTAACCAGGATCCACCGCAGGGCATCGCCGACGCAGTTTTTTCGCCTGATCGCGTCGATACGGCGTTCGTCGATCGCCTGCTATCGAAATGCACCGATCATCTCAACCTGCTCGCCGCGCCCGCCACTTTGGATCGCGTTTACGATTTTGGTGCTGAAGCGTTCGACACAACTCTCGATTTATTGCGCGGCTCCACACCATGCGTCGTTCTCGATGTCCCGCATCAATGGACGGCCTGGACAAGGCGCATTCTTGTGGCCGCCGACGAGATTCTTGTGGTCTCAGAACCAGACCTTGCAAACCTGCGTAACACGAAGAATCTGATTGACTTGCTGCGCACCGCACGCCCGAACGACCACCGGCCGCATTACTGTCTGAATCAGGTTGGCGTGCCCAAGCGACCCGAAATTACTCCGGCAGATTTCGCGAAAGCGCTGGAAAGTGAACCGCTCGCGATTATTCCCTTCGAACCGCAGCTTTTCGGATCTGCCGCGAACAACGGCCAGATGATCGCCGAAGCCTCCGGCGGCCATAAGGTCACCAGCATGTTCCGCCAAATAGCGCAGGCGTTGACCGGCCGCGCGGAGATGAAAGCTCCCCGTGGCAGTCTACTGTCGCCCTTGCTTTCCAAGCTCAAGCTGATGAAACGAGCAGGCTAAAACCTTTTGGGAGTGGATCGCCTTGTTCGGTAAGCGTAACGCAAGTTCCGAAGCTCAGGCTTCAACGCCGCCTGCATATGCGCCGTCGCCAGCGCTCGTGCCGCCGGCAGCGCCAGTTCAATCATCTGCGCCACCCGCCAACACACCAATGGAGACAGGCCGTACGCCGTTTCCATCCGACGGCTTGGGTGCGCCGCTGCTGTCCGAACCAACTGCAAATCGGGGGAATGGCGCAGCCAACAACACGCCCACTTCAATCGACGCGCGTCGATCGGAATCTTACTACCAAACCAAAGGCACCGTTTTTAGCGCACTGATCGAGGCGCTCGACCTCGCGCAATTGGCACGGCTTGATGTCGACACGGCGCGAGAAGAAATTCGAGATATCGTCAACGAGATCATCGCAATCAAAAACATCGTGTTGTCGATCGCCGAACAGGAAGACCTGCTCGACGACATCTGCAACGACGTTCTTGGTTTGGGTCCACTTGAACCGTTGCTTTCGCGCGACGACATCGCCGACATCATGGTGAACGGCTCGAACACGGTTTACATCGAAGTTCAGGGCAAGATTCAGAAGACTGGTATTCGTTTCCGCGATAATCAGCAGCTTCTGAATATCTGTCAGCGTATCGTCAGCCAGATCGGCCGACGCATCGACGAAGCGTCTCCAATCTGCGACGCCCGATTGCCGGACGGCTCACGTGTCAATGCTATCGTGCCGCCGCTTGCGATCGATGGACCCGCGCTCACTATCCGCAAATTCAAAAGGGACAAGCTGACTCTCGATCAGCTGGTCCGGTTCAATACAATTACTCAGCAAGGCGCGGAGATCCTTCGCATCATCGGACGATGCCGTGTCAATACACTGATATCCGGCGGGACAGGTTCAGGGAAAACTACCCTTCTCAATTGTCTCACCAAATTCATTGACGACGATGAGCGTATCGTCACCTGCGAAGATGCCGCCGAACTGCAACTGCAACAGCCTCACGTCGTGCGTCTGGAAACGCGCCCGCCCAACCTCGAAGGCGAGGGTCAAGTCACCATGCGCGATCTCGTGCGCAACTGTCTGCGTATGCGGCCTGAGCGCATCATCGTCGGCGAAGTACGCGGGCCGGAAGCCTTCGATTTGCTGCAGGCTATGAATACCGGTCACGACGGGTCGATGGGTACCCTCCACGCCAACAGCCCGCGCGAAGCTCTCTCGCGACTTGAATCCATGATCACCATGGGCGGTTTTACGCTGCCCTCGCGTACTATTCGCGAAATGATCTGCAGCTCGATCGATGTTGTCATCCAGGCCGCGCGCCTGCGCGACGGTTCACGCAAGATCACCCATGTCTCTGAGATCATGGGGATGGAAGGCGACGTCATCGTCACCCAGGACGTCTTTCTTTACGACTTTGTCGGGGAGGACGCCAAAGGAAACATTATCGGTCAGCATCGATCGACTGGGATTGGTCGCCCGCGCTTCTGGGACCGCGCCCGTTACTACGGCGAGGAAAAGCGTCTCGCCGCCGCCCTCGACGCGGCAGAAGCAGCTAGTGAAGCCATTCGCGCCTAAGCGGAGCATGCTGTGCAGTTTATCGCCATCTTTTTCCTCGCTGCCGTAGCCATCGGGGGCGTGGCTTACACATTCATCTATCCGTTGCTGTCCGGCGAGCGCAAAGCCGAGCAGCGCATGCAGAGCGTCGCCAAAACTGAACCGATAACCCGTGTATCCCGCGGAGCGCAGAAATCCCGTCGGGATACCATTGAATCCACGCTCAAGGAGTTCGAGAAACGCCATAAGAAAGGCAAAACGGTCTCCCTTTCGGTTCGAATCTCCCGCGCGGGACTCTCCTGGTCAAAGCGACAATTCGCAATAATCTCGGCTCTTATCGGACTTGGTATGTTCGCTTTCGGCTTCCTCTCCGGCACCGGCTTACTAGCAGCAGCGGGATTGGGCTTTGCCGGGGCTTTCGGTGTTCCGCGCTGGCTTTTGTCTTATCTGAAAAAACGTCGCGAGATTAAATTCCTGGAAGCGCTTCCGGACGCCGTTGACATCATCGTGCGCGGCGTCAAAGCCGGTCTGCCGCTACTTGATTGCATAAAAATGATCACCGTCGAGGCACCCGAACCACTGAAAACAGAATTCCGGCTGATCCTCGAAACACAGGCTATCGGTTTGCCGCTGGGCGAAGCTTGCGGCAAGTTGTACGAACGCACCCCGCTGCCGGAAGCAAACTTCTTCGGTATCGTGGTGGCCATCCAACAGAAGGCGGGCGGCAATCTTTCGGAAGCGCTGGGCAACCTTTCGAAGGTGCTGCGCGATCGCAAGAGGATGAGGGCCAAGATTCAGGCGATGTCGCAGGAGGCCAAGGCCTCAGCGGCCATTATCGGCGCACTGCCAGTCGCCGTCATGATCTTGGTCTATCTCACGAGCCCGCAGTACATCACGTTGCTGTTCACCAACTCCGCAGGCCATATCATGTTAGCAGGATCTGCGGTCTGGATGACGATGGGCGTCCTGATCATGAAAAAGATGATCAGTTTTGACTTCTAGGCGGGAGCCCAATGATCGAATTCCTGACCAACATCCTCAACGTCAAGGTGCTGACGATGGCGCTTGCAGCCGTTGCGGCAGCCGCCACAGTACTGACGCTCGCAATGCCCTTGGTTTTTGTCAATCCACTCGACAAGCGCATGCGAGCGGTGGCCATCGAACGTGAGAAGATCCGCCAGCGCGAGCGCGAGCGGCTGTCGCAGGACGGTAAAAAAATACAATTGAGGCAAACGCCGAAACAATACGTCCAGACCGTTGTCGACCGGTTCAATCTCAGAAAATGGGTCGGTCAAGAAGAGGCGCGACTCAGGCTGGTGCAGGCGGGCTACCGCGGTCAGGCACCCTATATCACCTATCTGTTCGTCCGGATGGTGACGCCCGTTGTGTGCTTCCTGTTCGCCCTGGTCTATCTGTTTCTGGTGCTCAAGTTTGATCAACCGCCCTTGATCAAACTTGCGATCTGCATCGCCGCGGCCTATGTCGGCATGCAACTGCCGCTCATCTTGCTCAAGAACAAGATCCAGCGCCGCCAATTGTCGATTAAACGCGCATTCCCTGATACTCTCGATTTGCTGCTGATCTGCGTTGAATCGGGCATGTCGATTGAAGCGGCCTTCAAAAAAGTCAGTGACGAAGTCGGCTCGCAATCTGTTCCGTTGGCGGAAGAGCTCATGTTGACGACCGCGGAGTTGTCATATCTCCCGGATCGACGCCAGGCCTACGAGAATCTCGCCAAGCGAACGGATCTTGTTGGCGTAAAATCCGTGTGCATGGCCTTGCAGCAGGCCGAACGCTATGGAACGCCGCTTGCCACGATGTTCCGGGTGATGGCACAAGAAAATCGCGACATGCGTATGGCGGAAGCGGAAAAGAAGGCGGCCGCACTGCCGCCGAAGCTCACCGTCCCGATGATCCTCTTTTTTCTGCCTGTGCTGTTTATAGTGATTCTCGGACCAGCCGCCATCAGAGTGATGGCGTTGCAATAATCAGCGCGGAGCATCGTATAATTCAATCCGGCACGTCGAACGATGCGCAATGGCATCCGGAACCCATTCAGGGGAAACAAGCTGAAGCTGAAATTGGGACCGTGATCTGTTTCAGCCCCAGATCCAATACGTAATTTATTGAACCACTCAGCGAATGGCCGCAGGCCGCCGTAGCATTATAGGTAAAGGTCGGCAGTGTGCCCGGTCCAAAATAATGGTTTTTTGTGTAGGTGATGGTACTGGTCTGGTCGGTGCAAACCTGGGTCCTGACTGAGGCGCAGCGTGCGCCTTCTTCCACTGCGTAGTGCATGCTGCTGACCACCGACAAACACATGCACAGGTACAGAATACCGATCACCAACAGAATGAAAACGGGCCCCACGATGGCAAATTCGATTGCCGTCGTACCGCGTTCGTCGCCGCATATATTATGATGAAAAGTGCGCATCGCTACTGCAACCGCATCATCCCGGTTCTGACGATTGGCGTTGTGAATGCGCCGGCAACGGTGACGCCAGGAAACATCGGCGCATAGGAATACGTAGTCGTGATTTGGATATAATCTGACGGCTGCTGGCCGGCATTGCCGGTCGTTGAGCAGTCGGTAGGCGGAGGGCTGCTTACCGCACCGACGTTTTGAAGCGCGCCTGAGCTATTGAGGCAGTAATACGCTTCTGACGGCGAGCCAGTCTGGAGTGACACGTAAGTTCCAAGTGTGGTGCTGTGAACGGCGGACGTAACGGCACTGGTCAAGCCCGAGCACTTGGTCGTGGCTGGTGTGTAACCCAGTGTCCAATCGCACGCTTTCCACGCCGCCTGAACTGCCATCTCGGTCGCGTTCTCAACCTGCATCCGTTTGTAGATGTAGACCGTTATGTCGGCTACATTTAACAGGCCGAACGAAAGTATTCCGGCAAAGACTGCAAATTCGATGGCCGACACACCGCGCTGATCCGAGCTGATCGCGGTGAGCCTTTTGTTTAGCCTTGTGATCGAGGCAAGGAGCTTTTCTTTGTAAGAGATCATGTGCGCGCTTTAATAGACCAGTTGGCTTCGGCCCGGGATTGTTGCGGTGGGCATTTGTAGTCCGGCGGCTTTACACCCGCTGCCATCGGGCGATTGCGAATAAAAACTGCCATTACCATTGATCAAGACGTCCTTTGCGACCATCACAAAGCAGTTGGCCCCGTTGGACGATTTATTGACAGTTCCGCTAATGGTGATGTCTGCATTTGGCAGGTATACCCCTCCGGTGAGGTCCCATGTCGGATTGTTGCCGGCGTAGGTAAAGTCAACGTTCCGCGTCACCGCCGGATCCTGGTAAATCGCCATGCCCGGGAACGGGCCGCCGGTTGGCGCCTGGATGTCGAGTACGCCTTTGGCGCCGCCCGAATTATCTGTCGGATAGTGTTGGTAGCTTCCAGTATTGGTTCCCGTAAAGACGAGTGTCACCGAAGAACCGTTGGCGGTGCGAAGCGTGTAGCCTTGGAGATCCAGCAGCCCATTTTCGATGTAGAGCACGGCCCCGCTGGGTGCATCGATAGTGACGTCTCCCGTGAGACGCAGGTCACCACAGATCAATGTATTGCCGGCCAGGCTCGCGGTGCCGGTCAGAGTCTTCGTACCGGTCCCCCAGGTCGTGCCGCCCGACCATGTCCCGCCGTGCTTCGACTCCTGCGGGTAGGTATTGGAACATTTGGCGGGCAAGTCGGTCGGAATATTGCTCGCCATATACGCATAAGGGTCACTTAGAGCAGGCCGATTTGAAAATTGACGATTTCCGCAGCCGTTGTTCGTTGCATGGGCGATACCCATCGTGGCTTTGAGGTTCGAACCGTTGCAGGTGCTAGCTGAGTTCGACATGACGGTGCAGCCGCTAAAATCTGTTGTCGGTCCACCGTTGCTGCGGACCGCCGTGCCCGTGGTATCAAGCCCCAACAAACAGACGGGTTGCTGTATGATAATCTGGTTGGCAACCGCGGCGCTGGTCAGGCTTTGCACATGGGCGCCACTTAGCGTTGCATTACCGGTATAACCTATGACCTCCGTCAAATAGAGCGGCACCTTACTTGTGATGGTCACGCTATAGCAGGGTGGGGTGACACCCGCCGGGCAGGTCGCGGCGTTTGATGCCGCCACGCTCACGTGATTGGTGCCGTTAACATAACCATATTGGGCGGCGACAGCCGCGGCTTCCACGTTATAATTGGCCGAAGCATTGGTTGCGGCTGCAACCGCCGCGGCATCAGCGGCGTTCTGCATCGCTCGCGTTCTCAAATACCAATTGGTGATCTCGAATCCGAGTCCAAACGCTGCAATCAGAACGGGGAACAAGAACGCCATCATAACAGCGACCGTACCGCGCTCGTTCGTGCGCAGGCGCGTCACTCTGCGGGCAATCTTTGCAACTTCGATCTGGCGGTACGACAGTCTGCGCAGCATGTTGGCGGTCCTCACCACGCTATTTTGGCTTCCGGACCCTATCCAAAAATATTTATCGCTTGCGAAACGAACGGGCGAATATCAAGCCCGGTGCTTAATCTTTCATTTACCAAACTGGGTCGTGATGCGTGCTCGACGCATTGAGGTTGGCAATTACGATCAAAATCCCGCACCACAGCAAATATCAAAATCGGGGCTGCTGGCAAAATATTCGATCTGACCAACGCGCTGTCGAGTTCAGCAATATATGAAGGGATGTCCGCTTTGGGCCAAAAACGGACATTGGCCTGCGATTTTGCTGATTACAGCACTTAAGGGGACACTCCCACATTTAAAGGAAGAAGCCGCCGGTTTTCGGCGGCTTCAACCAACCTACAGGGAGTTTGAATCCAGCCGGACCGGAGATTATCCGTTAAGCTGGGTATTGATGAACGAAAACTTGGTATTGAGAGTAGAGCCGATCGCATTGACCGTGCCGATGATGACCACCGAAATGCCGGCAGCAATCAGACCGTATTCAATCGCGGTCGCCCCTGACTCGTCCTTCAGATAGGCGAAAATTTTGCGCACTGTCTTACACTCCTTGGCGTTACGATAGGCGGCAATGTAACTTCGGGGTGTTAAAGCTAACTTGCGTTGATCTCATAAAGTGAGGAGCTTTGCGTCACGGTTTTTTAATATGTTTTTTGTGGCGATGTCCTCTTTGGGTCATTAGCGGACATTTGCACTGCACCAAGCCATGTCCGCTTTATCCCCGAAAGCGGACATCACTCTGGTAACAGCTCAGTTGGAAAACTCTTCATGCTGCTGGGTACTGCTATCTTGACAGAGGTGAAATAGCTCCTGGGCGAGCCTGGCGTGGGCGCAACCACCTTGGCACCAAGAACGAGGAGGGCCGCGATCACGATGAGGACAAAGGACAGCTTTT
>Ga0126379_10001776_pt1 | contig 13381 bp, 13 predicted proteins | sample PanSoiMetPlot_24_FD_92640 | JGI IMG/M metagenome (GOLD analysis project Ga0126379, IMG submission 92640) | Tropical forest soil microbial communities from Panama - MetaG Plot_24 | ecosystem: Environmental > Terrestrial > Soil > Tropical forest > Bulk soil | place: Panama | collected 2016-02-17 | reverse complement strand
CCGCTCCTTGTCTTCATCGAGAACGACCTTGGCAACTTCCGCCGGCGCCAGCGCATTCACCACAAAGGTGGCGATGTCTGGCGACCACGGAATGATGTCGATCTTTTCGCCTTGCAGTTCGTTCACCACAGCCTGTACGCGCGAGCCGCGCATGCCGACGCAGGCGCCGACAGGATCAACCGAAGAATCACGGGAGATGACTGCAATCTTGGCACGCGAGCCGGGGTCGCGGGCGACAGCCTTGACCTCGACGATGCCATCATAAATTTCCGGCACTTCCTGCGCGAACAGTTTGGCGGTGAATTGCGGATGGGTGCGGGATAGGAAAATCTGCGGGCCGCGCGGCTCGCGACGAACGTCGTAGATATATGCGCGTATGCGATCCCCGTTGCGGAAGACTTCCCGCGGCAGCAATTCGTCGCGCCGCACAATTGCCTCGCCGCGGCCGAGATCGACTACGACATTGCCGTATTCAACGCGCTTGACGATGCCGTTGACGATATCGCCGATACGGTCCTTGTACTCAGCATATTGGCGATCGCGTTCGGCTTCCCGCACTTTCTGCACGATTACCTGCTTGGCCGACTGTGCGGCAATGCGGCCGTATTCCAGCGGCGGCAGAGGATCCGCAATTGTGTCGCCGACTTGTGCAGCGGGATGCCGCTTGCGCGCTTCTTCCAGGGTAATTTGATTGGATGGGTTCTCGACACTCTCGACCACCAGCATGTGGCGGGTGAGCCGCAGGTCGCCGGTCTTCGGCTCAATTTCGGCATGCACGTCGGTTTCGGCGCCGTAACGCGAGCGCGCCGCCTTGGCGATGGCGTCTTCCATCGCCGTAATGACGATGCCGCGGTCGATCGCTTTTTCACGTGCGACTGCGTCGGCGATCTGCAAAAGCTCGAGCCGGTTGGCGCTGACAGCCATAGCTCATTCTCCTTCTTTGACGGCAGGCCTGTGCGGCCGATGCCGTGATTGTCTTTGTTCGCGTCGTTCTTCCTTGCGCGCCTCGCGCGCTTTGCGCTTGGCGGACTTTTCGCGTCGTAGAGCCCTGGTCACCAACTCATCGGTGAGCATAAGCTTGGCCTCGCTCATGTCCTCGATCGCCAGAAGGACCTCGGCCTCTTCGCCTTCGACCGCGTCGTCGCGGCGAATACGCGCGGCTTCGCCTTCAGTTCCGATCAACAGGCCGCGGAAGCGTTTGCGGCCTTGAATGGGCATGGTGGTCTCGATCTTCGCCAGATGGCCGGCGTATCGGTCGAAATCCGATTTGCGGACCAGGGGCCGGTCAATCCCAGGCGAGGAAATTTCCAGCCGATACGCGCGATCGATCAGGTCGGCGACGTCAAGCACCGGTGAAAGCGCGCGCGAGACCGTCTCGCAGTCTTCCACGGTCATGCTGCCGTCCGGTCGCTCCGCCATGATTTGCACGGTGCAACCTTCGGCGCTTGACACCCGCACCCTCACCAAGCGGAAACCAAGTTGCTCAATCACCGGTTCGGCGATTGCCGCGACACGCGCCGGCGTTCCCGGATCGAAGATGAGCCGTGGTTCCGTCGGTATAGCCGTCGAGGTCGCCTTCGTGGGCAACATGTCGTTTAAGGTCATTTTGTAACAAAAAAGAGCGGGTCCCGCGGGACCCACTCTCAAAACCCATTCGGTTATGAGGGTGTCTAGTAACACTGGAAACATAGCGATTTTGTGGGCAAATGCAAGGGTTGTGGGCTCGCCGGCGACTAACCCTTCGTTCAGAATCTCACCTTAAATTTGCTTAAAACCACAGGTTAGGCCGGTTCCAAAGCGTTTTTGTAGGTATTGCATGGGTGCGCCCGCCTCCCTCCTTCCCGAGTTGGAAGAGGTTATTCAGCATGGTTCGGCGGATAAGCGGGCGGAGACACTTCGCCGCATCACAAGTTTATTCCTCGACGGCGCCCCGAGCTTCAACACAGAACACATCGCTCTTTTTGACGACGTCATTGGCTATCTGATCGAACAGATCGAAGCTAAGGCGTTAGCCGAACTCGCGCGTTGTATCGCGCCGATTCCCAATGCGCCGGCAGGAGTCGTCAGCACACTTGCGAAGAACGACAGTATCGATGTCGCTGGCCCGATACTCAAGCAGGCGAAGCTCACCGATCCTGATCTGATGTACATCGCGGAAAATAAAAGTCAGGCGCATCTGCTTGCAATGTCGACACGGCGCGAAATCAGCGAGGCTCTGTCCGATATTCTGATCGTGCGAGGCGATCGCGAGGTGGCGCGCTCGATTGCTGACAATGAGCATGCGCAGCTGTCGGACAACGCTTTCACCAGGCTCATAAAGCGCGCGGAACAGGACGGCGCATTGGCCGAGAAGGTCGGCATGCGCACTGACATTCCGCCACGCCTCTTTCGCCAACTGTTGATGCAGGCGAGCGAAGTCGTGCAGAAGCGCCTGCTGGCGAAAGCCAAGCCCGAAACTCAGGCCGAAATCCAGCGCATCCTGACGCAGGTGACCGACGAGGTTGCTGCCAAGGCAGCGCCCCGAAATTACACCGCGGCTCTTGCGGCAGTCCGCTCGCTGCACAAAGAACGTAAGCTCGGCGAAGCCGATATCGCTGGGTTCGCGAGCGCCGGTAAATACGAGGAAACAATTGCCGCGCTTGCGACTATGTGCGCGGTGCCCGTGGAAGTGGTGGACAGGCTGATTAACGGAGAGCGCCCCGATCCGGTTCTGATCCTGGCGCGCGCGATCGGATGCGGCTGGCCAACGGTAAGGACGATCCTCAATACACGGCCCGCCGGCAGACCGTCACCTCACACACTTGATACGGCGCGCGAGAACTACGAACGATTGACCGCGATCACCGCCCAGCGTGTTGTGCGTTTCTGGCAGGTGCGGCAAGGCACCGGCCAATAATCACACGCGGCTAAAAATGAAATACGCCGGCTGGCGTCCCTCGCGTTTGGCCTTGGCTTCATAACGTGTGCCGTCAAAGTCGGGCCAAGGTCTGTGCCAGTCGCCGGCACATTCGGCCGTCCACGCATACTCCTGCGAGCGTAGCACGCGTGCGAGTGCATAAGCGGCATAGTCCGCGACGTCGGTTGCGAAGCGAAGCTCGCCGCCCTTTTTGAGAACGCGGGCGAGCCGCTTCAAACTGTCATCCTGCAGGAAGCGTCGCTTCCAGTGCCGCCGCTTCGGCCAAGGATCCGGATAGAGCAGGTCGATGCGTGAAAGCGCCGCATCAGGCAGCCAATCGATGAGTTCGCTGGCATCGCCGAAGTGGAGGCGAATGTTGGAAAGCTTGTGCGTGTCAATCGCCGCCAATACTTTGGCCACGGCATTGACAAAAGCGTCGGTGCCGATAAATCCGGTGCCGGGGTGAGCGTGCGCCTGAGCAACTAAGTGCTCGCCGCCGCCGAAGCCGACCTCGAGCCTCAGACCACTAACCGGCGTTGCAAACAGTGAGTGCAAGTCGGTCGGCGGTGGCCGGGCCAGGTCGAGGGCAAGCTGTGGCAGCAACCGATCGAACAGCGCCGCTTGGCGCGGCTTGAGTGGATGACCTTTGCGCCGGCCGAAAAAAGCGCGAGGCGCTAATTGTGATTTGCGATCCCCGGCCATAACGGAACGGCCAACAATTCGACCATACCGCTTATCTCACCGCGCGCTTGATCGCATCTGCGAGATCCGTCTTCTCCCAGGAGAACCCGCCGTCCTTGTCGGGCGCGCGGCCGAAATGACCGTAAGCCGCGGTCCGCCGGTAGATTGGACGGTTGAGCTTGAGAGTGCGGCGAATACCGGTTGGGCGCAATGGAAACAGCTCGGGCAATACCTTTTCGAGTTTGGTTTCCGCAACTTTACCGGTACCGTGGGTATCGACCAGGACCGACATCGGATCGGCAACACCGATCGCATAGGCGATCTGGATAGTGCAGCGTTCGGCTACACCGGCGGCGACCACATTCTTGGCGAGGTAGCGCGCGGCGTAAGCTGCCGAACGGTCAACCTTGGTGGGGTCCTTGCCCGAGAATGCGCCGCCGCCATGAGGCGCGTAACCGCCATAGGTATCGACAATGATTTTCCGACCTGTGAGGCCGCAGTCGCCGTCGGGGCCGCCGATCACGAAATTGCCGGTTGGGTTGACCAGGAAGTCAGACGCCTTTTTCGGCATCCAGCCCTCGGGCAGGGCGGATTCGACTGCGTCCGTGATCATGTCCTTGATCAGGCCCGGCGTGTATTTCTTGCCGTTGCGGCTCTGCGCCTTGTGCTGAGTTGAGACAACCACCTTGGTGCACCCAACCGGCTTGCCGTTGACATATTTGACGGTGACCTGGCTTTTAGCGTCTGGTTGCAAATCGAACAGCTGGCCACCGCGCCGCCTCTCGGAGAGGACTTTCAGAATCTTGTGCGCGAAGTAGATCGGCGCCGGCATGAACGAGTTCTTTTCGTAAACCTCACTCTCGGTGCAAGCGAAACCGAACATCATGCCCTGGTCCCCCGCGCCTTCTTCTTCGCCGCCCTTTCTCTTCTTTGCGTTCACACCCATGGCGATGTCGGGCGACTGGCCGTGCAAAAGCACTTCGATGTCGGCGCCGTAGAAGGAGAATCCGTCCTGGTCGTAGCCGATGTCCTTGACAACGTCGCGTGCTATATCGGCGATCATCTCTCGATTCACCACCGTCTTGTCGCCGTGTTTTTGAAAGAACGGCGCCTGGCCGCGGCCTTCTCCGGCAATCACGATCTTGTTGGTGGTCGACAGTGTCTCGCAGCCCAGCCGCGTGTTCACAAGACTGTCATCGGCAATGCCAAGCTTGACGTCGTTTTCCAGGAAAGCGTCAAGCACCGCGTCGGAGATCTGGTCGCAGACCTTGTCAGGATGACCTTCGGAAACCGACTCGCTCGTGAAAAGAAAATTAGTGTGAGCCACCGCTACAACTCCTCGCATGGCGCGACTGCGCCGCCCTTTCGTGTCATGTTGGGGTGGTTCTTGCAGTGGCGGGGATGCAGGTCAAGATGCGGGCAATGGTGGGCAGATTCCTCGTTAATGGTGGGATTTGACCCTAAAATCAGTCGTCGCTTGCGATCTGTTCGACTAAATCGACGATGCGGCGTCGCAATTTGCTGTTCTTGATGCGCATAAAGGCCTTGGTGAGCGAGAGGCCATCGGCCGTGGCGAGGAAATCGGAGACATAGGCTGGCGAGGGGGCTTCGCTCATCCCGCCGACGTGACCCGGCGCATGTGGGGTGCCCTCGAAGAAAAATGAAACCGATACCTGCAGGATATGGGCGATCTGTTGCAACCGGCTTGCCCCGATACGGTTGGTGCCCTTCTCGTATTTCTGGATTTGCTGGAATGTAAGGCCGAGGGCGTCGCCAAGTTTTTCCTGACTCATGTTCAGCATCATCCGTCGCATTCGCACGCGCGCGCCCACGTGCTTGTCGATCGGATTCGGCACCTTCTTAGCCATAAAATTCTCCTACGCCCCCACTTTTAAGGCGTAGTGTCACAAGTGAAGGCGCCAGTGCAATCAGTAAATTCTCGGGTATTTGGCGAACAGCCTCGGAATAGTTGCAAGAATTCCGCAGTTGTCGTTCCGGCTTGTTACGTAGATCGCGGGCCTTAAATGTTAATATAGCGCGACAACTCAAATCTGCACGCTAAAAAATGCTCAATCTATGCGCGAAACCGTCGTTGCCCGACAATCATCAGGCTTAGTACCAGCAATAAAATCAAGATGTAGTTGCCATAGCGCGAATAGATCGTCGGTGCGATCGCGGCGGGCAGACGAGCATCCAGCACGCCTTCGACTCCCAGTGGCAGCGCGTTGACGACCCGGCCGACCGGATCGATAACCGCTGAAATACCGGTGTTGGCCGCGCGGACCAGCGGCAAGCCTTCAGCGATGGCGAGAACGCGTGCCTGCTGGAAATGCTGATACGGTCCGGAACTGATTCCAAACCAGCCGTCGTTAGTGACATTGACCAGCCAGCCCGGCCGTTCGCCTTGCGGCACAGCCGCTCCCGGGAAAATTGCTTCATAACAGACCAACGGCAACATTTTTGGCGCGCCCGGGACGTCCATTGCGCGCCGACGATCGCCCGATTGGAAGCCTCCGAGCACTTTTGTGAGCTGCATCAGGCCGAGGCGCTCCAGCAGGCTCTGGAACGGCAGATATTCACCAAACGGAACAAGGTGCACTTTGTCGTAGACGCCGCGAATCGATCCGTCAGGATCGATCACGTAGACTGAATTGTAGGCGCGCGGATTGCGTGTGCTGGTATTGGGTGCGGCGCGCACCGCGCCGGTGATTAATTCGGTGGACGGCTTCAGCAAGGCGGTGATTTGTGCAAGCGCGTCCGGTTCACGTGTCAGGAAGAACGGAAAGGCGGATTCCGGCCAAATGAGATGCGTTACGTCGCGGACACCGTTCGATTGTGGACCAGTCGCGCGATCAGAGAGGCGCAGATATTGATCCATTACCTGCGCTTTGGCCGAATAGTTGAATTTATCGTCTTGCTGAAGATTGGGCTGCATGATGCGCAGCTTGACGCCGTCCACGTAGCTGGTCGGATGTAACCAGAGTCTCACGCTGCCGTACGCGGTGAACACCGCTAGGACGATGAGTCCGGCGAGCAAGGGACGGGTAGGGTACTGCGTATCGACTTTATCGTCAGCGAGAATTGCCGGCGTTGCACAGATCGCGATGCACAGAAAAGTCAGCGTCCAGATACCGACCACCGACACGCTCTGCGCCAGTACCAGCGGTTCGGTGAGCGCATAACCAAAAGTATTCCAGGGGAACCCGCTGAGCAGATGGCCACGCAGCCATTCCGCGATGGTCAAACATGCCGCGAGCGCCAACACGCGCTTCGGGCCACGCACCCAAATCAGCCGGGCGCCGGCCAAGCCGAGTGCAGTGTAGAGGGCGAGACAGGCCGGCAATCCGGCGACAGCAACCGGCAAAAGCCACCCAAAAGTCTTGACGTCGACCAGAAATGCGTACCCGATCCAGTAAAGACCCGCGAGAAAATAGCCAAAGCCGAAACACCAGCCGACAATCGCTGCCGTCATCGTGCCGCTCCAGCGGCCGGTGGTAGAACCATCAATGAGCCAGACAAGAACGGGAAAAGTCACAAATAATATCGGCCACGCATTTATTGGCTCCATCGCCAGCGCCGAGAACGCACCTGCCGCGAAAGCGATGACAGCTCGTCGCCAGCCGAAGGCGAGCACCACCACATGGGCGAGGCGAGTGATTGTCACGGCCGGCGCGCGCCCGCTGTGGAATCCGCGGGGGATGCGGTTGGATCGTTGCTATCCGGCGATGGCGTGGCTCCGCCCGCGATCGTAGCGTCGGGCTCACCACGCCGGCGCGACTCACGAGGCTTGTCACGCCGATCCTTCAGACACGTAATTCGCACGCGTTTGACACGGCGCGGATCGGCATCGAGAACCTCGAATTCAAACAAGCCGGGGCCAGGCACGATCTCGCCGCGTACCGGCAAACGCCCGGCGCGCGTCACCAGATACCCACCAATTGTATCGACTTCCTCTGCGGCGTCGCCAACGTCAAAGTCGTGACCAACCATGGCGACAACATCCTCGATGCTCGCGCGCGCGTCGGCGATGAATGAGCCGTCCGGCTGTTTTGCCACAGCGGGGGTCTCGTCCTCATCATGTTCATCGCTGATTTCCCCGACAATCTGCTCAACGATGTCCTCGATCGAGGCAAGGCCGTCAGTGCCGCCATATTCGTCGACCACCAGCGCGAGATGAATCCGCGTGGCCTGCATTCGCGCCAGCAGGTCGATCGCCCGCATCGAAGGCGGCACGAACAGGATTTCGCGTACGATTTTGGTGACAGAGAGGGGCATGCCGAGATTGACCGCCTTGAGATCGAGGCCCGCAGGCAGTGGCTTTTTGCGCTTGGCGTTCTTTACCGGATCAACCGCCGCGCGCGCGGTCATGAAAGCGATCAGGTCGCGGATGTGCACCATGCCAACAGGATCATCGAGCGTGTCGTTGTAGACCACGAGCCGCGAATGTCCGGCACCTTCGAACACGCGCACCAGCTCACCGAGCTTGATGTCCTGTTGAACAGCAACGATATCGGCGCGTGGCACCATGACGTCGCCCACTCGGCGCTCGCGTAAGCCGAGAATATTCTTGAGCATCCGGCTTTCTTCCGGCGAGAAATCGGATTCGCCGGGGATTGAAGCCTCGAGAATATCCTTGAGGTCGGCGCGCACGATGTTCGGCCTCCAGCCAAACAACAGACGCAACGCGCGCGTAAACCAGTTCTCGCCGCTTTCAGGTGCCGAGGGCACCGGCACCGGCAGGTTGCGCGGCTCCGGAGGAGCGCCGGCCGGGCTCGAAGTGGATGGGTCGTTGTCAGGCATGGCGGTCAGGCGTCGCCAAAGTCTCGCGCGGGATAGGGATCGGGCATGTTCAAACGGATCATGATTCTTCTTTCAAGCCGCTCCATTTGCGTGGCTTGTGGATCAGTCTGATGATCGTAGCCGACGAGATGTAGAAAGCCATGCACCGTGAGATGGGCGAGGTGATGAAGGAAAATGCGATTTTCATCGTCGCATTCACGTTTAAGTGTCTCATAGGCGATGATGATGTCGCCGAGCAATCGCCCACCATCCCCGGCTTTATGCCCCGAGGCCGGGAACGAGAGCACATTGGTCGGCTTGTCGATGCCGCGCCAGTCACGATTAAGCTTGGCAATCGCCGAATCGTCGGTGAGTACGATACCCACTTCACCTTCCGTTGTTGAGAGTGTGGAAGCCGCCTCTCGGATTGCGTCACGCACAGTCTTTTTGGCCAGCGGCTGCGCTTCCCAGAGCGGCGACTGCATGTGGATATCGATCTGCGGCGGCGATGCACGCCGTCCGGGCGCTGTCTTCATTCCTTGCCCTCGCGCGGCGGCGTGGCACGATCGTAGGCCTCCACAATGCGGGCAACCAACTCGTGGCGAATTACATCTTCATGTGTGAAGGAGACAAAACCGACACCTTCGACTCCTGACAGCAGTCTGACAGCTTCAGCTAGTCCGGACCTCTGACCATGCGGAAGATCGACCTGGCTGGGATCGCCGGTGACAGTCATTCGACTGTTTTCACCGAGCCGGGTGAGAAACATTTTCATCTGCATCGAAGTTGTGTTTTGCGCCTCGTCGAGGATAATGGCGGCATTCGACAAAGTGCGTCCGCGCATGAAAGCGAGCGGCGCAATCTCGATTTCGCCGGTTTGTAGCGCCCGCTCGACAATCCGCGCGTCCATCAAGTCATAGAGCGCGTCGTAGATCGGACGCAGATATGGATCGACTTTCTCACGCATGTCGCCGGGGAGAAATCCGAGCCTCTCACCGGCTTCCACCGCGGGCCGCGAGAGAATGATTCGGTCAACTTCTTTTCGCTCAAACATCTGGAGTGCATGCGCAACGGCAAGCCACGTTTTGCCAGTGCCCGCTGGTCCGGTGCCAAATACCAATGAGTGTCGCTTAAGCGCACGAATATAAGCATCCTGTGCGGCAGTGCGGGCGCGCACGGGGCGCTTGCGCAGATTGATTTCTTCAAAGGCCGGTCGCGGCGCCGCGGGGTCATAGTCAAATAGCGAGCCTTGCGCAATTGCCTGACGGATCGCACCCTCGACGTCGCCCTGACTGAGATCGCGGCCGCGCTTGAGCTGATCGTAGAGTCCTTCGAGCACGCGGCGTGCCTGTTCGCAAGCGCCGCGTGAACCTTCGATGGTGACATGATTGCCGCGCTGGTCCGCGACCACGCCGAGCCGGCGTTCGATCAACGCAAGGTTCTGTCCGTATTGGCCAAACAGGACCGACGCGAGCTTGTTGTCTTCGAAAGCGAGCACGATTTGCGTGGTGGCTGTCTCTTCGGACGCGGCGGCGGGCGGGATTACAGAGTCTGTTGTACGCAAGGTTGCTTCAAGCTCCTGCCGCGGCAAGTGTCGGCGCGCGGTTTTTGTCTGCGAGAGTGCCGAACAGGCTATTGCTGCCCACCTCTGTAACAGTCACGCGCTGAACCGAACCGATCGATTCGGCCGGCGCCATGACCTGGACAGCCTGTAGATACGGCGACCGGCCAACCAGTTGTCCAGAAAGCTTGCCTGGCTTTTCCAGGAGTACATCAAGAGTTTGGCCGGCAAATCCGGCGTTAAACCTGCGTTGATGACTGGTGATCACGGCCTGTAGACGCTGCAGGCGCTCGGACTTCTCTTTCTGCGGCACCTGATCGGTTCTTTCCGCTGCTGGTGTGCCCGGCCGTGGCGAATACATAAACGAATAAGCGCCGGCGAAACCGACCTCCTCGACCAATGTGAGGGTGTCACGAAAATCGGCTTCGGTTTCACCGGGGAACCCCACGATGAAGTCCGAAGTAAAGGCGAGATCGGCCCGACTCGTGCGCAGACGCGCGACGACCCTCAGATAGTCGTTGCGCGTATGCTTTCGATTCATTGCCATTAAGATGCGGTCGGAGCCGGATTGCACCGGCAGGTGCACATAGGGCATCAGCGCCGGCAGCTCGGCGTGTGCCGTGATCAGGTCGTCGTTCATATCGCGTGGGTGGCTGGTGGTGTAGCGCAGGCGCAAGATTCCCGGCACTTTCGCGAGACGGCGCAGCAACTTCCCAAGCGTCGCAGGCCCGCCATCGCACGCTGGCCCATGGTAAGCATTCACATTTTGCCCGATCAGCGTTACCTCGCGCACGCCGGCGCCGACCAGTCGCTCGACCTCAGCGACTATTTTTTCCACGGGACGCGAAACCTCAGCACCGCGCGTGTAGGGGACCACACAAAAAGTACAGAACTTGTCGCAGCCTTCCTGCACAGTAACGAATGCAGAAATACCACGCTTGGTAATTGCGTCGCGCTTGGGCGCCGCCAGGACGTCGAACTTGTCCTCAACGGGAAATTCGGTGTCGACAACCTTCTCGCCGGTTTGCGCGCGCGTGATCATGTGCGGCAGGCGGTGATAATTCTGTGAGCCGACCACCAGATCGACGGCGCTGGCGCGCCGAATTATCTCTTGACCTTCCGCCTGTGCCACGCAGCCAGCGACAGCGATCAGCACGTTCCGTCCATCACGGGCGGCGGCTTCCTTTATTTCGCGGACGCGGCCGATCTCGGAATAGACTTTCTCTACCGCTTTTTCGCGGATGTGACAGGTGTTCAGGATAATGAGATCGGCATCCTCGGGGTTCGCCGTCTCGCTGAACCCGGCCGGTGCCAGAGTGTCCGCCATCCGATAGGAATCGTAGACGTTCATCTGGCAGCCAAAGGATTTGACGTGGACTTTGCGGGATCTGCTCATACCGTTTCGATGCGAAGCACGTGCCAATCTAGCCTGTCGAGTCGGAATTTGTCCTGTCACACTATATATCTGATTTTTCAACGATTTTAAGGCTTTGCGGGTCCCTGGCCAAAAATAATTGCGCCTTGATCCGAGGGTTCGGCGGCAGGCGGCCGCCCGCGCAATGCCCCAGTCAACAGTCGGCGGACCGTGTCTTCCAACCTTTTTGTCATTGCCTTGCGATCCGCGCCGGTGTCAGCCGTGACCGGCTGTCCGTATGTGACCAGGACGTCGACGGCGCCCCGTTCAATGAAGGCCTTGATGTGCGGAATAAAGTCCAGGTCGCCGTACCAGGCGACCAGCGGCCGATGCTGGCGTCCCATCGGAATGCCATGCTGACCGGTGTAGCAGATCGACATCGGCTGAATTGGGAAACCTTCGGTACCGCCTCGACCGGCTGCCTCCTCTACCGCGCCGAGCAACGCCGAGCGGAACGGCAGAACGCGATTGCCGTCGCTTGATGTCCCTTCCGCGAACAACACAACCGAAGTACCGCTCGCGATCCGCCTGGCGATCTCGGCCACAGCGTCGCCAGTCCGATGGCGGCGTGCTCGATCGACGAACACGGTTCGTTGCATTCTTGCGGTAATGCCGATCAGAGGCCAGCTCGCGACTTCGCGTTTTGCTACAAAGGCGACCGGCGACAGCGAGCCGATCACGATAATGTCGGCCCATGATACGTGGTTGGAGACGAACAGGAGAGCCCGGCTACGCACTGGCTCGCCATTGATACGAACGCGGATGCGCAACATCGAACGAAGAACGCAATAATAATTCGAGGCGATAAAACCCCAGCCAGGTAAATTCAGCTTTCCGAGCACCCACTGCAGCGAGATCAGCAGCGGAGTCATTGTGAAAAAAAATGCCGCGATGAAAATTGCGCGCAGCATCAACGCTTTGACTTGTCGTCGTTGAGCGGCACGGCATAGAGCTCAAGCCTATGATCGACCAGCTTGTAGCCGAGCTTGCGCGCGACTTCGGATTGCAGCCGTTCAATCTCCTCCGACTGAAACTCGATCACTTCGCCATTACGGAGATTGATCAGGTGATCATGGTGAGCATCTGAACTGGTTTCGTAGCGCGCACGGCCATCGCGGAAATCATGCCGCTCGATAATGCCGGCATCTTCGAACAGGCGCATCGTTCGGTATACAGTGGAGATCGAAATGCGATCGTCAACCTTGGCGCAACGCCGGAAAAGCTCCTCGACGTCCGGATGATCCCCGGAATCGGCCAGGACTCGCGCAATCACACGGCGTTGCTCAGTCATGCGCATGCCCTTGGCAGCGCAGAGCGCTTCAATGTTCTTCTTGTCAGGAGTCTTGCCGGCTGAAGTCACGACATAGTCTCGGGTGATCTGCTTGGCCCGTGGTTATTGCATTAGTATCATATTGAGCGTGCCCGGTATGTATCTATCGGGCTTCAGACAAGATTACGCCGCAGCACCAATGCTGCGGCGTGATGGTCGGGCCCGGGATAGTAGTTGGCGCGACGCGATATCTCGGTGAAGCCGGCGCGGCGGTAAAGCCGGAGGGCCGGATCATTGTGCTCGTCAACTTCCAGAAATACCGCACGAGCACCAAGACCGGCAAGCCGGCGCATATGAAGGCGGAGGAGGTTGCGCGCGAGTCCGCGACCACGCTGCCGCCTGTCTACCGCGACGGAAAGGATCTCCGCTTCATCCTCAACCAACCGCGACATTATAAACCCGCCGAGTTTCGGGCCGATCATCGCGCGGTGCGCGAGGACGTGCCGGTCGAGCAACAGCCCTTCGACCTCCTGCTCACTCCAGCCGCGCCGGAATGATGCGCCATGCAGCGCAGCGATCATCGAAGCGTCGCGCGCGCCCGCTTCTGCCAGTGCGGGCTCGCCGCGCGCGAAAAGGTTACCGATGAAGCCGATCATCGGCGCGCCAATCGCGCCGCGTCCTGCGGTTGCGCATCCGGCGCGCGCAGGTAGAGCGGTTTGGGAGGCGCGCCGGTATCGGCGGCCGCGGCGCCAAGGCGTGCGACCCAGTCGATGTTGGGTG
>Ga0126379_10001775_pt1 | contig 13386 bp, 6 predicted proteins | sample PanSoiMetPlot_24_FD_92640 | JGI IMG/M metagenome (GOLD analysis project Ga0126379, IMG submission 92640) | Tropical forest soil microbial communities from Panama - MetaG Plot_24 | ecosystem: Environmental > Terrestrial > Soil > Tropical forest > Bulk soil | place: Panama | collected 2016-02-17 | reverse complement strand
GGCCGGCGCCGATCCTGTCGTGTGGATTCGCGCCAATCCCGGCCGGATTCGCTCGCTGCACTTGAAAGATTGGTCGTCCGATCCCACGAAGGGCTACTCGGTTTTGTTCGGCGAAGGCAACGCGGACTGGAAAGGAATTTTTGCGGCGGCGGAAAGCGTCGGCGGCGCCGAATACTATCTCATCGAGCAGGAAGGCAGTCGCTTCTCCGAACTCGAAACCGCCCAGCGCTGCCTGCGAGCCTTCCGCGCCATGCATTCCGGCTAACGCAGCCGCCCAAGCCTAGACTGGCCGTCTCCTGGTGTCGTCCCACGCCGCAATGCGCCACACAGGCCCCCGCCTTGTCATCCCGAACGGAGTGGGGGGTCGTGGCTTGATTCCAACTCCACACCGCTCGACGTGTGCGCGTTATCTTCTTCCCTTTCCCATTTTCACTTATCCAAATTCTGTTTTCTGCCTTTTCGACGCTTGCCTACGCTTCCGCGCCTCCGTTTATCCCTCTTGAATAACGTTTTTTCTCGACGCTCCAATCTGCGTTTTAATAATCGTTGACATCCGAATTTCGCGTGCATATACTCCCGCGCAAACTAGTAGTTAACCGATTTAGCTGAGGGTGCGGGGCATTTCGAAGTCATCTCGGGCGAGGCGAGGGATCTTCTTTTCGTTCTTCTGGGGTCGAGAATTCTTTTTGGGGCGAAGGAGCCATTCATGAGCCTGACCAAGCGTTCTATCGGGGTTGTTGTGTTTGCGGTCCTCTCCCTGTTTCTGGTGGCATCCACTCACGCGCAGTATCGCGCCTCGATTCAAGGCGTAGTGACCGACCCGCAAGGGGCGACTGTTAGCGGCGCGACGGTCACGCTGACAAATCACGAAACGAACCAAACGCTCACAACCACCACGGACAACAACGGAATCTACAATTTCACGGGCCTCGGTCCCAGCCAATACACACTGAGCGTCGAGAAGTCGGGCTTCAAGAAGAAAATTCTCGACAATGTTGGCATCATCGCAGAACAAGGCAACGCCCTAAACGTTCAGTTGGATGTTGGCGACGTTGCAATGAGTGTCACTGTCAGCGGCGATTCCACGCCGCTGATCGATACCGAGACTTCGAATCTGTCGGGAACCGTCAATGCAAAAGAGTTCCAATCGCTGCCGTCAATCGGTCGCGATCCCTTCCAACTTCTTCAATTGGCTCCTGGGGCCTTCGGCGATGGCGCGCAAGGAGCGGGCGGCGGAACCAACAACTTACCGTCCACCACGGTTGGCGCCACCGGCGCCACTGACGGCGTCTTCAAGATTGAAAACGGTGGCCAGATCTCGGCAAACGGTGCTCGCACCGGTGAGAACAACTACCAAATCGACGGGGTTGGCACCACTAGTGTCACCTGGGGCGGGACCTCCGTGGTCACACCGAACGAAGACTCCATCAAGGAAGTCAAAATCGTTACGGACAACTACGACGCGGAAAATGGACGCTATCGCGGCGCACAGGTTCAAATCATTACGCAGAACGGCACAAACGAGCTTCACGGCAGCTTCTTTTTCAAAGCGCACCGCCCGGGTCTGGACGCCTACACAAAGTACAATGGTTATCCAGGCGCTTGCTGCGGCGGCGGCGCCAATGTGCGCGATAACAACCGCTTCAACGATTGGGGCGGCACCGCCGGAGGGCCCATCCTCAAGAACAAGCTCTTTGCCTTCTTCGGCTATGAGAGGTTGGACAACAATGCCGCCAGCGCAACGTCGAGCGGTTGGTACATGACGTCTCAGTTTGCTGCCCTAGCACCTTCTGGCAGCAATGCAGCAAAATTCTTTGCTTTCCCGGGCTCTGGACCAAACGGCGGCAAACAGGTGGATATCCCGTGTGGCGGCGCGACCGGAATCGGTTTAGTCGAAGGGACCAATTGTCATATGATTCCCGGTCAGGGACTAAACCTCGGCTCTCCTCTGACTGCTCCACTCGGGACTCGAGATGCGGGCTACACAAGCAGCAGCAGCCCCGGCACGGGCGGCAACGGCGCCGGCGGTAGTACCAACCTGGGAACCACTCCCGACATCGCCTTCTATACCGGCATTCTCAATCCCAGCAGCAGCAGCCATACGCAGTATAACGGTCGGCTGGACTACAATCTCACAAGCAAGGACCTCATCGCCTTCAGCCTTTATCATGTGCCGAACACGTCGACAGGCATTAACGGCAATGGTACTCGGCTGATGAACACCTTCAACAGCAATTACCTCAATCACGCCGAGACGGTCCTTTGGGATCACACCTTCAGCCCCAGCCTGCTAAATGAGGTCCGTGTTAATGCGGCGGGCTGGATGAACAAAGATCTTGGCAACAATCCGAACGCCCCCTGGGGCCTCCCACAAATCGGGATCAACGGGACAGGCAGCATTTCAGTGAACGGCTTCGGAATCGGCTCGTTCAACGGCTTCGACCAGTGGACCTACGCCGCGAAGGACGTCCTCACCAAAGTTCACGGCGCACACACGATGAAGATGGGTGGGGAGTTTACCCGCCTGCTTTCCGTTGACGCCCCATTCTGGGCGGATCGTCCGGGCTATACATTCAACAACATTTGGGATTTTCTCAACGACGCTCCAGTCACAGAGAGCGCGCAGTCCGATCCCAAGACTGGAGTGCCATCCGCTCTCCGCAAGGACGTGCGAGACAATATCATCGCTTTGTTCTACCAGGACAACTACAAGGTGAGGCCTAACCTCACGGTCACCGCGGGACTGCGCTGGGACTACTTCGGTCCAATCACCGCAAAGAACGGCCTCTTGGCCACTGTGGTCTTTGGGTCGGGGGCTAGCCGGTTTACGAATATGAGCGTCCGCACCGGCGGCAGCCAATACAATGCCCAGAAAGGAAACTTCGGTCCCCAGCTCGGCTTTGCTTGGAGTCCGAGGCAACTCATGGGACACGACTTCGGCAGTCGCCTCGTCTTTCGCGGCGGCATCGGAATCGCCTATACCGGGTTAACGCAGTCTAACAGCCTGGATACCAGGTTTAACCCGCCCTTTGTAGACAACAATCCAACTTTTTCATGTCCCGCGGGGCAGTTCGATACCACGAAGTGCTCGCTCCTCTACATAGGGGGCTTCCCCTCAAACATTCACTCACCGACGGGCTATGCGGCAAATCCAAACGCGATCGTAGCGTTTGGCGCCAACAATCTACCCTTGCCAAGTTGCCTGACCCCAACCTCGACCAGCGGGTGTCTCTCTTTGACAGCGCTGGCGGCCAACTGGCCTACAGAGTACACTTACCATTATACGCTCAGTGGCGAATACGATTTAGGCCACCAGTGGGTGGCTTCGGTTGGATACCAAGGAAGCAACACTCGCCACTTACTTGAGCATTACAACCTCTATGACGCCGCCGCCGCGAGCGGTATTGCATTCAATCCGCTCGTTGGAGGCATCACCTACTACGCCGATGACGGCTCAGCTCGTTTCAATGCCCTACTATTGGAGTTGAAGCATGTCTTTAGCCAGTCCTTCTCCTTGGACACCCAGTATCGCTTGAGCCACACCTTGGACTCCGGATCAAACGCGTATTCGAGCGGCTACTACCCGTGGAACCTCGCGACGGGCTTCGCCACGTCGGATTACGATGTTCGCCATTCGTTTAAGATGTTCGGCGTGTGGACCCCCACAATCTTCAAAGGCAACCATGACTGGAGAGAAAAGATCATCGGAGGCTGGAGTTTGTCCGGCATCCTAAACGCTCACACCGGTTTCCCCTGGACGCCGCTGTATAACTTCCAGGGCGCCAATGACTTCCCGGGAGTCGGTGATCCGGTTTTTAATTTCGGGGGACCAGGCGCCGGAGGCTCTTCCAGCAATTCGGGAAACCAAGCCGGCCAATATATGCCAGCAGCTTACAACGGAGGTTTTAAGCCTAACTACGGCAGCAGCGTCAGCACCACCGGGGGGGGAAGCGGGTTCTTCACGCCGCCGAATCTTTCCGGAGGCGTTCTCTTCCCATGTCTCTTCCCGAATCCGCCGGCATCGCTGTGCCCTGGCGGTCAGCGACCTCTTGGTCCCTTGCCGACCAGACCGGGGATTGCGCGCAATTCCTTCACGGGTCCAGGCTACTTCGATGTAGATGCGACTCTCAGCAAATCATTCGGGCTTCCCACCATGAAAGTCTTGGGGGAGGGCGCGAAATTTGAGATTCGCGCGAACTTCTACAACTTGTTCAACAAGCTCAATCTAAATGGAAACAACCAACAATGGACGGGAGGCATCATGGCCGACATCAATAACGCGCACTTCGGTGAGTCGCAAACGGCCTTGGGTGCGCGTGTCATCGAGATGCAGGCGAGATTCAGTTTTTAGTACGCTCGAGCACTCCAAACTTCAAGAAGGGAGGCGGGCAATCCGCCTCTCTTTCTTGTTTTTAGGGGTTTGTATTTGCGTGGATAAGCCCCGTTCGCGGAGTAGAATGGGTCTTAGTTGGCGCGGCTTGAAGTGTCGGGGGATCTACATTTTGAAAGATGTGGTGCGGAGTCGAATCAAGAACACTGTTTCAGGCAATCTTTCAGTGATCTGCCTTGCTTTATGCGCAGTGCCGGCGTTTGCGCAAGCTCCTACGAGCCCATCTTCTGTAGGTTCACAGGATCGTTCCGAACAAGCGAGCCCTGTGGATCGCGGGATTGAGCTTGCAGCAAAAGGACGCTGCGAGGAAGCGCTCCCGCTCCTACAAAAGTCCAGGGCCGGCATCAAAGACCAGCAGCTCAAGTATCGCGCGTTGATGGCCACGGTCCGCTGTTCGATGAAGCAGCGGGACGACCGGGCGACCGCCGACACACTTTTGGACATGCGGCGCGACTTTCCAGAGGATCCTGAGGTGTTGTACATGACTTCGCAGTTCTTTTTGGGAATTGCGGAAGGCGCCTCACAGGAGCTTACCCAGGTTGCTCCCAACTCGTATCAAACCCGCGAGTTACAGGCCGAGACTTTGGAGTCACAGGAGAAGTGGGAGGAAGCCGCCGCCATTTACCGAAAAATTCTGGAAGAGAATCCCAAACTGCGGGGCATCCATTACCGGCTGGGGCGGGCCGCCCTTGCGCAGCCGGAATCTCCCACGAGCGCCCAGAATGCCAAGAAGGAATTCGAGCAAGAGCTCGCCATTGACCCCGTGAATGCTGGCGCTGAATTTTGGCTTGGAGAGATCGCACGGATTGACGGTCAATGGGACGACGCCATCGCTCATTTCGCCGCCGCCGCGAAAATTGATCCTCATTTCAACGACGCATTTCTGTCTTTGGGCACTGCTTTGAACTCAGCGGGGCGCCATTCGGAGGCCATCCCGCAGCTCGAGCATTATGTAAAAATATCTCCAGAGGACCCCTCCGGCCATTACCAGCTTTCCATTGCCTATTCACGCGCGGGCCGCAAAGAAGATGCTCTTCGCGAAACGACTCTCCATAGACAGTTGCTTGAAAAGAAGCGGGCAGCGGCCAATGCACGGACCAATGCGGCTCAGAATTAAAAGCCTGAATTCTCTGACCAAACCGTGCAGACCTCCCGTTGTGGGCCTTGCGATTATCGTTTGCATGATAACGCCGAGGACTCTGACCAGCACCCCACCGCAAAAAAACGCAACGTTCGCCCAGTTGGCGGCAAAGGCAAAGACCGCAAGCGAAGAAAACCGTCTGGACGATGCGACGGCACTCTACAGACGAGCGCTGGCCTTGCGGCCCCGATGGAAGGAAGGCTGGTGGTCGCTCGGCACGATCGAGTATGACCAGGACCATTACGCAAAGGCGGCCCAGGATTTTGAGAGGCTAATCGCCCTCGATCCCGCAAACGGAACCGCCCATGCCATGCTCGGTTTGTGCCAATTCGAAATGGGCAAAGACGAACCGGCGCTGAAGAACTTGCTGGCCGCCGAGCAATTGGGCGTTATCAAAGACGATCAGTTACGTCACGTGGCCCTCTATCACATGGGGTTGGTGGAGTTGCGGCTGCGAAAGTTCGGCGATGCCAAAGAAACTCTGGACCAACTGGTGAAGCTTGGGGTCAGGTCCAAGGAGTTAATCAATGCGCTCGGCCTTGCTGTTCTCCTGATTAGACCTCAAGACACACCCGCCGAGGGCACCCCGGGCGCCGTTGTAGTCGAACGGGCCGGACAGGCGGAACTGCTCCTGGAGGCAAAAGATTACGAGCAGGCAAAAAAAGCTTATGTCCAACTGACGGCAGAATACCCGGACTACCCGAACGTGCATTTTGCCTTCGGAAGACTGTTGCTCGAAACCAATGAGACCGACGCTGCCGTTGAGCAATTTCAGCTGGAATTGAAGCGTGATCCACAAAATGTAAATTCGCTACTTGAGATTGCCGCCGTGCGCTATCAGGCGGACTCGCAGGAAGCCTTGCCTTATGCGGAGAAAGCGCTAACGCTTGCGCCGCGGCTCCCGTTTGTCCACTACCTGGTTGGCCTGCTACGCCTGGATACGGGAAATCCGGCAGGCGCCATTCCCGAGCTGGAAATCGCACAGAAGTCGTTCCCGAACGAGTCCAGAATTTACTTTTCTCTAGGAAACGCCTATGCGCGGACGGGTCACAAAGCGGAAGCAGCAAAAGCGCGCGCCGAATTTACCCGCTTGCATGCTCAGGAAAGAGAACGGGCGGCAACGTTGTATAGTGACCGGCCGCCTGGTCTTGCAGAAGGGCAATTGCAAATTCTCGGCAAAGGCACCCCCCAGCCGTGAGGCTACCCTTTCCTTTTCTTTCTTCACGCCGTGACGGAAATGCCATATCTGGCTTCACGCGGCGAGATTTTTTGCGGGCCCTGCGCTTTAACCTAGGCTTGTACGGCGCCACACCGCTGTTCGGTACGCTGCCCTTTCCATTGTCTTTCATCGCGAAGAATCTAGACCCGCAGGAATCAAAGCAGCTGTCATTTGAAGAAGTTCCGCCCGCGAAAAGCGGTATCACCTGGCAACACGTAAACGGCCGGTCCGAGAACTACTACTTGCCGGAAACTACCGGAGCGGGCTGCGCGTTTTTGGATTACGACAACGATGGCTGGATGGACATCTACCTGGTCAATAGCGGCAAGTGCGACTTCTACGATCCAAAGCCTCCCCTTCGCAACGCTCTCTACAAGAACAACCGCGATGGCACGTTCACTGATATAACGGAAAAGGCTGGGGTAGCCGGCGGCGGCTATGGAATGGGTGTCGCTGTAGGCGATTTCAACGGCGATGGCTTTCCCGATTTGTACGTGACCCAGTATGAGCGCTGCATTTTGTACCGAAACAACGGCGACGGCACCTTTGCGGATGTAACAGAAAAGGCCGGCGTAGCGGCTCCCGGCTGGGCCTCTAGCGCCGTCTGGTTCGACTACGACAACGACGGCAAATTGGATCTCTTCGTCTGCCGCTTCGGCAACTCGGGCAAATCCGAAAACAAATACTGCGAGGACGTACAAACCCGCGAGCGCTCGTACTGCATACCAACGGTCTATCCGCGCGTGCGCAGTTGGCTTTTCCACAACAACGGAGATGGCACGTTCAAGGACGTTTCCGAGGAATCCGGAATCTCCAAGTCCTTGGGCAAGGCCTGGGGAGTTGTAGCAACTGACGTCAACAACGACGGTTGGATGGACCTTTTCGTCGCCAACGACACCGTCGAGAATTTCCTGTTTCTCAATAAGAAAAACGGAAAATTCGTGGACATCGGCTTGGATTCCGGCGTGGCCTTCAGCCAGGAGGGGCGGCCGCGCTCGGGGATGGGCGTCGATTCCGCGGACTTCGATCAGGATGGCTGGCAAGACCTCTTCGTCACGAACGTGGATCATGAAATGTATTCCATGTACAAAAACAACCACGACCTGACTTTCGACGATATCACCGGGCCGATGGGCATCGGTCGCGTCACCCGGCTGATGAGCGGGTGGGGATTGAAATTCTTCGATTACGATAACGATGGCAACGTCGACCTGTTCGTCGTAAATGGCCATCCAGACGATAAGGTCGAACAGCACTTAAGCCACGTGATGTACAAAGAGCCGTTGCTCCTCTTTCACAACACAGGCCACCAATTCGAGAATGTCAGCGCGTCCGCCGGCCCGGCGTTTGCTCAGAGCCTTGCCGGGCGCGGTTTGGCCATCGGCGATTTCGATAACGACGGTGCCGTGGACGCGCTAGTCACCTCGAACGGTGGTGTGCCGTTGCTGCTCAAGAATGTCACCGCCAGCGGAAACCACTGGCTGGGAGTCCGCTTGATTGGCAAGAGGGCAAATCCCGATGCCATCGGCGCTCGCCTCACCTGGCAGGCAGGCGATCTGAAACGGACGCGGCTAAAGATAGGTGGCGGCAGCTATCTGTCCTCCCACGACCCACGCGAAGTTCTAGGCATTGGCGCTCGAAAGAAAATCGATCGCCTGGAGATTCACTGGCCCCCGCCCAGTGACCGCGTCGAAACCTTCACCGATCTTCCGATCGACCGCTACATCACCATCGTCGAAGGCTCCGGCATCCGCTAAGCGAAAGGCGACGCTCAGTCAAAAGGGGACCATAGCTTATCTTTACAGGCTTGGAGATGATGGAGCGGAAGGGCTTTCGGAATGAAAGCCGGCGCGGGCCATCCCGCGTTTCACGTCCTCGTCGTTCATGAATTGCTCCCACACAAAGCCGGTGCGATGATTTTCCGCCATCAGCATGGTGATTCCCAGATCGAGGCCGAGCACGTCGGTGTCGTACCAGTTCGTTAACGGGTTGAATGCGTCGCGGAAACTATATTTAGTCCACACTTTTTCGCGATATGGGCCGCGAACATGACGCAACACTCGGATGCAATCGTCAAAGAGAAATGGGAGAGAGCCTCCGGTCGCACAGGGAACAATACTGCCGTCGACGGGGCCAAGCGGGCCGCCGTCCACCGTTGGGCCGCCCCACGCGGTGTAGCCCTTCACATAATCCGAAGCGCTGATGCCCCAAAGATTTTCGCTGTAATCAGGGAAGTGATCGCGGAGAGAAAGGCAGAAAAGCTTGTGCGCTTTCGTCGCTTTGACGGAATTTTCAAAATAATTTGCGTAAGCGTCGCGCTTGTTGCGGAAGTCAAACCACGCATGCGAATACTGATGGGTGAAAATGGGGTCATTTCCTGAGATATATTCGATGCCCTGATACTTGATTCTCGGGCGCGTCCAGGCATTCCACGTCTCAGGCGGAAGCGGATGCGTGGGAGAGCCAACCCCGAGGAGATAGATCATCATCAGCTCGCAGTAATGCTCCCAGCGGGCTTTCAGAAAGCCAGACTCGGGATGCCAGCCCATCGCAAGCGTGGGACCGCCATTGAGCATCCAAGGCCAATCCACACGTTGGTAGATTTTTGTCGCGAGGTCCTTGATTTCCTGATCGGAAAAATACTGGCGCGTCGTGAGAACGCCGCACAGGAGAATGGATGAATCAATGGAGGAAAGTTCGCACTTGGCCCAGCGCTCGCCTGTTTCCATGTGGATGAAATGAAAAAAGAAACCGTGCTCGTTGTGCAGATCGTGGGCCATGAATCTTAGGGTGTTGCGAACGCGATCGACGATTTCAGCAGACTTCCGGTAGCCGCGGTGGTCAGCGATGCAAAGGCTGGTCAACCCGAATCCTGTGGCGGCAATGCTCGACATCGTATGCGAGTCATTGCCGTTTGCGAGAGCGCGATCTTTCACCTGCCCGGTCTTGGGGCTGGCTTCGTTCCAGAAGAATTCAAAACTGGCGCGCTGGATTTCATCGAAGAGTTGCTCGTCCGTACCTTCGAATGGCGCGCCATTCGGCTCAGTGAAAGAAACGACAGGGCGCTTTTGGCAGCTGGCGAAGGCTGCGAGTGGAGAGGCCAGGAGGCCCATTCCGCAAAAACGCATCAATTCCCTTCTATTCAGAAGAGTCTTGCTCATCATGGGTATCCAGCTTACTTCGTGATTTCCAGGGTGGCTTGCATGCCCTGGCTCGAATCGGGAGCGATCCACAGCGTGACTTTTGCAGGCTCGGCGGCGAGCTTTTGTTGATCATTCCAGATTCCAAACGCGCTCGGCCCCAGCAGAAAGGTCACTTTTTTCGTTTCGCCGGGAGCGAGGGAAATGCGCTGGAACTTGGTCAGCGCACGGACCGGTTGAGCAACGCTGGTTCCCTGGAAGCGGAGATAGCATTGCACTGTTTCGACGCCCGGTCGCGTCCCGGTATTCGTGATGTCCGCGCTGGCGCTGAGAGAGGCGCTTTGTTTGGGCTCGCGGGCTTGCAGCTCTTCATTCAAGCTGGCCGCGCTGATTTTTGTCTTATCAACGCGGACATTGCCGTAGGTGAAAGTCGCGTAGGACAGGCCGAAACCAAATGGAAACTGCGGGCTATTCTGTTCATCGATGTAGCGCGAGACATATTTTTCAACAGCGTTGCGAGGCGGGCGCGTCAGGTCAATCTTTCCCGCCGGGCGCCCGGTACTCAATGCGTTGTAAAAGAGCGGTTCCTGGCCAACGCTCCGAGGCCAGCTTACCGTCAGTCTTCCGCTTGGGTTTGCGTCGCCAAACAGGGTCCGAACGAGCGCCGGCCCTGCCTGAATCCCAGGAAACCAAACGGCCATCGCTGCGGGCACATGCTGGAACGCCCAGGGCAGAGTGAGAGGGCGGCCACTGAAGATCAGAAGCACGCAAGGCTTTCCGGTGGCCACCATCTTCTCAAGAAGCTCTTCCTGGCGGCCCGGAAACCCAAGAAAGGCGCGGGAGGCGGCTTCGCCCGTCATCTCCCCAGCATTTTCGCCGAGCGCAAGTATTACAGTATCGGCTTGCTCGGCGACTTTCACCGCTTCTGTCAACTGATCGTCTGTGCCGCCGGTAATTTCGGTGCCTTTTGCATAGTGAACGTTTTGTGCGCCTATTCTTTCATTGAGGGCCGTGCGCAAGGTGATTGCGTCCTGGGAACGTCCCAGCCCTCCCCATGAACCAACCATGTTGGCCTTGTCATTCGCGAGGGGACCAATCAGCGCGATCGTTTTGGCATTGGGGGACAGCGGCAGAAGCGGAGCAGAGCCAACGGTTGAATTCTTTAGCAGAACGAAGGATTCCTCCGCAGCCGTTCGCGCGAGCATCACGCTGTCCTTTTGGAGCATGGCGCCGGCTTCTTTCGACTCGTCCGCATAAGGGCGCTCAAACAAGCCGAGGGCGAACTTCACTCGCAAAATTCGGCGAACGGCTTCGTCCACCGCCGCTTCGGGGACTTCGCCAGATTTCACCAACTGAGCCATATGGTCGTGGTAGAGGCTGCTCACCATGTCCATGTCAACGCCTGCTAGAAAGGCTTTTCGGGCAGCGGTCGCGCCATCGTTGGCGATCCCGTGTTTGATCAGTTCCGCGAGCGCCGTGTAATCGCTGTCCACAATTCCCTGAAATCCCCATTCCTTGCGTAGGATTTGCGTCAGAGTAAAAGGATTGGCGGAGGCAGGCACGCCATTCAAAGAATTGAACGCGCTCATGATGGTGGCGGCGCCTTCTTCGACGGCGGCGTGAAAGGGAGGCAGGTAAAATTGGCGCAGCGTGTGCTCGGAAATCTCGGTCGAGTTGTAATCGCGGCCGCCTTCCGCGGCGCCGTAACCGACGAAGTGCTTCGCGCAGGCGGCCATGCTGTCAGGCGCATCCAAGCGGGTTCCCTGATAACCACGCACGTAGGCACGGGCGATAACCGAGCCAAGATAGGGATCCTCGCCGGAACCTTCGGTTATGCGGCCCCAACGTGCATCCCGTGCAATGTCCACCATCGGAGAGAAAGTCCAGCGGACGCCGGCGGCGGAAGCTTCCTGCGCGGCAACGCGAGCCGTTTGCTGGATTAAGTCGGGATTCCAACTCGCAGACAGACCCAATGGAATGGGAAATTCAGTTCTGAAGCCGTGAATCACGTCCAGACCGAAGAGAAGCGGAATGTGCAACCGGGATTGCTCGACGGCAAGGCGTTGAAAGGCGTTCACCTGGCGGGCGGTGGTGATATTGAAAAGCGCGCCCACTTCGCCCTTGCGAATCATGTCTTCGTAGTCTGTGCGGCCAGTGCCCGGACCGGTGGGCTGGCCGGAAGTGTATTGCACAAGCTGGCCGACTTTCTCTTCGAGGGTCATTTTGTGGAGCAGGTCGTCTATCTTTTTCTCGACGCCAGGGTCGGAAAGAGCTGTGCTCTCGGAACTCGCGTGAGGAGCCTTCTCCGATGAAGGAGCGGGAGAAGGCGCGAAGGGGTAAAGCAGGAGAACCAAGGCTGCTACAGCTGAGCGGCGCAGCAGAGATGTCACGTTTCAAACGCTCCTTGTAAACGAGAAGGGTGCCGAAGAGTTCACCGGGCGCGTAAGCCGGTTAAAGGGCGCCCGCGCCAGGGCCGTTATCCTACATCGGAGACATTCAAAAATCGATGAATCACACCCCTCTAACGAAGCGAAAGCCGTCCTTGGCGCCACCGGGCCATCGCGTTCGCGTCGAGGCAGTAGCATACTAAACCGATTTAGTAGCTGATACAAGCGATGAAACCCGCTGGCGATGACAACTTTTAGAATGCGCGACTGCTGGCCACGGATGAAGAAACTCGTCCGCACGAGCTCGCGATATAGCTTGTGGATGCCCTAATAATGTGGGAAACTACGTCGCACGAAATCGTCATGCCCCGGCTCAAAGCAGGAACAACTTTGCGAGCCCGAAAAGCTTCGGGGCCAGGTGTGACCCTCAAGTATCTGGCGGAGCACGTGGGGCTTTCCCAGGCAGCAGTGTCGCTGGTCATCAACCGCTCTCCCGGCGCGAAGTCCATTCCGCACCACACCCAGGAACTCATCCGCAAGGCGGCGCGAGAGCTGAACTACCGGCCCAATCACATTGCGCGGTCCCTTCGGCAACAAAGAAGCTACACCATCGGAGTGGTGGTGCCGGAAATCAGTGAAGGGTACGCGGCGCTGGTCATGTCCGGGATTGAAGACCATCTGCTGCAGGAGGGCTACTTCTATTTTGTGGTGAGCCACCGGCATCGCGATGAACTCATCTCAGAGTATCCGCTGATGCTGCAGCAGCGGGCCGTGGAAGGGTTGATTGTCGTGGACACGGCGATCACCAGCGCATCGCAAGTGCCACTGGTCGCGGTGTCAGGCCACCGCGAGCTGCCGGGAGTCACCAACATCGTGCTGGACCACGCGCGCGCGGCTTCACTGGCGATGGAACATTTGGCGAAACTCGGACACCGCCGGATTGCGTTTATCAAGGGACAAGCCTTCAGCTCGGACACGGCGATTCGCTGGGAGTCCGTGCGCAACGCGGCGCAGGCGCTGGGCGTCGAGATTAACGAGCGGCTGGTGGGCCAGTTGGAAGGCGAGTCCTCGTCGCCCGAACTCGGGTACGTGGTGACGAAAAAGCTGCT
>Ga0126379_10001772_pt1 | contig 13392 bp, 12 predicted proteins | sample PanSoiMetPlot_24_FD_92640 | JGI IMG/M metagenome (GOLD analysis project Ga0126379, IMG submission 92640) | Tropical forest soil microbial communities from Panama - MetaG Plot_24 | ecosystem: Environmental > Terrestrial > Soil > Tropical forest > Bulk soil | place: Panama | collected 2016-02-17 | reverse complement strand
GTCGTCGAGCGCGGCGTCATGTCGGCACCGGGCTGCTTCACCCCGACCGAGATCCTCGACGCGCACGAGATGGGAGCCGACCTCGTCAAGGTCTTCCCCGCGACGGCGCTGGGGCCGCAATACATCAAGGATCTGCGCGCGCCGATGCCGCAGCTCCGCCTGATGCCGACCGGCGGCGTCACGCTCGACAATGCCGGCGACTGGATTCGCGCGGGCGCCGTGGCGGTTGGCGTCGGATCCGCCTTGCTGGACACGAAGGCGATCGACGAGGGGCGTCTCGACGTGATCGCCGGTAACGCCCGCCGCATCGTCGCGAGCGTCGCGTCCGCCAGGGCATCGTAACGGCCGGACTTGTAGGCCGGAGCCTCAGCTCCGGTGCCGGCGGAGGAATCATGTCATCACGCGTCGTCTCCTTCGGCGAGATCATGCTCAGGCTCGGGTCGCCGGGGTTCGAGCGTCTCTTCCAGTCCGCGATGCTCACGGCGACCTTCGGCGGCGGCGAAGCCAACGTCGCGGTCAGCCTCGCGCAGTTCGGGCTGCAGAGCGACTACGTGACGCGGCTGCCGGCCAACGCGATCGGCGACGCGGTCGTCCGCGCGCTCCGTGCCGAGGGGGTCGGCACGTCGTACATCGCGCGCGGCGGCAGCCGTCTCGGGATCTACTTCACCGAGACCGGCGCCAGCCAGCGCGCCTCGACCGTCATCTACGATCGCGCGCACTCGGCGATCAGCGAGATCCCGCCCGACGCGGTGAAGTGGGACGCGGTGATGACGGGGGCGGGCTGGTTCCACGTGACCGGCATCACGCCCGCGCTCGGCGAGCGCGCGGTCGACGCGACGAAGGCGGCCGTCGACGCGGCGAAGAAGGCGGGCGCGAAGGTGAGCGTCGACCTCAACTACCGCAAGAAGCTCTGGACCGAGGCGCAGGCGCAGGCCGCGATGCGGCCGCTGATGGCCTCGGTCGACGTCGTCATCGCCAACGAGGAAGACCTGCAGTCGGTGCTGGGCGTGCACGTCCGCGGCGCCGACGTCACGAGCGGCACGCTCGACGTCGACGCGTACCGCGAAGCGGCGCAGTGGGTCACGGAGCACCTCGGACCGAAGCTGATCGCCATCACGCTGCGCGAAAGCCTGTCGGCGAGCGACAACGGGTGGAGCGCGGTGCTCTGGGACGGCGACGCCGGCGCCCTGCACCAGAGCCAGCGCTACAACGTCCGCCTCGTGGACCGCATCGGCGGCGGCGACAGCTTCGCCGCGGGGCTGATCTACGGTCTGGTGACCGGCCGCTCGAAGGACGAGTCCCTCCGCTTCGCCGTCGCCGCAAGTGCCCTGAAGCAGACGATCCCCGGTGACTTCAATCGGGTGACCGTGGCTGAAGTCGATGCGCTCGCCAAAGGCGACGCGTCCGGCAGGGTGCAGCGCTAGCCTGCCAGGCTCGAGACCCCAGAGGGGTTGGAGGGCGCGGAGAAAGCACACCACAGAGGCACGGAGGCACAGAGTTGTCTTTGGTCTTCAAATAAGACCGACTCCGCGTCTCTGTGACTCTGTGGTGTGCTCTTCTCCGTGGCCTCGGCACAAAGTTGTCTTCGGTCTTCAACAAGACCGACTCCGCGTCTCTGTGGCTCTGTGGTGTGCTCTTCTCCGCGCCCTCGGCACAAAGTCGTCTTTCGGTCTTCAACAAGACCGACTCCGCGCCTCTGTGGCTCTGTGGTGTGCTCTTCTCCGTGGCCTCCGGATCCCTCCGCGGTCTCGCTCAGCGAACGAACACGTTCGGCATCAGCGCGAGCGGCTCTCCGCGGCGGAAGACCTGCAGGGGCGCGGCGAGGGTCTGCAGCACGCGCGGATTGGTGAAGCCGAGCAGCGAGCCGAGCGTGGCGGCGCGGTCCGATGTGCCGAACGGGCTCTTGAAGAGATCGTAGAAGGACTTCTTCGGCGGGTAGAGGACGAGCTCCACTTCGGCGTCCGGCGCGATCTTCGCCTTCTGCTTGGCGATCGCCACGGCGCGCTCGAGGCCGCCCAGCTCGTCGACCAGGCCGATCTGCTTCGCCTGGCGTCCCGTCCACACGCGCCCCTGGCCGACCGCGTCGATCTTCTCCGGCGTCGTGTTCCGCCCCTGCGCGGCCTTCTCGACGAAGGTGTTGTAGGTGGCTTGCATGTTCTCGGCCATGCGCCGCCGCTCTTCCGGCGAGAACGCGCGCACCGGCGAATAGAGATCGGCGTACTTCCCCTGTGACACGCCCTCCATGTTGAGACCGAGCTTCTTCAGCGTGCCGTCGATGACGAACTTCGTGATGACGACGCCGATCGAGCCGGTGAGGGTGGACGGCTCGGCGACGATCGCGTGCGCGGGCATCGCGATGTAGTAGCCGCCCGACGCGGCGACGTCGGACATCGACGCGACCACCGGCTTCTGGTTCCGGGTGAGCAGCACTTCGCGCCAGATGACGTCCGACGCGATCGCCGATCCGCCCGGGCTGTCGATTCTGAGGACGATCGCCTTGACGTCCTGATCGGCGCGCGCCTTGCGCAGGTATTCGACGATCGTGTCCGACCCGGTCACCTGGCTGCCGGTCGTGTCGTAGGAGCTCTTGCCCGACGCGATGAGGCCGGTCGCGTAGATGACGGCGATCTTCTGGCCCCGCCCGAGGCCGAGGCTGCCCGCGCTCACCTGGCGGTACTCGTTCATGTCGAGGAGCTTCGCCTTGCCCGGGCCGAGCTTCACCTTGTCGTCCAGTTCGTCCTCATAGGCCACGTCGTCGATGAGCCCGGCGCGCAGCGCGTCCTCCGACAGGTACGGGCCGTGATCGATGAGCGCCTTCACGTCCCCCTCGCTCTTGTGGCGGCCGTCGGCGATGCCGCGCACGAGCTGCTCGTAGAGATCGGTGTTGAGCGACTCGGCCATCTCGCGGTGCGCCGGCGTGTAGGTGTGCTGCGTGAAGGTGTTCAGCGCCGTCTTGTACTCGCCGATGTGGAGTCCGTCGGGGTAGGCGCCGATCTTGTCGAGCATGCCGCGCATGAAGAGCTCGTAGCTCGCGACGCCGGTGAGATCCAGGGTCGCGGTCGGCATCAGGAAGACCTTGTCGCAGGCGGTCGCGAGGTAGAACTCCTGCTCGCCGCCGTACTCGAGATACGCGACGATCGGCTTGCCCGAGCGGCGGAAGTCGACGACCGCGTCGCGCACTTCCTGCACCTTGCCCCAGAGCGCGCCGGCCCCCGCCGGCTTGAGCACGACGCTCGTGATCCGTCTGTCCGCCTTCGCCTTGCGCAGGAGCTCGACGAGCCCGCGCACGGTCGGGCCCGCCTCGATGAACGGCCCGAACACGCCGCCGGGATCCATCTCGTTGAGCTCGCCCGAGACGCGGATGACCAGCGTGGAATTGCTCGCGACCTCCGGCTCGCGCCCGACCGCGGTGAAGATGAGCAGCATCCCGAACGCGGAGATCGAGACGGCGACCACGATGAGCAGGATGACGATCCAGACGCCCCGGCGCACAGCCATCCCTTAAGTGTAGCGCGGGCGAGGAGGCTGGAGGCTGGGTGCTGGAGCTTGGTTCCGGAAACGCTTGAAACATTTCGGAATCGAGCTCGCAGGCATCGGCGCCAATCCCAAGGGACTCGATCCAGAAGGCGACACGCCTCCCGGAAACCAGCCTCCAACACCCAACCTCCACCCTCCACGTCTATACTCTGCGGCGGAGGCTGGAGTGAAAAGGCTGCCGTTTGTCGTCATCGCGCTCGTCGCCACCGTCGCGCTGTCGGCGCAGACACTGTCGCAGGATCGCCTGAAGCGCGTCGATCGCTACTTCCAGGAGCAGGTCGACCAGGAACGCATCGCCGGCGCCGTGGCGCTCGTGCTGCAGGACGGGAAGCCCGTCTACGAGAAGGCGTTCGGCTGGGCCGACAAGGAAGCGAAACGGAAGATGACGGCCGACGCGATCTTCCGCATCGCGTCGCAGTCGAAGGCGCTGACGAGCGCGGTCATCCTCTCGCTGATGGAAGAAGGCAAGCTCGCGCTGACCGATCCCGCGGGACGCTACATCCCGACGTTCGCGAAGACCACCGTCTACGCCTCCGGAGCCGGCGCCGACGTGACGACAATGCCGGCGAAGCGGCCCATCACGATCCGGGATCTGCTCACGCACACTGCCGGCATCTCGTATGGCGAAGAAGCGCGCGTCGCCGATCTCTACAAGGCGAAGCGCCTCGGCGCGATCACCGGGCGCGGCTGGTACACCGCCGACAAGGACGAGCCGATCTGCGACACGATGGAACGCCTCGGCACACTGCCCTTCATGGCGCAGCCGGGCGAATCGTACGTCTACGGCTACAACACCGACATCCTCGGCTGCATCGCCGAGAAGGCGTCGGGCGAGCCGCTCGACCAGTTGATTCGTACCCGCGTCACCGGGCCGCTCGGGATGAAGGACACGATGTTCTACCTGCCGCCGGCCGAGCGCGATCGGCTGGTCACGGTCTACGCGAGCAACAACGAGAGCGCCGGCAGGATCTTCCGCGCGCCCGACACGCCCCTCGGCCAGGGGAACTACGTGGACGGCCCGCGCCGGAGCTTCTCCGGCGGCGCCGGACTCCTCTCGACCGCGCGCGACTACGCGCGCTTCCTGGAGGCGATCCGCCGCGGCGGCGAGCTCGACGGCGCCCGCATCCTCTCACCGCGCGCGGTGGAGCTGATGACGACGAACCAGAGCGGCACGCTGCATTCCGACACGGGCCTCGGCTTCGGCTACGGGTTCGAGACGACGGATCGCTACGGCGCGAACGGGCTGGACGGCGTCGGCGCCTTCGGCTGGGGCGGCGCGTACGGATCGAACTATCGCGTCGATCCGAAGTCGCGGCTGGTGCTGGTGATGATGATCAACCAGATGCCCAACGCGAGCACGGTGGGCAACCGCTTTCCGACGCTGGTGTACCAGGCGCTGCAATGAGCTGAGCCGGACCTGCCGCGACGGCGTGGCCGTGGCCCGTCCCGCGGCGCACCGGCATCAATCCAGCTGCAGCGCGTTCGTCAGCGCGCGCCGCAGCTCGGACTGCTTCGGGGCCGAGAGCATCGACACGAAGCCGGTCAGCGAGCGCTTGAAGAGAAGGGTGAGAACGTCGCAGCGGATCGCGCTGTCGGCCGGCAGGCCGTCGGCCGGACCCACGACCACCTCGGTCCGCAGGCCCAGCGCCTCGCTGTAGACCGGCGCGCAGATCACGGTCTCGACGGCCTCGTGCGACGCGATGAAGTCGCGGGAGACCACGACGTAGAATCCGGGCTTGCCGCCACGCTGCGGACGTCGCTCTCGCGTCCGGTAGATCTCGCCCCAGTTCACCGCCTGGCCTGCGCCTTGACGAGTGCCATCGCTTCCCGGGCGAGGCGCCGCCGATGACGGCGGATGACCCCGTCCTCCTCGGTTTCCGCCGCTTCACGCTCCTTGCGGACGATGTACTGGGCGACGGCTTCGCGAACCATGAGGGAGCGATTGCCGCCGCCGAGGCGGTCCATGCGGGCGAGCAGGCTCTCGTCTATGGTGATCGCAATAGTCTTCATATTGCGACAATTATACCTCAGCGCTCAACCAGGAGAGCCTTCACGTTCGCCTCGAGATCGGCGGCGTCGACGATGCCCACGTACGTTGCGGCGACGCGGCCCGCCGCGTCGATCACGTAGGTCGCGGGCAGGGCCGTCACCTTGAACGCCTTCTCCACGCTGCCATCGTCCAGCAGGATCGGATACGTGAGGCCGTGAGAGGCGGCGAACGGCTTCACGCGCGCCCAGCCCTCGTCCGCGCTCTTCAGGCCCTCGTACATGATGTCGAGCGAGACGCCGAGCACCGTCACGCCGCTTTTCTTATACTGTTGACTGAGCGTCACGAACGACGGCAGTTCGGCCTTGCATCCCCCGCAGTCCGTCGCCCACAGGTTGACGACGAGCGGCTTGCCCCGGTAGTCGGACAGGTGCCGCACCGTGCCCGACGCGTCGGCAAGGCCGAAGGCGGGCGCGGGCTGACGAGTGGAGGCCGGTTCGAGCACGGCCTTGACCGTCTTCTGCTGAACCGCGGCTGCGCTCGCGACGACCGAGAGCGCAACCGCGGAGGACAACACCAGCGTCACCAGCTGCTTCATTTGACACCTCTTCACATTGCGCTACGCCAGCGCGTGATCGATCGGGAACGCCTGGCCGCTCCACGCGCGCTGCTGGGTGAACGGCACGGCCGGATCCGACCAGAAGGGATCGCTCCACGGCAGGCCGAGCGGCAGCAGCGCGACGCTGCACAGGTACAACGACCCGGTCGAGATGTAGGTCTCCCCCACGCCCGGCTGGTGTCCGCAGAACCCGATGCGCAGCCACCCGTCCGCGTCGAAGGTCTCCGGCGCGTCGAGCGTGCGCGTGATCACCGCCGTCAGCGCGCCGCGGGCCTGCGCCGGCGAGACGCCGTCGGGCAGCGCGCGGCGGAGCGCCGACTGCGCGAGCAGGTGAAACGCGCCGCAGCGGTACGCGAGCGACCGGCCGATCGGCGGGAACGTGCCGTCGGGGCCGATCAGCCGCTCCTGCACCGCGGCGTAGCGCTTCGCGCGCTCCTCGATCCGCGGGACCATCTCCTTCACGACGGGCATCCGATCGGCGAAGACCGCGGCCACGTCGACGAGCATCGGATGAATGACGAAGCTGTTGTAGTAGTCCCAGTGGAACTGCGGGCCGTCGCCGTACGCGCCGTCGCCCTTGTACCACTGCTCGTGCTGGCGGACGGCGTACTCGACGCGTGTCGCGTCGAACGGCGCGTCGAGCACGGCGAGGCCCGCTTCGACCATCGCGGTGAATAGCAGCCAGTTGCTGAAGGCCGGCGTGATGACGCGCGTGGACTCGAGCGCCGCGACGAGATGCTTCTTCGTGGCCCCGCCGATCGTCGAGCGCAGGTGCGGCGCGCGCAGGAGCCCCTGGACCAGGAACGCGGCGTCGACGAGCGGCTGCCGCTCGCGAGTGAAGTTCATGACATCGGGCGACGCCGGATCGACGGCGCGATCGAGCGCTTGCAGCACGAGCGACGCGTCGAGCTCCGTGCCCCGCTCGATCCACGGCGCGATGCCGGCGAGGAGCCGTCCGAACGCTTCGAGGTGTGTCACGTTGCGGCGGTCGGCGTTCGCCGCCTGCTCGACAGGCATCCGCGCGCGCAGCGTGCCGGCGGCGAGGTTGCGCAGCACCGGTTCCGCGAGCTTCGTCCCATAGGCGTACCACACGCGCCGGTTGGCTTCCCCATCGGCGAGCCGCCGCTGCGCGTCGGCGGCCGCAGGCGCCTGGCCGGAGAACGCCAGTCCCGGAACCGCCAGCGCGGCGCCGGCCGCCTGCAGCAGCTCGCGCCGGTTCACGATCATCGCTTCTGTCCCATCCCGAACTGATCGCCGGTACGGACGACCTTGCGGCCGTCGAACACGACCTCCACGATCTTCTCGCTCTGCACCATCCGGCCCTGCTCGTCGGTCAGCGTCGCGACGATCTTCTTGGTCTTCGCGTCGACGATCTCGCCCGTCGACGGCCACACGTGCTTCCCGTCCATGCGGAACGTGATCCAGCCGGGCTGATCGCGCACCTTGATGGTCGCGATCTGCTTCGGCGTCGCGGCGGTCATGTCGAAGACGTGCACGGCGCTGTTGTGGCCGTCGGCGAGCCAGAGCTCCTTCTCGTCCGGCGACAGCGCGACGCCGTGGCTCGGGCAGCCGTGACGCTTGACCTCGCCTTTCTGGTAGCCCTGGACTTCGACGTGCTGCAGCACTTTCCCCGTCTTCAGATCACCCACCTCGAAGCCGAGCAGGTCGTTGACGTTCACGTAGACGCGGGTCTGCGAGCCGTTGATCGTGAACGGACGGATCACGTTCGCGAACGGTCCGACCTGCTGCACGACGGTATGACTCGACGGATCGGCGACGTTGAGCAGCGGCGACTTCAGTCCGGCGAGATAGACGCGCGCGCCGTCGGCGCCGTAAATCGTGTTGTGCGCGCCCGAGTTGGTGACGACGGCCGTGCGGACCTCGCTCGTCATCGCGTCGACGACGTTCCACTGCGGCCCCTCGAGCGTCGGCACGTAGAGCGTCCGGCCGTCCGGCGACACCGCCAGACGGTCCGCGCCGCCCGGCATTTCCTTGTCCCAGAGCTTCTTGCCGGTGGCGAGATCGAACGCCATCAACCGGCGGATCGTCGTCACGTACAGCCGCCCCGTCGCCGCGCTGGCGGCGATCCCTTTCACGTTCTCGGGCTCGGCGCCCGCCGGCACGTCCTGCGACGGGATGCGCCGCACGAACTTGTATCCGGCGTCGATGTCGTAGACGAGGACGCCGACGCCGCCGTACTCGACGTAGTTGCGGATCCCCGGCTCCGCGACGTAGAGGTAGCGGTGCTCGGACGCGGGGCGCGCGGCCGAGACGAGCATGACCACCGCCGGCAGCAGGAAGAGGAGCAGCATGTTGCGTCGCATGGCGAAGAACCTTAACATCAACGGCCCATGGTGCGCATCGCGCTCGCCGCCGTCCTCGCGCTCGCCGCCGCCCTGGCGCCGCCGCTCCAGGCGCCGCCGTCCCGCCCCAACATCCTCTTCATCCAGGCCGACGATCTCGGCTACGGCGATCTCAGCGTCTACGGCCAGACGCATTTCCGCACGCCGTCGATCGACAGACTGGCCGCGGGCGGGATCCGCTTCACGCAGTACTACGCGGGCAGCACCGTGTGCGCGCCCTCGCGGACGGCGCTGCTGACGGGGCTGCATACCGGCCACGCCTCGATTCGCGGCAACCTCGAGCTCCCGCTTCCCGAGGGGGACGTGACGCTCGCGATGGCGCTCCGCGATGCCGGCTATCGAACGGCCGTCATCGGCAAGTGGGGACTCGGCAATCCGGGAACCACGGGCGAGCCGGGGAAGAAAGGGTTCGACTACTCGTTCGGGTTCCTCGATCAGCGGCACGCGCACCGCCAGTACACCGATCACCTGTTCCGCAACGCCGAGCGCTACGCGACCGATCTCGAGCACGACTACGTCAACGATCTGTTCACGCGTGAAACGCTGTCGGTCATCGACGCGGCCGATCCGCGCCCGTTCTTCATCTACCTGAACTACACCGTGCCCCATGCCGAGCTGCGCGCGCCCGAAGACTCGATGCGGCAGTGGCGCGGGAAGTTTCCCGAGACGCCGTTCGTGAATGCACGGGGCGACGCCACGCCGACCGGCACCGACGAAGAGATCGCTCCCTACCGCTCGCAGGAGACGCCGAAGGCGGCCTTCGTCGCGATGATCACGCGCATGGATCGCGACATCGGCGTCATCGCCGACCGTCTTCGCGCCAGGGGCCTCGATCGCACCACGCTGCTCGTGTTCACGAGCGACAACGGCCCGCACCAGGAAGGCGGCGGCGCGCCCGACTACTTCCGCAGCTCTGGCTATCTGCGCGGCATCAAGCGCGACCTCTACGAGGGCGGCATCCGCGTGCCGTTCATCGCGAGCTGGCCCGGCACTATTCCCGCGGGCCGCGTCAGCGCGCAGCCCTGGGCGCACTGGGACATGTTCCCGACGCTCGCCGAGCTGGCCCGGGCGAAGACGCCGCCGGGGCTCGACGGCAAGTCGATGGCCGCCGCGCTCCGCGGCGGGACGCCGCCGGAGCACGATCCGTTCTACTGGGAGTTTCACGAACGCGGCTTCACACAGGCCGCGCGCATCGGCAAGTGGAAGGCCGTCCGTCTGGCGAAGGACGCGCCGCTGGAGCTCTACGATCTCGACGCGGACCCGAAGGAGACGAGGAACGTCGCGTCCGCGCACGCCGACGTCGTCACGCGAATGAACGATTACCTGAAGGGCGCGCGGACGGACAGCGCGCTCTGGCCGATTAAATAGCGGCAGCTGTCGAAGAGCCTCACAGGAGTTCAGGAGACCGGGAGATCAGGAGGAATTCGGGTGCTTCGACGCATCACGAATACCTCCTGAGCTCCTGGCCTCCTGATCTCCTGTGAGGCTCTTTGACGGCTCTCCCTACTCCGATTCGATCGGCTCGGCGTGTGAGTCGACGACGACCGTCGGCAGCCGCTGCAGCAGCCGCGCGCATGCGTTCCACCGCAGCACCGCGTCGTCGTTGTGCGCCGGCTTGAGCGACTCGGCCCGCTCGAAGCAGGCCAGCGCCTCGTGCAGCCAGCCGACGGCGGTCGCGGCCGAGTGGAACGAGTCGCGCTGGAGCGTCGCCTTCGCGCGCCGCTCGTGGACGATGCCGGCGTAGTACTCGCGCTCGTACGGATCGCTGAGCCGGCCGATCAACTCGCCGGCCCTGGCCGCCAGGCCGTGCGACGCGTGGTGAGGGAACTGATCGGTGAGCGCGAGGACGAGCGTCACGAGCGCGTCCTGGTTCTCCGGCTCGATCTGCAGCACGTCGAGGCAGATGCTCTCCGCCTCGCCCGGCTCGTTCAGCAGCCGGTAGCGCTCGGCCTTCGCCAGCGCCGAGGGAACGCCGTCGCGCGAGATTGGCTTCGGCTCGAACATGTGGCCCTCCCTACGACTTGATCATTCTCAGCAGCCTGGTGATCGGATCGAAGTAGCGATCGACGACGCGCTCCTTGAGCGGGATGATCGCGTTCTCGGTGATCGTGATGTGCTCGGGGCAGACCTTCGTGCAGCAGCGCGTGATGTTGCAGTAGCCGACCCCGTGCTGCTCCTTGAGCGCGGGCACGCGATCGGCGGCGTCGAGCGGGTTCATCTCGAGCGCCGCGGCAAAGGTCAGGAAGCGCGGTCCGATGAATTCGTCGTGCAGGTGGTGATCGCGCAGGATGTGGCACACGTCCTGGCAGAGGAAGCACTCGATGCACTTCCGGAACTCCTGCACGCGATCGACGTCCTGCTGGCGCATCCGCCAGGTGCCGTCCGGCGCGTCCGCCGGGCGCGGCGTGAACGGCGTGATCGTCTTCTTCACGCGGAAGTTCCACGACACGTCGGTCACGAGGTCCTTGATCGGCGGGAACGCGCGCATCGGCTCGACGGTGACGGGCTCGAGCAGGTTCAGCGTGTTGAGCCGCGTCATGCACATCAGCTTCGGGTTGCCGTTGATCTCGGCCGAGCAGGATCCGCACTTCCCCGCCTTGCAGTTCCAGCGGACCGCCATGTCGGACGCCTGCGTCGCCTGGATCTGGTGGATCGCGTCGAGCACGACCATCCCCGGGACCACGTCGACGGAGTAGTCCTCGAAGTGTCCGCCGGCCTCGTCGGTGCGCCAGACTTTGAACGCCGCCTGTTTCATCGTTCGCTCCGCCGGGTCCGAAGACCAGGCCTACTCGCGCCGCGCGGCCCGCGCTACGCCTTCTGTTCTTCGACGATCTGCTTCAGCTCCGCCGGCATCGGCGGCAGCGGCACGCGGACGACGTCCATCGAGCCGTCGGCCTTCCTCCGCGTCACGATGTTGAACGTCGCGTACTCGGCGTTCTTGTCGGGATAGTCGTCGCGGAAGTGGCCGCCGCGGCTCTCCTTGCGCTCGATCGCCGAACGCGTGATCGCCTCCGACACCGTCAGCAGGTTGCGCAGGTCGATCGCCGTGTGCCAGCCGTTGTTGTACTCACGGTGGCCCGTCACCGCCGCCCGCGACGCGCGCGCGCGCAGGGCGTCGAGCTCGGTCAACGCCTGCCGCATCTCGCCTTCGACGCGGACGATGCCGACGTGGCTCTGCATCATGTCCTGCAGCGCCGCCTGGATGGTGAAGGGATTCTCGCCGCCGCGAAGGCCGTGGTCGAAGGGCGCGAGCGCGTCTTCCATCGCGCGCTGCGCCTGCGCCTCGTCGACGGCCACCCGGCGGTTCTCCTTCGTGAAGGCGGCCGCGTGCTCGCCGGCGCGCTTGCCGAAGACGAGCAGGTCCGACAGCGAGTTGCCGCCCAGGCGGTTGGCGCCGTTGATGCCGGCGGCGCACTCGCCCGCGGCGAAGAGGCCCGCGATCGACGACATCTGCGTGTCGGCGTTCACCCGGATCCCGCCCATGATGTAGTGCGTCGTCGGGCCGACTTCCATCGGCTCCTTCGTGATGTCGATGTCGCCGAGCTCCTTGAACTGGTGGTACATGCTCGGCAGCTTGCGCTTGATGTGCGCTTCCGCGTTCGAGAGCTTCTTCTTGATCCACGCGATGTCGAGGAAGACGCCGCCGTGCGGGCTGCCGCGGCCGGCCTTCACTTCGCGCATGATGCAGCGCGCGACGTGGTCGCGCGTGAGGAGCTCCGGCGGGCGCTTCGCCGACTTGTCGCCCTGCGTGTAGCGCCAGCCTTCTTCCTCGTCGGTCGCGGTCTGGTTCTTGTACGCGTCGGGGATGTCGTCGAACATGAAGCGGCGCCCTTCCTTGTTCAGGAGGATGCCGCCCTCGCCGCGCACGCCTTCGGTGACGAGAATGCCCTGCACGCTCGGCGGCCAGATCATGCCGGTCGGGTGGAACTGGATGAACTCCATGTCCATCAGCTCCGCGCCGGCGAGATAGGCGAGCGCGTGGCCGTCGCCCGTGCCCTCCCAGGAATTGCTCGTGATCTTGTAGGCGCGCCCCGTGCCGCCGGTCGCGAGCACGACCGCGCCGGCGCTGAAGACCTTGAACCGCCCGCGCTCGCGCTCGTATCCGATGACGCCGGCGGCGCGGCCGTCCGAGACGAGCAGCGAGACGACGGTGAACTCCATGTGGACGTCGATGCCGCGATGGATCCCGTAGTCCTGCAGCGTGCGGATCAGCTCGAGACCGGTGCGGTCCCCGACGTGCGCGAGGCGCGGATAGCGATGGCCGCCGAAGTTGCGCTGCAGGATGCGGCCGTCCGTCGTGCGATCGAAGACGGCGCCCCACGCTTCGAGCTCGCGGACGCGATCGGGCGCTTCCTTCGCGTGCAGCTCGGCCATCCGCCAGTTGTTCACGTACTGGCCGCCGCGCATCGTGTCGGCGAAGTGCACTTTCCAGCTGTCACGATCGTCGACGTTGGCGAGCGCCGCCGCGACGCCGCCTTCGGCCATGACGGTGTGCGCCTTGCCGAGCAGCGATTTGCAGATGAGGCCGACGTTCACGCCGGCCGCCGAGGCCTCGATCGCCGCGCGCAGGCCGGCGCCGCCGGCGCCGATCACGAGGACGTCGTAGTCGTGCGTCTGAAAGGTGCTCACAGCAGGCGGTAGTCGTGCCAGATGCCCATCGAGCAGAGCCGGACGTAGATATCGGCGAAGCCGACGGAACAGAGACTGAGCCAGGCGAAGAGCTGGTGCTTCCCGTTCATCGCGGAGCACGCGGAATAGCAGCCCCAACGCAGGCCGTTGGTGGAGACTTCGTCCTTCCGTCCACCGACGAGATGCCGCAGCGAGTGGCAGCTGAACGTGTAGCCCGCGAGCAGCGCCGTGTTCGCCGTCAGCACGAGCGTGCCGAT
>Ga0126379_10001771_pt1 | contig 13392 bp, 8 predicted proteins | sample PanSoiMetPlot_24_FD_92640 | JGI IMG/M metagenome (GOLD analysis project Ga0126379, IMG submission 92640) | Tropical forest soil microbial communities from Panama - MetaG Plot_24 | ecosystem: Environmental > Terrestrial > Soil > Tropical forest > Bulk soil | place: Panama | collected 2016-02-17 | reverse complement strand
TGTCGGACGACGAGCGGCTCTATCGGCCTGAGTCGGAGCGTGAACGGGACGCGCAGCGCGACCCGGTGACGCGCACGCAGATGTACCTCCTGCGTGAGGGGATTCTCGACGACAAGGGAATTAATCAACTGGAGAAGGAAGTCGAAGCGGATCTCCAGACTGCTGTCGATCGTGCTCTGGAAGCGCTGCCCGCCCCGCCCGAGTCGGTGATGAACTTCATGTACTCACCGGATGTCGATGTTACGTCGTCGATCTTCGACACGACTCCGGCGACGGAGGCTGCTTCCGATGGCAAGAAGGTGGCTCCAAAAACGATGGCCGACCTGATCACAGCGACCTTGCGCGATGAAATGAAGCGGGACGAGCGCATCGTGATCTTTGGAGAAGATGTTGCGGACTGCAGCCGGGAAGAGTACCTGCGGCAAAAGCTGGTGAAGGGAAAAGGCGGGGTTTTCAAGCTCACCTTCGGTTTGCAGTGCGAATTCGGTAACGATCGCGTTTTCAACTCTCCACTAGCGGAGGCGGCGATCGTGGGCCGTGCCACCGGGATGGCTACTCGCGGACTGAAGCCGGTGGTCGAGATTCAGTTCTTCGACTACATCTGGCCGGCGATGATGCAGATTCGCGACGAGCTCAGCACGATTCGCTGGCGGTCGAATAATGGATTCTCCAGCCCGATGGTGATTCGCGTCGCGATCGGCGGATATCTGACCGGAGGGGCGATTTATCACTCGCAGTGCGGAGAAGGTATTTTCACCCATATTCCCGGATTGCGGGTGGTGTTTCCGTCGAACGCGCTGGATGCTTCGGGCCTGTTGCGGACGGCAATCCGGTGCGACGATCCGGTGCTGTTCCTGGAGCACAAGCGGCTATATCGGGAGTCTTATGGACGGGCCGCATATCCGGGATCGGAATACATGATCCCATTCGGCAAGGCGAAGATCGCGCAACCGGGGACGGATTTGACCGTCATTACCTATGGTGCCGTGGTACCGCGTGCGCTGCAGGCGGCACAAAAGCTGGAACGCGAGCAGGGAACGAAGATCGAGTTGATTGACCTCCGGACTTTGAATCCGTTTGATTGGGAGACCATCGCCGCATCTGTTGCGAAGACGAATCGGGTGCTCGTTGCCTACGAAGACACGCTCAGTTGGGGATACGGCGCGGAAATTGCCGCCCGCATCGCCGATCAGCTTTTCGACGAATTAGACGCACCCGTTCGGCGCGTGGCTGCGAAAGACACGTTTGTGGCGTATCAGCCGATTTTGGAAGATGCCATCCTGCCACAGCCCAATGATTTGTATCTGGCGATGAAGGAATTAGCAGCGTACTAAGGCAAGCGAAAAGATTGGCCACGGATTTTGCCCGGATCTTCCCGGATCAAGAAACAAATTTCAGGGATTTATCCCTGAAAATCGGGTGCAATCCGTGGCTTATTTCTTGTGCGCAGGAGAGCCACCTTGTTCCGGATGCTCGCCTTTGTACGCTTTCCATGCGCCGTCGATAACGTAGGCGTGAATTGCGTCAGCTTGTTGTGGGGTCATGCTAAGAGTGGGAAAGGCGAACTTCGGCGGATTCAGGAATCCAGGCATGCCCTTGTCCCAATGCGTTCCTCCCAGCACGATTGCGTACCAGTCATCGTGAACATCGGCAGGAGCGTAGCGTAAATCCGGAATGGCTCCGTTGAGTACCCAGGCTCCGCTCCCATCCAGATTCGGAGAGTGGCAGCCATCGCAATAGAAAGTCCTGTAGAGCTTCTCGCCTTCTTTGATCGTTGCCGCGTCAGCGGTCAGCGGCGGCGGCATCGGGACCGGCGGAACTATGTCTGGTGGAGTCGGGAAGGGAAGGTTCCCCCTTAGCTTGAACGCGAGCAGACGGGATGGGCCTCGCTTCGAGCGAGGCGTGGCCATCGTCCACGCGGGTGCGAAAAGTCGGGAGCCTGATCCCCATCCGACCGGCAGCAACACGTATTGCTCACCATTCACCGAGTAGGTGACGGGCACCGACTCGATCGCCGAACCGGTGTCGATCGACCAGACTCTCTTGCCTGTGTCAGCAGTGTACGCAGCGAACTCGCCGTTGCCCTGTCCCTGGAAGACGAGGTTCCCGGCGGTCGAGAGGACACCACCATTCGTAGCGATTTCTTCCTCAACCGACCATCGCTCCGACTGATTCACCGGATCCCACGCGATGAGCCGACCCTCGCTCTGCTGCATCTATTCGTCCGTCTCGACTTTGGAATGCGTTTCGGGCTTGCGGTCGGTCGCCGGAATATAGACGAGTCCCGTGCCCGGGTTATAGCTCATGGGCCACCAGTTGTGGACGGTCCATTGCTTGCCGCCACCTTGCGATGGCGGCACCTCGACCGCTTTTCCCGTGGTGAGGTCAATCGAGGTGGCCCAGTTCACTCTTACAATTGGCTTGGCAGACAGCAGTTTCCCCGTCCATGCGTCGAGCACGTAATAGAAGCCATTTTTGGGTACGGTCATCGCAACGTGATGCTTCTTGCCGTCGATCGCCAGGTCTGCCATGACGATGTGATTGTTTTCCGTTTGCAGTCCTGGCGAGCTGGTCTGGTAATGCCAGACGTATTCGCCAGTCGTTGCTTTCACCGCCACAATGCATCCGGCAAACAGTTTGTCGCCAGGGGCGCGCAGGGTAGTGAGCTCGCCGTAATCGGCACCGGCGCCGGCCGTGCCGAAGATGACGTAGTCTGTGACGGGATCGTAAGTGATTGCCGTCCATACGTCTGCGCCGCCTATTTTCCAGGCATCACCGCTCGGCCACGTTTTCGCTGCGATTTCCTTCAGAGCCTTCGATTCGAACGGCTTCTTCGGATCGCCGGGAACTGTCCAGAATCGCCAGAGCTCTTTGCCGGTGTTCGCATCATAGGCAGCAATAGCGCCGCGTACGCCGTCGTCGGATCCGTTGTAGCCCATGAACACCATGCCCTTGGCAACATGGGGCGCGTTCGTGATGCCAGTCTGCGTCGGCTCGCAAACCGGCGCTTCCCAGAGTGGCTTGCCTGTGGCCGCATCAATGCCGATCAATCGGCAATCACCAGTTCCGACGAAAACCTTCCCCTCCCAAACAGCGACTCCAGCGTTGGTGCGCGCTGAATAGGATCCGTTGAGCGCCTGATCCAATCGAATCTTGGGATCAAACTTCCAGATGAGTCTTCCCCTGGCTGCGTCGAGCGCATAAACCTTTGACTGCGGTGCACTGACATAGGCCACGCCATCGACAACGATCGGCTCAGAAACCAGGCCCATGGCGCTGTCCACATCCATGTACCAGGCAAGGCCCACCCCCGAGATATTCTGATCGTGGATCTGCTTCAGCGGGCTGAAATGGCTCGAGTCGAAGGTGCGTCCATTGAGCAGCCAATTGGCCCCATCGGTATCGGCGGCGACACGCTCCGCGTTCACATTCGCCGCGTTGGCCCGATCGTCGGCCAACGTGGAGGTGATCACGATCATGGCTGCCACAAAAGATAGGGTGATTATTGAGAGGATTCTGCGCAGAGGAGATGATGTAGGCACGGACGGTTTCCCGGTGAGCGGAATTTGTGGCCACAGACTTTCACCAGCTCGACGATGGATGGCTGTGATCCGTGGCCACTGATTGTATCTAACTAACTTACCGCCTGAGGAACGCGGACCTCTTTCTGGAGAGCCACCTCCACTTTTCCCTTGGTTCCAAACAGAGAGTGGTAGAGGACACCGCCGATGGCCCCGCCGATTGGTGGCGCGACCCAGAACATCCACAACTGCTGCAGTGCCCATCCGCCCGCGAAGACGGCAGGTCCGGTGCTGCGCGCAGGATTCACCGACAGGTTCGTGACTGGAATACCGACGAGGTGAATCAGCGTCAAGCAGAGCCCGATCGCAATTGGAGCGAATCCCTTCGGTGCCCGCTCGTCGGTCGCGCCCATGATCACGATCAGGAAAAATGCGGTGAGAACGACTTCCGCCACGAAGCACGCCAGAAGCGAGTAGCCACCGGGAGAATGTGCGCCGTACCCATTGGAGGCAAAGCCCGCATGCACGTCGAAGCTGGCCGCTCCGCTGGCAATAATGTAGAGGACGCCGGCGGCAGCAATGCCGCCCAGGACTTGAGCGATGACATAGGCCAGCAAATCTGAGGCAGGGAAGCGCTTGCCTGCGACCAGCCCAACGCTAACTGCCGGATTCAAATGGCAGCCCGAGATATGTCCAATGGCAAAAGCCATGGTGAGGACGGTAAGTCCGAACGCCAAAGCTACGCCTGCGAATCCAATGCCGACGTTGGGGAAGGCCGCTGCCAAAACCGCGGACCCGCATCCGCCGAAAACCAGCCAGAATGTTCCGAAGAATTCCGCCGCTGCGCGTTTACCGATAGGCATGGGTACCTCCTTCTGAGTGCAAGTTGGTGGTAGGGCCCCTAGGATCTTTGCGCACAGCCTAGCACAGGGTCCCGGTAATAAACAGTACGAGTTGAGCAGGCCAAGGGCGCGCGCTGCGTGCGCCGAGGGTCTCTAACAGCTACGGTCCAGGCTCATGCCGCCGGTTTCGCTGCTGTTGCGTAGTGACACCTGGCGAGCCGACAAATGAAGACACTGTCACCGCTCAATACCTTTAAGAGTGTGCCGGATGCGAAAACGTCGTTTGCAAGGAAATCTAAAATTAGCGACGTTACGAACGCTTATCTGGCAAAGGGTTCCAGATTGTCCGTTCCCAGCAGGGGTGTTAGCCTCGAATTCAGTGGGTTCTGCCGCGACCAATCCGCCTCGATCCACGTTTGCCGAGTCTGGCCGCGTCGTACGGTGGCTGCAATCGGCGACCGTCGAGGTGTGGCTCAAATTCTTGCTTGCCCTGGCTGGCTTGGGTCTGGCGTTTGCAGCAGCGCTGTTTTCGACGGTCACGCGTGACTCCGGGAATCTCTGGGCGACGGTAATTCTGGCTTCCATTTCGCTCGTGCTCGCGACGCTGGTAGGGCTGGTGACTGTGCCGTATCTGGCGCGCCGGGTCGCGGTCGAACGGCTACGGGAGTCATTCGATTACGAAGTCAACCGCGCCGGCATTATTTATGCGCTTGTAACGCTGGTCATTGGAATTGCCGCTCTCAACACCGGCAACAATCTGCTGTACATCGTTGTGGCAGCGATGCTGGCTGCGATCGTTGTTTCCGGATACGTCTCCGCGGTGGTGCTGCGTTATCTTGAGCTGGATATTCGCTTACCGGAGCATGTCTTCGCGGGGCGGCCAGTTCTAGGGCGAATTGTCCTGCGAAATGCGAGACGTGTGTTGCCGTCGTTCTCCGTCCGGGTAGTGTCCGGCCGAAAGAAGCGCCAAAAGCCTGCAAAACAGTGGCAGTGGGAGACCGCTACATTCGCCTTTCCGTTCAACCGGCCTCAAGGAAAACAGTGGCTGCGGTTGCCGGATCGACGGTTGAGGAGAGTTTCGCTGGTACCCTCTCCGCCTGGAATCTTCCAGGGAATGGCTTATTTCCCCTTCTTGCCAGCCGGGAGCGAGGCGACTGCGGACCTGGAATTGATGTTTGATCGTCGTGGACGCTATCGGGAAGATAGTTTCGGCCTGGCTACCCGGTTTCCTTTCGCCTTCCTCACCAAGACGCGGCATGTTTCGTTGCAGCGCGAGATCCTGGTCTACCCTCGGGTCGAGCCTGCCGACGAGATTTTCGAAATTCTCCCGCTGGTCCGTGGCGAGTGGGAGAGCTTCATGCGCGGGCGCGGGTCTGATCTGTACCGGATTCGGGAGTACATGCCAGAGGATTCCGCGCGGCATGTGGACTGGAAAGCTACCGCGAAATCAGGTTCGCTGAAGGTCCGGGAGTTCGCTCGTGAAGATGAGCGCAAGCTCTGTATCGCGTTCGACAATCCGCAAGAAGGGCTCCTTTCGGAGAGTGCCTATGAGAAAGCGGTAGAGCTTGCGGCATCCCTCGCTTCACACTTTTCCAGTCAAGACGCAGAAGTCTCTTTCCTGATTCCTGGCCGCCCGCGAAGCTGCGATCTCCACGAATTTCTGGAGTGGCTGGCATTAGTGCAACCGGTAGGCTCTCAGTCGCAGACAGCCATTTCCACAGCGGCAGGAGGTTCGGGCTGTAGCCTGGAGGAACTGGGGCGGGTGCCATTGGACGAATACAAGATTGTCATCACGGCGCGAGGGCGCGGCAGTATACCCACGGCTCTTTGGAATTCCTCTTATTTCGTCTTTGTGGGTGGGCAGGGCCCCGCGCGGATGTAGCTCACTCGTACGCAACGCTTTTTGCTTTTCCAACCTTTTTCTCTTTATTTACATCTCGTCTGAGGCATATACTCACGCCCCGATAGATGCCTGGCCACCTCGGACTTCAGTCAGCCGGGAGGTATCACATGCGTATCTGCGACCTGATCAAAGATCAGGAGACCTATCACGCGGAATTGGGCCACACCGTTCTAGAGACCGTACGCGCCATGGTCGAACGAAATATTGGCGCGGTTCCGGTCGTTCATAGCGGCCAACTAGTCGGAATTTTCTCAGAACGCGATCTCATGCGCCGGGTGGTCGCAGAGGGCAGGGATCCCAGGGCCACGTGCCTGGCCGAGGTCATGACCGACGACCCCTTGGCCGTCGGGACGGGCGAAGACCTGGAAACGTGCATGACGCTGATGCGCCGTCACGGCTTCCGGCACCTGCCGGTTTGTCAGGAGGGTCAGTTGATCGGCATGGTTTCTCTGCGTGACATTTTGCTTCACGATTTAAGCGAAAAGGATGACGAGATGCGCATGATGCGGGCCTACATCCACTCGATGCCGGATGCTTAAAGTGGAGCGAGGTTGCTAACCTGCCGGCAACAGCCTAGTCATTCCACCGTTTTAGCGCTCTCGGCGCGCCCGCGGACGAATGCGTCCGCGGCTAGACAATCAGGGTTGCTGAGCCAAATACCTGCCCTTGTTTACCTGGCACGAAGGTAACTTGCCCAAATGGGTGTGCACGGGTAACGTTACTTTCGGTTACGGCAGTGCATTGAACACCGGAGTCTAAGACATTACCCTAAATTTGTTCTCAGCCAACCACTCGGCGTGGGAGGCTGCCGTTTGTTTTTCCGGCGATTGCGTCCGCCGGTAGAGAACGTGTCCGCTACTTGAGATTAGAAGCGTGAACGAAAAAACCAAAGTTCTCTACTACGCGCTGTGGCTCCTGCATCCTGTCCTGGAGGTGGGCATTGCCGGTTTCATGCTACGGCGGGGCCTGCTGCGCAATTTCAGGTTCTTTTTCGCTTATGTGATGACGCAGTTGGTGACCTTTGCCGTCGTATTCCCAGCATACGTGTGGCGGGGCTATGACGCTCTTTTCCTGCTTTACTGGTGTTGTAATGCGATCAGCGTCGTTTTCGGATTCCTGGTGATCCATGAAATCTTCGTGGATGTTTTCCGCATGTTTGACACCCTGCGGGATCTGGGAACGGTGCTATTCAAGTGGGCTGGGCTGGTAATGTTGCTGGTGGCCGCCGTGGTTTCCGTGTCCACGAACTCGTCTGATCTTCCGCCCATCATGCAAGCCATCGTTACCTTGCAGCGCTGCGTGCGCATGATTCAGGTCGGGATGGTGATGTTCCTGCTGTTTTTCGCGCAATACGTGGGTGTCAGCCGCCGCCAACATAGCTTTGGGATCGCGCTGGGTTTTGGATCGTTCGCGGTGATCGAACTGATTCTGATCAGTTCCTGGGTGGGGAGCCATATGGACGGGCCATGGATGAGCATCGTCAATATGATGGCGTACAACGGCAGCCTCCTCCTGTGGCTGGGCTATGTCGCGGTAAAGCGTCCGGCTCGCGACAGTTCCCGCCCGCTGCTGCGAACGGAACGTTGGGAACAGAGCCTGTCAGATATCCATCATCCTCTTCCCGCCGACTCACTGATTCCAATGTTTGAAGGGATGGTGGACCGCGCTCTTTCTCGTACCCAACCTGGCCCACCACCGTTAGCCGAGAAGGCAGCCGCGGGATCCGACGGACGAACGAGCACGGGTGGCTTCGCGGCGGTCATACGCGCCACTTCGAAGACCTAATCCCAAGGCGTCTGCGCGGCGAGCCCCCGGACCCGCCCGATGGGCCAGTGCGCTGGAGCACTTCAGCCCTCGTCCGGAAATTGTAAATTTTGGACTCGCAAACCCTGAAACATGCACCCGACGTATGTATTCAAGTATGCGTCCATACTTTTCCGTAAAGTTACTGAAAGGTAAGCGGTTAACTTTCTAGTAAAGGTCACTAAAAGCGGGGGTGTACTAAAGGCGTGAATAAAAAGTGAAATTCTTTGCGCAAACGACTTGACATGTGCCCTATAATGCGTGTCCGCGTGGAACGCAGTATTTCCCCAAGTTCTGCGCGCTAGGAGACGAACCCATGAAACGCGCAGTCAGGATTGCGATCCTGATCGTCGGACTAGTGGGCACATTTTTGACAGCCACCGTTCCTTTGGTTCCCGCCGCGGACGGAGGCCCTCTTCTTCTGTGCCCACCCAGATCAACGCACTGCCAATCCAGCTTGCCGACCTAAGCTACGGGAAAGCTGATTGGGGCCGCAAGGTCACCAAAGTAACCTTGCTGTAATTAGGCCGAGAACCATGGGCTCTGCAATCTTCGGGCTGACGAAACTTATACTAGTTCGTCAGCCCTTTATTTTGTCTCTCGGGTACTTCCTGTAGCCCTTCAGGCTGCCAATGCGTCTTGTAGTTCGAGGACGCTGGATACCGGCGGCCGGCAAGTCCTTCCAGAACACACAACGGCGAAAGATTTTCCCGACGCCAGCTGGGAAAGGCTCGGTATCGTGGCCGCAAGTTCGGGCGGCAGGTTTTGTGCCACCGCTTGGCTCGAGGTAAGCCGCAGCGTGCTTTTCCCAAAGGCAAGACCACGATTGGCAGCAGCCTGCAGTTCATCTGCTTTCCCGTCGTCAGCGTCGATCACCACCACCTGCACGGGATTTTCGAGGAAATGCACAACCGCAATGCCGTAAGTTGCGGCGAAGATTCCGAACTGTTCCGCGACGCCTGCGAATGTCTCCAGCGTCCGCTCGGCTTTGTCGCGGTAGCCTTCATTGCCGGTGTAGCGGTGTAGTCGCACAACTGCGATGGCGGCCATCGGATTTCCCGCCGGAGTAGGCGAGTCCTGCAACGGCTTCCGGCGCGTTGCAAGTACGCCCAAGTTGGATCCCTCGCCCGCGGGTTCACTGTCGAAGAATCCTCCGGAGGTCGAATCAAAGAAGCGCTCGATCATGGTGTCGGCGATCGCTTGCGCGAATTTGAAGTAACTGAGATCGCTTGATGCCTCGTAAGCATCGAGACAGGCGATGACCGTACAAGCGTAATCATCAAGCAATCCCGTGACTTCCCGGTGCTGTGCATCCGGATCGGAATAAGCAATCACATGGAGCAGCGATGCACGTGCATCGCCCTGCGGTTTCTTCCATGCCACGCTTAATAGTCGATCTAAAGAACGCAACGCAAACCGCCGCGCCTCGGGCAAGTGGAGAACTCGCGCCGCATCCAAGTAGGCCGAAATGCACAGGCTGTTCCAAGCGACATAGACTGTTTTGTCCACAAAAGGTGTGGGTCGCTCTAGCCGTGCTGCATACATTTTCATCTTCGCCGTTTGCAGGATTCCGCTGACGCGCTCTGAGGACAACTTCATGCGTTTCGAGATATCGTCGATCGAAGCGCGCACATAGAGCACGTTCTTCGCGGAATTGTGCTGCATTTCCCCGATTTCGTTGATGTCATAGCGGAGCGCGGCTACCTGAGCTTCTTCCTCCGTCAACACAGCCCGTGCCTCGTCGAGAGTCCAGGTGAAATAGTCGCCGTCGTCGTCCATGTTGATGTCAGCGTCCTGGGAGGCGTAGAATCCGCCGCGGCCGCGATCGCTCAGCCATTCGTCCATCCAGCGGATGATGTCTCGGGCTACGTCGGCGAAGAACTCCTTTCCTGTGGCCTGATACGCGTGCACATAGTTCTTCAGCAATTCCGAATTGTCGTAAGACATCTTTTCGAAGTGGGGCACAACCCACCGCTCGTCGACGGAGTACCGATGGAACCCACCGGCCAGTTGGTCGTAAACACCTCCGTTCGCCATGTGCTCGAGCGTGCTGACGATTACGTTTTGAAGGTGCTGATCGTTTCTCGTTGCATCCGTTTGTACGGCAGACCCCGATCCTATCTGGGGCGATCGCGCATATCGCTCAATCAGGAGGTCCAGTACGGAGGGATGCGGGAATTTCGGCGCCGACCCAAAGCCGCCGTGCAGCGAATCGAACATCTTGAACGCCGACTCCTGAATCGTGCGGATGATACTCGGCGATACACTTCCGCTACGCCCGGGAAACGACTCGGCTTTCACGATCGCATTCTCGACCAGGGCTGCCTGCTCGACGACATCCCCATTTTTTTCCTTGTAGGCGTTGGCAATGCTCAACAGCACGCGCCGGAAACTCGGACGTCCATAGTGATCCTGAGGCGGGAAGTACGTCCCGCCATAGAACGGCTTGCCGTCGGGGGTGAGAAAGGCGGTGAGGGGCCATCCGCCCTGTCCGCTCACCGCCTGCACGGCGGTCTGATAGCGGCTGTCAATGTCGGGTCGTTCATCGCGATCCACCTTCATCGCAATGAAATGCTCATTGACGATCGCCGCGATCTCCGGATCGTCGTAGGACTCGCGATCCATCACATGACACCAGTGACACCATACGGCGCCAATGTCGAGCAACATGGGCTTGTTTTCGCGCCGGGCCGCGGCAAAGGCCTCCGGGCCCCACTCGTGCCATCGGATGGGCTGGTGCATGGCTGACCGCAGGTAAGCCGACGAGGCGCGGGAGAGGGAATTCAGCGTCGTGGTGGTCATTTCCCCAGTCTAGCTGATTTTAGATACAAGGCAGTCGCGCCGGGGAACGTATAACTCTGCCGGGCAAGCGATGATCGCGGGCAACGGTTCCGTGCTAGCATCGCAACTAGCGGTTTCGTTGTTTGGGGTCCGTCAATGAACTGCCGGTTCAGCCCAACGAGTTTCTGCCTATTGCTGCTGAGCACGTTGGTGTTCGCCAACGACGTCACCATCCGGGGTTTTGTTACGGCGGTAGATTCACCGACCAGTTTCCAAATCGACGACTACAGGATTACGGCTGAGAAGCTGGTGTCCCTTGAGTTTGAGGATCGGCGGGACGAGAGGTCGATCGCTACGTTCACGCCAAAAGACATCCGCGTCGGAACAGAGTTGGAAATAACCGGCGAGTATGACGACAACTCCCGTGAACTCAAGGCCAGGTCGATCAGGGTATTCTTCTACGACACTCTGACGGTGAAGCGAACTGCGCTGCTCGAAAAAGTGCCGAGACTCACGAAGAGCGATTCCGGATGGGCTGGAGTGATCTATGCCGACGGCGAGAGAATTACGATTTTTCCCGCCACCTCTGTCACCCTGAAGCCAAATCAAGCCGAGCGCAAAAGTGTTCTTCTCCAGGCCACGTCCGAGGCGTCGAAATTCACTCCGGATGCGCTGAACTTGGATACCTTCGTGCACTACGAAGGCGTTCGCCAGTCCGACGGCTCCATCAAGGCTGAGAAAGCTGAGTTCGAGCATGCCGCGATTGAGAACGGCGAAGCCAGGATGCGGCGGCGATTCGCTCCGGCAGTGATTAATCCGGACTACGCCGGTAGCCTGCCTGGTGCAATTGAAACGTACAGGAAGGAATACAAGATTCTGCCGAATCAGGAGGCGCAGGAGTACATCAGCAGGTTGGGAAACAGCCTAATCCCAGCCCATCAGAAGGAGCTTCCGGACAATGATCCGTTGAAGATTCCGTTCCGATTTTTTCTTGTAGAAAAGGAAGGCTTCAACGCGCTCACGTATCCCAATGGGGTCGTGATCGTGTATTCAGGGGTATTCGATGTATTCGAAAATGAGGCACAGCTCGCCTTTGCGCTCTCGCATGAAATCTCACATGCGGTCGAGAGACATTTATGGCAGCAACAGGAATATTTTAGAAACGAATTACTGGCACTCCGGGCACGGGGAGTATTTGTGCCCGATAGACTCTTGCTGGCGAATCTGCGCGCGTCCGGTTTTTCCAGCCAATATGCCCGCAGCCTCGAAAATCAAGCCGACCGCGTTGGTCTCGAGTGGATGCTAGGAGCTGGATATGACATTCGCGAAGCTCCGCAATCCTGGAAAGCGGTTGCCGGAAAGATGCGAGACCCCGCGATTAATCCATATTGGTCCAGCGCCGAAAATTACACGGCACGCCGTTCGTACCTCATGGCGGAACTGCGGAATCGCTACGCCGATGTGAACTATTCGAACCTGAAGAAGGACCGCGACGAGTTTCACCGCGTCGCCGGCATTATCCATGGATCCGAGAAGGATAAATCGGCACGGTCTGCTGCTGCAGGAAAGTAAAGGCGAATTGCCAGCGTGCTAACCCGGTGTTCTTCCTGCATGAGAATTCCTGGGTTCTGACGTTTGCAATTTAGTGGCGATTGAATGATAGAGATCAATGGCCTCATGTAATTGCCGTTTGTCGATGTACTCGCCATCGGTATGAGCGACGTGAATCGAACCGGGACCGATGAGCAACGGTTCGCCCCAGTTTGTCAGCTTGGGAATGTCGGTCGTGAACGCCGCGATCATCGCGGGCAATCCATCGACTGTACGCAGGCGAAGGAAGGGAAGTTCGAGAGGGAAGGTGACTTCGACTTGATCTCCTGCGGTGGCGATGATCTCGCGTCGCAATTCGTCGGTTGGTGCGACTAGGCGATATAAAAGATCTGCATGCGCGTAGTCGGGGATGACATTCGGGGCCCGGCCACCTTCGATTAAGCCAATGTTGAGAGTGCTCGGACCAACTGAGGGGTCGGATGGAAGTGGCATGGCCCGCAAGCGGGTAAGAGCGGCGATGAGCTTATCGATGGCCGAATCGCCCAACTCGGGATAGGCCGAATGCGCCATGCGTCCTCGTGCGGTCACTTCGACGCGCAATGTTCCTTTTGACGCAAGGGCAATTCGATTTTCAGTGGGCTCGCCGTTCACCAGGAATCGGCAATTTGGGGGTGCATGCTCATTTGCCACCTGCGCGCCGAGACTATCCCGCTCTTCACCGACGACAAAGAGCAAACCAATGTAGACTCCGTCCCGCTGTAATCGTTCTGCCGCCGCAACCTGTGCCGCGATGATGCCCTTCGCGTCGCACGATCCACGACCGTAAATACGGTCGGCATCCTCTGAAGAAGGAATGAACGGGGGAACGGTATCCATGTGTGTCGAGAAAACGATCGTCGGATTCGGATGGTCAGGATGAGTCGCGTAGACGTTAAAGCGGTCGGCTTCCACCGCCATCTTCCCGGTCTGATAGCCGACACGGCAGAGTTCG
>Ga0126379_10001770_pt1 | contig 13394 bp, 10 predicted proteins | sample PanSoiMetPlot_24_FD_92640 | JGI IMG/M metagenome (GOLD analysis project Ga0126379, IMG submission 92640) | Tropical forest soil microbial communities from Panama - MetaG Plot_24 | ecosystem: Environmental > Terrestrial > Soil > Tropical forest > Bulk soil | place: Panama | collected 2016-02-17 | reverse complement strand
CTGTTGCTGTTGCGAATCTGAAACGGACCCGGAGTCTCGGAGATTTCCACGAGTTCATCTCCGGTGGCCAGAATGGCAACGCGCGGCTCGCGGTATACCCTGACTCTGGCTTTGCCGCAGGCAGCCGCCAGTGCTACCTGCGCCGCTGACAATCGCGCTCCGGGAGCCAGCACCGGCTGTCCGGCACGGACCTCGGCTCCCCGCGCCACCACGTTTTCCGCCCCGGTCACGGCGCGCTGGATTTCCACCTGGTCGCTTCCTGATGCTCGCGCCGTGTACTCCACCATCACTACTGCGTCCGCGCCTTCGGGAACAGCAGCCCCGGTCATGATCTCGACCGCCTGGCCGGGAGCCACGCGCCCGCTAAAAGCCGCGCCGGCCTGGATTTGGCCGATCACGCGTAGAGTCGCAGGAACAGTATGGAGATCGTCCGCCCGCACCGCATAGCCGTCACGCGTCGCGCGCGGGAACGGCGGGAAGTCGCGGTCGGCCAGGATGGGCTCGGCAAGGACGCGGCCCAAGCCGTCCAGCAGAGCGATCTCTTTGGTCTGCGGTGGCCCCAGGCGCCGGCAATATTCCAGCACGGTGGCGTAGGCCGCCTCAAAGCTCAGCACTCCGGCGGATTGTGCGACAGCGGTCATGTTGTCATTGACTAGATTAGGTTGGTGCCTCTCTGCCTGCCATGATAATAAACAAAGCCTGCGCCCAGCCGGTCACAAACATTGAAGTGAACTTAGGCCCTCAGGAAAAGATTTTCGGATATGCCGTGATGCAGCTGGCGTCGCGGATCGTTCGCCTTCGTGGTTGCAGTAAACAGGCCTCGGGCTGGCAGCCGGAAGCCGGCTTTAGGATCGCGCAGAGTGGAAGAGGAATCTGCGCGTCCCAAATGGTCAGCAAAAAAGCAGATTCCTCGTTTTGTTAGTTCTCAACCCTACCAGGCTCGCGTCAGCCCTTTGGTTTCGGCGGGAAGTCTTTGAACATCTTCTCCAGCGCCTTGTCGAGCTTCTCGGTGTTCTTCTCCGGTTTGGTGGAAAGCTGATCGGTGGCTGTTCCTCGGAAAAGCAGCTTCTTGGTGTGCGTGTTGAGGAGGTCCACCACCATTGTGCCCACATTTACGGTGTTCTCGTGGGTTTGCGCCATCCCGCCTCCCCAGCCCCAGCCGCCGCCGCTGTAAAAGGTGTCGAGCGACTTCTGCTGGTTTACGGCCCCGTGAATCGCCACCAGCACGTCGGCACTCGCCGCGTCCGGCGCCTGGGTCCATCCCTTAGCCGTGAGTTGAGAGACAATGTCCGCCTTCGCGCGCTCCTGTTGCAACTGATTGCCCCATGGCGTGGCGAACTCCACGGCGAATGTGTGCACCGAGGAAAAGTCAAAATTATGGTCGTAATCGGTGTTGACCTTCTGCGCGAAGGCCAGCGACGCGGTCAATAGCACCGCGATTGCAATTGCAAACTTGAACCTCATTGCGTCCTCCTTGAATTCTAAGAAGTCGTGGCGCAGCCGGGCTGCTGGGCCATGGTGTTGCCATGACTCCAGTTAGAAGCCATGCGGCCAGCCGCAAACGGCGGAAACTAAACGCATCCTTAACTCATTGGATGCGAGGCGACCGGCGCGTTCTGCGCGCTGTCCTTCAAGGGAGAATTTCGGGGTTCGTACCTACATCTCTCGCCAGAGTCTCTCGGCTTGCAGCTTCTCGGGCCAGGATTTCTGGTATGCTCCTGCCCATGGAAAACCGTTCTATCGGGGACGTAGGCGGGACCTCGGGGGGACTAGGCGAGTTTGTGCTAGGTCTGGTCATGGCGTGCATCGGTGGCTACCTGCTGACCAACCAGGTTAAGGTGATGAGCTCTTACTGGAGTTTCTGGGGCACCAATTCTTTCGGCATTACCCTGATCCCCATGCTGATCGGCGTGGGCATCCTGTTCTGGAAGGGACGCAGCGCCATCGGATGGCTGCTGACCATCGCCGGAGCACTGTTCATTCTGGCCGGCGTTATCGCCAACATGAACATCTATTACGCGCCCACCAGCCTGTTCAACACTGTGCTGATGCTGGTTCTGCTGGTCGGTGGTGTGGTACTGATCGCGCGCTCGGTGCGCAGCCACGAGAAAAAGGCCAGCGAATCAGAGTAGGTGCTTGCTCGGCGCTGTGTTGTGTTGCGGACTGGCGGCGGGCATCTAGTTCAGGGGTGTCTAAAGAAACAGCCCGGCAGGAACTGCCGGGCTGTTCATGATTCTGTTTTTGTTTTCGCCACGATCGACTTTGACGCTACAGACAGGCTCGATTACTGCTGAACCGCCACGGTCCGTTTCGCCCCAGGCTTCTTTGCGGGGACGTTGTCGTCGACCACAATCTTTCTGACGGTGCCGTTGGGCGTGGAGACCGAAGTCCACGTGTACGGCGGTGTGCCGTAGGCATCGAGCGCCGCGGCTTTCTGTTCGATGAACGTTGCCAGATCCTGACGAATTCGTCCCATAGCCCCGGAATCATTCGCCAGCGGGCCATCGCCTTTCTTGCCTTCGGCCTTGGTGGAATCCACCAACGAATCCAGCATCCCGCAAACCACGGTTACGTCGTTGTAGAGCTTGAAAGTCGCGGAAAAGCTGGTTGTGGTGCGAACGTCCAGGACCAATCCCGGCAACGCGTCGTGCAGGTTGCGCTGTACAGATTCGGCCATCTCAATTGTATTCTGGCTGTGCGAACTCTCGCGATGCCAGAAGCGCCACGCGGTCTTCCAGTTGAAGCCTTGTTTTTCGGACTTGAAATCAGCCAAATCACTCTGCGTGGCGGAACTCACGCGCTCCAGGTCGGTCAGCGTAGGCTCAATCGGAGAAACCGCTGCCGCTGCCGGCGGAGCGGGCTTTTTTTTCTTCTTCTGTGCGTCTGCCGACGGCGCCGCTAGCGCCAGACTCAGGGCAAGACAGACTATCGCCACAGGGACATTCTTCATACAGAAACTCCTCCCCCAGTCCCCTCAGGATAGCCTCGTTCGCCCCAAGCGCGGCGGTTACCGACGGTCACGGCCCGCCGGGTCCCTTATGATTCACCCCCGTCATCGTCTCGCGAACCGTCATCGTGGGAGCCTTTGTCGTCCGTGTCGCGATCATCCTGGCCGCCATCGTCTCCGTCGCGGTGGCCTCTGCTGATGATCAGCGTTCCGGCGGCCGTGGCATTGGTGTAATTCGGGTCGGCGCTGATGAAGCTGGCCAATACGCTGTAGGTCCCAGCCGCAAAAGGCGGCGTCGTGCTTCCGTTGTAAGTGATGGTCACTGTCCCGGCGACCGACGCGCCGGAGATGCCGCTCACCGTCGCCGCGCAAGCATGCCGGTGGTGGTCAAAATGGGCCGGAGGACAGTTCACCGTGTCAAGTGGAGTTGCTTGGCCAATGACCAACCCTCCTGCTCCCGACGCATTGCTGTAATTCGGATCGCTGCTCGAGAAGACAGCGCTGACCGCGTACGTTCCGGCATTGGCCGGGGCCGCCGTGGCGCCGTTGTAAGTTATGGCGAATGTTCCGCTGACGTTTGCGCCACCTATGCCCGTCGCGATGGCCGTGCAGCCGTGCGCCGTGCCATCAAACACTACATTTGCCGGACAGCCTACCGTAACCCCGGGAGTGGCGGGAGTGATGCTGAACGTGCCATTGAAGAAAGTAAAGGTGTAGTTGGCTGCGGCCAGCGTGCCTGGGGCAATGGTGATGGGATATGTGCCTACGGGCGAAGCCAAGGTCGCTGTGGTGCTCAGCTGCGGACTTCCGCTCAGGACCGCGGCTGTATCGCCACCAACGAATCCTGCAGGCGTGTAGGTGAGCGCCGGAACTGGCGCGCCAAAAATCATCGTCTGATTGTTGGCGGTAATTGTCAGCAGAGCAGGGTTGACCGTGAGCGTACCTGTTCCCGAAGCGTTGGAGTAACTGGGATCGCTGCTGGTAAAGCTCGCGCTGACAGCGTACGTTCCCGCTGCCGCAGGAGCCGCGGAGCTCCCGTTATAAGTAAAAGCAAAAGTTCCGCTGACAGCGGCTCCCCCGACGCCGGCCGCTGAGCCGGTGCAAGCATGGGTGGTACCGTCATAAGTCACTGTCGGACACATCACCGTGACAGCGGGTGTAGCGGGGTTGATGGTCAGCGTGCCGTCCACGAAGTTGAACATGTAGTTTGCTGCTGTCAATGTTCCCGCTGATGAGCTGATGGGATAACTCCCGGCCGGCGAACTGGAAGTTGCAACCGTCGTTAACTGCGGGCTACCGCTGAGCACGGAGGCGGTCTCGCCATTCACGAACCCGGTGGGCGTATACGTGAAGGCAGGCAGCGGATCGCCGAAGGTCATAGTCTTGTTATCGGCCGTGATGGTGAGCGGCGCCGGCGTCACGGTGACGGGAAGCACGTCCGAAGTCGAAGCCCCAAACCCGCCCCCACCCTGAAAGCTGGCCGTGAAGGAATGCGTACCTGCCGCCAGAGAGTTCAGAGTGAGGCTTGCCGTTCCGGATGCGTCCAGGGAGACGGTGCTGAGCGGAGTCGAGCCCTCCTGGAAGGCAAGCGCGCCCGAGGGAACTCCGCCCGCGGAAGTGACGGTCGCGGTGAGCGCGACGGAGTTGCCATACACAATCGGGTTGGCCGACGGCGTCAACACGGTTGTGGTGCCGGCGATGGTCACCGAACCGAAATTCAGCAGAGCGTAATTGGCGTCACCGGAGTACTGCGCGGTGTAGGTATGACTGCCGCTGCTCACATTGGCAACCGGAACCTGGGTGATGCGCCCGCTGACCGGCGCGCTGCCGACGACGTTCGCCCCCTCAAGAATGCTGATGGTTCCTGTAGGCGCTGCTGCGCCGGAGACGATCGGCTGCACGATGGCAGACAGCGTTACGGTCTCGCCGTTCTGGTCCACCGTGACGTCGTTCGGTGGGGCGAACAATTCGCCCGCCAAATAGACGAAGCTGGCCGGAAACGTGCACGGGTACGGCGGATTGCTGTTGCTGACGTTGTTCGTCACCGTCACCTGGTTTGCCGGAACTGCAGCCAGCGCATTGATCACCGAAACTACGCCAGGATTGACGGGTGTGACCGGGTCCGGGCCCAAAATGAAGTTGACATGATTCACCTGCGTCGCCGGAAAATCAGGGGTGCCCGTGGTCTTGAATCCGTCTAGAGCTACATTGTTCAAAGTGATCCCCAGCGGAAAAGTGACGCCGCTCGAGTTCGAATAACCTTCCACCGTGGATGAGTTCTGCCGGTTGAGCACGTGCATGTTGTGAACGGTGATGTCATGGAAGTTCGGAAACAGCGTGCCCGTAGAGCTGGAGTTGAACGGATTGAAGACCAGCGGATGTCCCGGATTCCGGGCGCAGATGTTCTCATACGTAATGTTCTTGACCTCGCCGCCTTTGCTGGAATCCGACTTGATGCGAATCACGTTCTGGTTGAGAGCGCTGGCCCCATCCATGACGAAGTCCGTGACCAACACGCTCTCTGCTCCGGCGTTAGTTTCGCTGCCGATGGAGACGCCGTGGCCCTGATACAACTTGTTGTGCGAGATGGTGATGTTGGAGACATGACCCTGGCCGGCCTTGATGGCGATGTGGTCGTCGCCCACGCTGATGAAGGAGTTGGTGATGGTGATATCGTGAGAAGCGGAGGGATCAATGCCGTCAGTGTTGGGTGAGGTTGTGGGAGCCGTGATCTTTACGTCCCAAACCGTCAGGAAGTTTCCCGTTCCAAAGACGTGGAACTTCGGCGAATTTTGAAGCGTGATCTTGTACAGCGTGAAGTTGTTGGCGTTCACCAGCTGGATCATGCGCGGCCGTGGATCGAGAGGCGTCTGCGTCCACCACGAGACCGTCTCGCCGTTCAGGGTTTGTCCACCACGGCCATCGATGATGCCGTAGCCCATGATCCCCGAGCCACTGCCGGGCGCGACGGTAATGATCGGGGTGCAATCCGACGAACTGGAGCTGGGACAGGGATAGTCAGCCCGGTTGAGCGAGGTGAACACCGTCACCTCGGCGTCGACCAGCAGCGTCACGCCGGATGGCAGCGTAAGAGGTTGGATCAGGAAGGCGTTATTGCCGCCTTGTGCCTGTAACTCGACCGCCTGGCCGGCTGGGCAACTGTTCAGCGCGGCCTGAATACGGCTGGTGTCAAAGTTGGTTTCATCCAGGGTGCCGGCGACCTGATTGGCCGCGAGCGCGGTGCACGCCGGCGGGAATAATGGCTCGGTCACGGTGCGCGAGTCCTGCGCCGCCAGAAGCGCAGGCGTCAGCACGGCCAGCACGGCCACACGACCCACGGCGATCAAAAATGATTGCAGGAATTGAATCTGAAGGGAGACGAAGCGGTTCTTACTTGAAGGCACGGGACTTCCTCCGCACGGATAAGCGTGCGAAGGCTACCACGCGATAAACGTTAAGACTATTTGGTTGTTTTGAATGGACTCTTTAGAGCTGATTAACGGTGCCGCAGGCAAAACTGGCCTGGACGTATGTCGGATTTCCTGCAAGGCTCGCGGTAGCCTGCGTTCAAGAAGCAGAAGCCGATCCTCAGCGGACACGCACGGAGGCAAAGCATGAAAGGCATCTGGCGGTTTCTGGTACTGGCGCTCGTGGTCTCATGGGCCATGGCGCAGGACTACAGCCAAAAACCTGAGCTCAGCAAAGAACCGCTGACGACGGAGCAAATCGCGATCTACCGCGCCGTGCTTGCGGAATTTGTCAAAGGCCGCGACGGTACTCTTAATCTGTACTACAAGACCTATCCATCCGCATACTGGGTTTGGGTCCCAGAGTGCGTGAAGTATGCGGAACAGGAGACCGTCCCCAAGTCGATGGTGGTGCATCTGCTTGATCCAGCCGTGGCACTGAGCCCGAAGATGGTTCTTGTCGATCCTCAACGGCAACAGCCGGAGGTCAAAAAGGACGACTCCCAGAATGCGGTGCGCCAAGGGAATGAGACCACGCAAGGCCAGAATGGCAATGACGCCAACGAGGTTTTTCGGAAGGGGTTGTTCACGTTCTCGGAAATCGTCTTCGATCAGGGGCATCGTCACGCTCTGCTGACGTATTCCTTCTCCTGCCCGGGGCTTTGCGGACATAGCAAGACTTTGGTTCTCGAGAAGGTAAATGGCACCTGGAAGATCACCAAAGAATGCTTGGGCTTGGCTCTATAGGCTCCAAAGCGTGATCGGGTCGAGTGTGAGACGCAATGTTGAGTCTCTATGCCAAAACTCCACACACGCCCAGACGACTCATCCGACGAATTTGTAGCCCATGCCGTGTACGGTGAGGAAGTAGCGCGGGTCTTCCGGAACCGGCTCCAGCTTGTGACGCAGGCGGACAATGTGTGCGTCCACAGTGCGCGTCGTGGGATAGTGATCGTAGCCCCACACCTCATCCAGCAGGCGGTCACGGCTCAGGGTTTCTCCCGGATGGCAGAGGAAGTGCTTGAGCAACTCGAACTCCATGCTGGAAACTTCCACCGGCTTGCCGGCGCGACGGACTTGGCAGCCCCTCAGATCAACCTCGACATCACCGAAGGAATAGCGTTCCAGGTCACGAGGCAGGACCTGGGCGCGGCGGAGCACAGCCTTCACGCGTGCCACCAGTTCGCGAATTGAAAACGGCTTGGTTACGTAATCGTCCGCGCCGAGTTCCAAACCTACGACTTTGTCGATCTCCTGCCCGCGCGCCGTCAGCATGATGATCGGCAGGGAAGGCCGTTTCACTTTGAGCTGCTTGCAGACGTCAAGACCGCTGAGTTGCGGCATCATTACATCCAGGAGCACGAGATCCGGCGAATCGGAGAGGGCACGGCCCAGCCCGGCGACGCCATTTTCGGCGGTGATCACTTCGTACCCTTCATATTCGAAGTTATCCCGCAGCCCAGCCACCATGTTGGGCTCATCTTCAACGATCAGGATCTTCGCCATGCTGCTTCCTTAAGACGTGCTGCTGGTAAGACGTGCGCAGCGGTCAACGGTCAACAAGATCATGCTGGCATTCCTCCGGGGGCCAGCGGCAGGGCAATCGTAAACGTGCTGCCTTCGCCGGGAACGCTTTCCACAGACACTTCGCCGCCGTGGGCCTGGACGATGTGCCGAACCAGCGAGAGCCCCAGCCCGCTCCCCTTAGTGTTGTGCACCAGCGGATCGCCTACGCGGTAAAACTTTTCAAAGATCTTGCTCTGTTCCCTGATGGGGATTCCCATGCCGTGGTCAGCGACCTGGAGCTTGATCTCATTGCCGGAGCGGAACAGCCTGACGCTCAGAAATCTTTCCTGGGGCGAATACTTCACCGCGTTGTTCACCAGGTTAAGCAGCGAGCGGGCCATGGCTTCGCGATCGACACGGACGGGCGGCAGGTCATCTTCAATCTGCTCCTGAAAGGTGAAGCCGTTTTGCTCGATCTGGTAGCGGTACGCGTCCAGGGTCTCGCGGACCAGCCGGGCCAGGTCGGTCTCGCGGAAATCGTATTCCTTGCGCCCTGCTTCAATCCGGGAGAAGTCAAGGATGTTGTTGATGAGCGCCGTCAGCCGCTCGCTCTCTTCGCGGATGATGCGGTAGTACTGCTGCGGCTTCTCAGGGTTGGTGAGGCGGCCCATCTCCAATGTCTCCGCGTAGAGACGGATGAGCGCGAGCGGCGTACGCAGCTCATGCGAAACGTTGGCCACAAAGTCCGACTTCAATCGGGCCAGCGCGATCTCACGGCTTACATTGCGGTACATCTGCCACGTGCCCAGGAGCAGGAAAAGCGAGATCGCCCCGATGATCAGAAAGCTGGTGTTTTCGAACTGGCGGCTGAGAGCGGCGATCGTGGTCCCGCGCAGCTTAATGGAGAGGATGAGTGAGGGAAACGCGGAAACCCCTTCTTCCAGCTTGCGTTCCGCCTCCGGCATGCCACCGTCCCAACCCTTGGAAGCCGCCACCACGCTGTCGTGGCCGCGCCCGTGCAGCATCATCACCGGATGACCGCTCTTTCCTGCCTGCTCTTCGGCGAGAATACCGTCCAGCATGCGGGGAAAGAATTTTTCACGCAAGTAGCCGGCATCAAACGCAATGCCTCCAAAGGAAATGTCGCTATCGCATTTGGGCAGGATCATCAACGCGTAGCTCTCGTAGTAGGACCGGTCGGTCTCGCTGGGCTGGAAGGCGTTGAAGATGGGCGTCTCTTCCACCGGCTCCTGTTGCTTGACCTCTTCCAGTTCTTTGTCGCTCAGATTGTCGGTCTTCTCTTTCTCCTGGATTTCCCGCAACAAAATCTCGCGCTCTTCTTTTCTCTTCTCGCGTTCGCGCAACTCCCGCACCAGGCTCTTGATCTTGGATTCGGTCAGCCAGCCGAGCGAGTTCTCCAGACGGAGACTTTCTTCGTGAAAATCCGGGTCTTCCATGCGATCTGGTTGCGAGCGGACAATCAGTTCTTTATGCGGCCAGTACAAGAAGGCGTGGGCAAACTGCGGGCGTTGCTTGAGAAGTTCATCGAGCTTTTCGCCGGCTTCGTCGGGCGAATCCACAGGACAGGGAAAACTGTTGCGCGCTTCTTCCACCATCCGGCGCGCTTTCTCATTCAAGTGTTTGTCGGTAATTTCCAGGACGCGGCTGAAGTCGCGCTGCATGGCCGCCTCCACGGCGCGGTCGCGATGGATGCTGTGGAGGTTCCAAAGGCTGAAGGCGATGAGCGCCGCCGCGGGCAGAACCACTGCAAGCTGGAGGGTCAGAAACATCCGCAAACGGCCAAGGCGATGCCGGCTCATCATTGAGCCTGAATCCTACACCACAACGGGAGACGCGGTTGTGACGGCGCGGCTCGGAATTGTAAAAAGATGTAAAAAAGCACCTGGCAATTAGCCACTAGCGATTAGCACAGCTAAAGCCAAGGTCGAAGGCCTGGGCAACACACAGAGCCACAACCCCTGCTTTAGCTAAGCTAATTGCTAACTGCTAATTGCTAGCTGCCAACCGCCTTTTTACAACGTTTTACGTTCTCGTAACAACTCTGAATCCATCTCCCGTTATAACCCTGCCTGGGAGGATCACTCCCGGGAGATCGAAAATGCTAAAGAGAATGTTCCTGATCACGATGGCGTTTCTGCTGGCTGCGGCGGTCTCGCTGGCGGCCCATGATAAAAAAGAAAAATTTGCCAAACTGCAGGCAGAGCTGGGCCTCTCCGACGCTCAGGTCGCGCAATTGCAGCAGAAGTTCGATGCACTAAGCCCGGTGGGAGAAGACATGGAGCGCAGGGCAAAAGCTTTGACCGATGAAATCCGGGTGCTGGAAAAAAGCACAAATCCAGGCGACCAGCAGACGCTGAGCGCCAAGCGGAGCGAGCGTGAAGCTCTAACTCAGGAGTGGCATGAGAAGGTCATGGCGATTTACAGGTCAGTGCTGACGACCGAGCAGTTCGCCAAGTTTGACGAGATGCACTCCCGGAAGGAGAAAGAAGAGCAAGAACGGAAGGAAAAGGAACACCGCGACAAGATGATCTAAAAACCCGTCCTGATCTCCTTGGCGCGTTGGGAGTGGCGGCAGGTTTCTCCATCCTGCCGCCACCTTCTGGTGAAGGATTCCCCGACAGCGGGAACTATGTCGAAAGCGCTTCCTGGATCAGTTTGATCGCTCCCCAGGCAAGCAGTATCCAACCGAAGCCAAGAACACCCCGATCATTAACCACACCCAGAACGGTCCATCCGGACCCTCCTACTACGGCTTTTTCGTGGCCAGCGGCGGCGGCAATAACTGCTCGAGGGGTACAAACTCGGTGGGATAGACGCCCGTGTAACAGGAAGTGCAGTAGGTGGTCTTCTCGCCTTCGGCACAAGCTTCTTTCAGCCCGGCGAGCGAGAGATAGGCCAGCGAGTCCGCGCCGATGTATTCGCGGATCTCTTCCACGGACTTGTTGGCCGCGATCAACTGGCTCTTCTCCGGGGTGTCCACGCCGTAATAGCAGGGCGAGATCGTGGGCGGGCAGGAGATGCGGAAGTGTACGGCGGTAGCGCCGGCGTCACGCACCATGCGCACGATCTTACGGCTGGTGGTGCCGCGCACGATAGAGTCGTCAATCAGCACCACGCGCTTGCCGGCCAGGATGCTGCGTACCGGATTCAGCTTGAGTTTGACGCCGAAGTCGCGCACCCGCTGTTCCGGTTCGATGAACGTGCGGCCGACGTAGTGGTTACGGATAAGTCCGAAACGGAAAGGCAGCCCGGCTTCGTCGGCATAGCCCAGGGCAGCGGTCACGCCGGAATCGGGCACTGGCACCACGATATCGGCCTCCGCTGGAGACTCCTTGGCCAACTGGCGGCCCAGCGCTTCGCGGCTGGTCTGCACGGCGCGGCCGAAAACCACGCTGTCCGGGCGCGAGAAATAAACGTGCTCGAAGATGCAGCTGGACTGCTTCATCTCGGCGGCAAAGAAGCGCGAAGAGATGCCGTCAGAATCTACGACCACCATCTCGCCGGGTTTCACGTCACGCTCAAAGACGGCGCCGATGAGATCGAACGCGCAGGTCTCCGACGCAAACACGATCGTGTCGCGTTCTGAGCCGGCGCCGTTACGGATGCGTCCCATAGAGAGCGGGCGGAAGCCGCGTGGATCGCGCACCGCAAAAATGCGGTCGCGGGTCATCAGCACCAGCGAGAACGCGCCTTCAATGCGACGCAGCGCGTCGCACACCGCTTCCGGCAGCGTGTGCTCCTTGGACTGGGCGATCAGGTGCACGATCACTTCCGTGTCACTGGTGGTCTGGAAGATCGAACCCTGGGCTTCGAGCCGCGCACGAATCTCCCAGGCGTTGACGAGGTTGCCGTTGTGCGCCAGCGCGATCATGCCCTTGTTGCAGTCCACCATGATGGGCTGGGCGTTGAGCACGGCAGAATCGCCGGTCGTCGAATAACGCGTGTGGCCGATGGCCAGCGCGCCGGGAAGCCGGCCCAAAACTTCTTCGGTGAAGATCTCGGCCACCTCGCCCATGGCTTTGTGCACGTGCATGCGCCCGCCGTCCGAAGCCACGATGCCCGCCGACTCCTGGCCACGATGCTGCAACTGGTGCAGCCCCAGATAGGCGACCGTGGAGGCCTCGGGATGGTTATGAACAGCGACTACGCCGCAGTACTCTTTGAGTTTGTCGAAAGCCATGTGCGTAAATTTTAAATTTCAAATTTTAAATTTCAAATTTGCTCTTCACTAGACTAGCTCTTCTGTAAAACCTCCGGCACCAGATGCTCCGGAGTCTCCGCGTGCAGCGCACGCAGCAACGCCGTGTCCCAGACCTGCCGTAACTCTGACACCCCAGCGGAAACGGCGATTGTCCCGTCGACCTTGATGACCAGCTTTTCAGGTATAGTGCGCCCGATCCGCTTCGCGCGCAGACCCCATTTTACCGCCATTCTTTTGATGCTCTCCGACTTTTTCGGGTCGCAACTGATGACCACCCGGGTGGCGTCTTCACCGAACAGGACAGCCTCAGCCAGGGCGCTTGTGGAGTTAAGGTCAATTTCCGCCCCGACAACCTTGGGAAACGCCGACTCCGCCAGCGCCACCGCCAGCCCGCCGTCGGAACAATCGTGCACTGACTCGACGTCGTCTGCCAAGATGAGCTCGCGGACACATTTTTGGAGCGCGGCTTCCTGCCCGAGATCGAGTGCCGGAGGCGTGCCCCAAACCCCGCCTAGTATCTCCTTGGCGTATTCCGAAGAGCCAAACTCTGTCTCGCTCCGCGCCGCATCGGCCGGCGCGCCGCCGCTTAGCAGAAAGACGTCGCGATCCGGCTGCCGGAAGTGGAAGGTCATGGCGTCGCCCACGTTTTCGATCATGCCTACCACGCCGATTACGGGTGTGGGATAAATGCCTTCGCCTAACGTCTCGTTGTACAGGCTGACGTTGCCGCCGGTAATGGGAGTCTCTAACGCTTCGCAGGCCGCGGCCACGCCATCCACCACTTCCGAGAACTGACCCATGATCTGCGGTTTCTCCGGGTTCCCGAAGTTGAGGCAATTCGTCGCTGCCAGCGGGGTGGCCCCGGTGCAGGAGACGTTGCGCGCGGCTTCCGCAACGGCGTGCATGGCGCCAAGCTTGGGTGCAAGCCAGCACCAGCGGCCATTGCCGTCGAGCGCCATCGCCAGCGCGCGCTGACTAGAAGCTCCCGACGGGGTCCCCGGCACGCGCGTCGGGTTTTGCGCGTGCTGGGGCGGTTTGATTCTCATCAACCCGGCGTCCGCGCCGGGGCCTTCCACCGTGTTCGATTGCACCATGGAATCGTATTGTTCGAAGATCCAGCGCTTGGAACAGATGTTGGGCGAAGCCAGCAGGCGTTTGAAGTTGGCCGTGAGGTCGGTTGAGCTGCTGAACTTCACGTGGGGTGGCTTCACGTCCGGGACTGGCGGCGACCACGGTTGCATGGGTCGCTTAT
>Ga0126379_10001769_pt1 | contig 13396 bp, 9 predicted proteins | sample PanSoiMetPlot_24_FD_92640 | JGI IMG/M metagenome (GOLD analysis project Ga0126379, IMG submission 92640) | Tropical forest soil microbial communities from Panama - MetaG Plot_24 | ecosystem: Environmental > Terrestrial > Soil > Tropical forest > Bulk soil | place: Panama | collected 2016-02-17 | reverse complement strand
CGTTGCGATGACATCATCGGGCGCGACGACCAAATGAAAGCCGCCTGCAATTAAGCGAATTTTGGGATTAATGCCGGCCGCCTCTCGGACGATTCTTTCGATCCCTGGGTGTGAGCAGCCAACCACAAGCACCATGCCTTCTGGCGTATTGACCGCAAGGGACAGTTCCTTGAGTTCCTTGGTACCGGGCGAATCGGACACAAGCGCAATCAGAGTGATACCGGGCGCTATTTCTGTTGTCTTGTCGATAAGCTCGAAGTTACCGCCCTGCCAAGCTGCACCGAACTTTATGATCTCTGGCGGCTTTCCGTCGTAGTAGCGCGTCTCCGGCGGCAGCGCCTGGTCCTTGCGATAGAAGCTCGATGGCAGCGATGAGCCGTAGATGCCGAAACCTTCTTTGGGCGCATAAATTTTCACCTTCGGATTTACGCTCAATACGTAGCTCAGGCCCGCCATGTGGTCAGCATGGCGATGCGACATGATGACGAAATCTAGACTGGTCAAGTCGATAGCCTTCGCCTTGACGTTGGCAGCGAAGATGTCGTGATCATTACCGGTATCAAATAAGATCCGCTTGCCAGCGATCTCGACCAGGGCAGAGAATCCCCAATCTTTCGTCATCGCGGGATCCTTGCCGAAGGCGTCGTAGATAATGGTGATCCGACCGGTAGGTTCTGCCGCTATCGCAGTATCAATCTCTGTCGCAAGTGGAACGACACAGATGAGTGCACCCGCTAGCAGCCAACTTCTGAACACGATCATATAACGCCTCCCTAGATCGCTCTGACGACGACACCTGTCCCCCAGGATCTCAATGATTTGAACGCGGCGGTCATTGATACATCTCAAGATGCTATATCCGGAAACGTCTCGCGTGAGGTCCAGTGAGAGTCACACAAAGACAAGCTACTCGCTCTACCACGCGTCCTGCCAATCTTCAACAGCGGCGCGCTCGTAACATCCCGGCACGACAGTAGCGTGCCGGGTCCGGATATTCGCGGAGAGCGTAGAACAATCACCGGCACTGATCGGGCCGATTGGAGGGGAAGTTCGCGTCGGCCGAACATTCGCAAAGTGCCAATTGCTGGGCATCACCAATGCGAGCAACAGCCTGACGTGCTGTGGCGGCATCTATGTCAGCGCGACCAGTCGATCGGCGTCGCTGCCGTAGAAGTACGGCAGAACAGACACAGAGAGGCGCGCAACCGTCATATAGATAGGAGCAACGATGGAGGCGAAAACCCAGTCCCGGCCGGCGATGGCATCGCCGTCTCGTTCTGTGAGCCTTCGCGAGCCCACCAGGTGTCAAGGATGATAGCATCATTCCTTCGAACAAGTATCTGCACGCCGGTAACCGCCGCGATGATCGAATGAGGCGACGGTCCTTTATTGTGCCTTGGCACCTTGATGCCTTTGTGGCCATTTGCCGCGACCGCAAAACGAGTATCCCGGACATCAACCTCGTCGCCGTCAACTTCTCCCGCACATGTGGGCGCCTTGATTGGAGCGGTGATAACGCATCGCCCCGCGGGGATGATGGTGCCGATGCTTCGAGCAAGTCTGCGCCGACCGTAGCCTCGTCCTCGATCGACGAAACCCATCGCAGGTCTCGATCTACTTCCGGCATACGTAGATGCAGTTCTGCGGCCGCGGCGAGTCGAGCACCTCGACGTGGCGGAAGCCGGCCTCGGCGAGCATCGCCTTGGCCTTCTCGATCCCCCACACCGCGCCAAGCCCGGCGCCGCCATAGGCTAGCGACACGGTCATGCAGTGCATCAGGCTGATACCGTAGTAGAGCGCCGCGAAGGGATTGCCGATATTGCCCGCGACGTCGCTGGCGAATTTGAAGTCGATCATCAGGAAAGTGCCCTCTTCCTCCAGTGCGGCATTGATGCGCGCGAGCACGGTCGCCGGATCGAGCTGGTCGTGGATGGCATCGAAGGCCGTGATGAGAGAAAAACGCGGCGAACCCGCCAGCTTCGCCACGTCGAGTACATCGAAATGCACGTTCTCGAGACCCATCCGGCTCGCTTCCGCCCGACCGTCGGCGATTGCATCCTCGGCGAGATCGTACCCCACGAAACGCGAGCGTGGAAATTCCCGCGCCATGACGTTAACCGCGTGACCGCTGCCGCAACCAACATCGAGTACGTCGATGCCAGCGGCGAGCCGCCCGGTAAGGCCGCTGATCCGGCCAAGGAACCCGGAGATCAGCAGCTCGTCATAGATGCGCCGCCAGGTCGCGTCCATGTGGCAGGTGAACTCCGGCCGATACTCAGAATAAGGGATGCCGCCGCCCTCGCGGAAGCATTTCACCAGCCTAGGCAGGTGCTTGCCGAAATGGTCGATGATGCCGCTCATCGGCGAGACGTTCCGCGCCGCGACGCCAGTGAGCGATACCGCATGCTCCTGCGGCAGCCGATAGCGCCCGCTCACCGCGTCGTAAAGGAAGATGCCGCTTGTCGCCATCGCGCCCAGCCATTCACGGACATAGCGCTCGTCGAGCTTCGCCCGCGCGGCGAGTTCGCCGCTGGTCGCCGGTCCGTTGACCGCCGCTTCGAAGAGGCCCGTCTGGTAGCCAATGTCAATCAGCTTGGTCAGCACGCCGCCGGTGTAGATGCCGAGCAGCTTCCCAGCGAATTCTTGGGCGGAGAGGTTCGTCTGCATCGCTGCCTCCTGTCTTGACGCGACAGGATATACTACACGGGCTCGGCGCTGCACGAGATGCCTGCTATATCGTGACACAGAGAGGTCATTGCGCAGTGGCTTTTTGATTTTCCGGGGAACTGAGATGATACGCTGCTGTATTGCGCCGCAGCATTGTTGCTATCGTCGCGCCCAAGCAAGGAGTCTCTGGCTACTGTTTTACTGGCCACGCCACGTCCGTGGACCGCTTTGGCTCATCAGACGGAGCGCTACACCTCTCGCAAAGAGGGACGCTCCGGCGGCAACGGTAGAGCCGTCATTTTTAACGCCCAATCAGACCGCAACCCGAACTATGTCGGGTCGCTAACAGCAGCTTGTTCTCAGCACGAGTCGCAAATCCGAGTCGGGGACATCTGGCAGTATTTGCCGCACCACGAGCCTTGCCGCCGTGCTCGCGCCAGTCAAGGAATGCCCCTGAACGTTGCCGACCGGGAGTCATAGGCGGTCGGGAGCGCGCAAACCGAGCGGAACCTGCTTGGTCTTATCGATCGACCATTAGCCTGAAAACTCCTTGGCCCGCAGCCTCTGCGCGCGCCTCCCTAGCTGTTTCCGTGAGCAGCGGCAGCATGTCGCGCGTTGACCCACATAGCCCGCATCAGGGCCGACGGACGCAGAAAGGCGCTCACGCCGATGCTGCGGCTTCCAAACGCCGCAAGATGATCTGCGCAGATAGGGTCTCGCGCCGCCGCAGAGAACATCAACCGCTCGAGCGGATTGTAGGGCCGGCCGGTCGAGAAATCTGAGATGAGAAACTCATGGCCAGCAAGTTCGCGTCTGTGCCGCCGGCCGTAAGCCGCAAGGCCACGATCGAGAGCGCCTGGAGTTCGCCAGGTCCCGTCGACGGCCTCTGCCAGCCATTCGGCCGATTGGAAGGCCCAGCCGCACCCGACGCCCCACAATGGATCGATGGAAAGGGCTGCGTCGCCAACTAACGCCAAACCGCGTCTGAATGTCTTCCGAATCAAATTGGGATATTCCACCACACCCATCATAGGACTGACGCGCTCCGCCCTTCCCAAATCCGGTCCCTTTGCAAGGCTATCGAAGAGCCGCCGCATGGCTGCTTCAGGGTCCGCCTTCCACTCCGACAACTTGGCGCGCTCCGGCATCGCAGCCACGAGAGTGATGTCATCGTCGTTGGGAAATGCGTAGGCGATGTCAGGTTCAAGAAACCAAATCTGCGACCGTGGACCACTTTTTAGAGGAAGATTGCGATAGTACGCAAAATAAAAGAAGCGCCCGTTCGGCTTAACCTTGGCATCAAGCCCGGCTAATTCTGCGATCCGCGATTGGCGACCGTCGGCACCCACCACGAGCCCGGCCTCGATCTTTCTTTGAAGCCCATCGGAGCCCTCTGCGAGGATGCCGTTGACACGGTCATCGTTAATCAGCAATTCCCGTGCCGAAAAACCCGGCATAAAATCCACCCCACTCGTCGCGACAGCTGTCCTGCGAACGATGGGATCAAGCATCTGGCGTCGAATACTGTAACCGTAAGCTGGTCGTCCAGTGAGTGGTGTCGGGGGAGGAACGACCCAGCCCCATCGCGTAAATAGCTCCACCTCGTTGCGCAGTCCGCCGGCCATTTCGATCGCCGTCGCAAGACCAAGTCGCTCGATTGTCGGAGTGGCGCTCGGCTGGATGTAGTGCGTGCAGACCTTCTTGTAGGCGGCAGGATCTTGGGCGCGTTCGACGAGCGCCACCCTGGCGCCTTTGCGACCAAATAGGATCGCGGCCACGCAACCGGATATGCTCGCGCCGACAATCGCAACATCGTACCGCACGTGGTCAGGCATTTCCTCTCCGATTCCCTTGGGCTGCTCCAGATTTCCTGTAGTTCTACAGGCCCGGTCGGGCAATTCTAGACGGCTTTTCTGCTGCAATACAGCAATTTTTCGCGGCCTTGGGCTCGATTCCTCAGTGGAAAAAGGAGTAGGAACTCTCTAGTAACTATTTTTTAGCACGCGATTGGTCGCTTTTTAAGCTGAATTGCTCGGAACGACTTGAGGGTTGCGTTCGCATTTTCGCTCGCGCTCTTCATCAAACTGGGAGTCTTCGGCTGGGGTCTGCTGGGGGCGGCTGAGATCGTGGGCCGACCGAGTGGCCCCACAGGTTAACCTCAAAGACGGACCTGCTCGCAGTGCCACCCGCGCAGCCATAGGGATGCCGAAAGCCGCACTTTCAGGCCACACCTTTTCCGGATACTGTAGGGATGCCTTTTAGGTGCGGGCGGCGGGCATGGCGGATATTATCCTCCTTGCTCCTCGCAGTTCTGGAACCTGCGTGCGCACTGAATATGTGCCACTGGCGGACGCAGAGGACCTCGCGGACTGGTGTGCGAATGGCGAAAGCCTGGGACCACGCGTGTGCGCGGCGCGGTGGTAACGTTCCTAAAAGCCGCGACGGCTTTCGCATCGCGAGCGAGGAATTGCTAAAGCCGCTAAGCCAAAGTTCCGCACCTTGCGCGGCGGTTGATATGCGGCGCCCCATGTTTTGCGTCAGTCGCGCTGAACACCGCATTCGGTTAAGCGGCGACGCGTCCAGTGGCGATTCATGACGCGCGCCCGTTTCGCTGACGACGCCCGGCCGCGTGTCCGAGAATCGGTCGGAGAGACGACTAGTGCGCTGCACACGACCGCGTCCACGGCCGCTGGCGTGCCGCAGAAAGCCAGATTATCACGGGTTCAAGATCGCCTTCCTCAATCGGCGCAGACAACGCGCGTGCGATTGCGACCGAACGATCGTGAACCATATTAGAAGATGCGCGGATAGGACGCGCGCCATCAACCAGGAGCAGACGTCGCACTCTCGTCCCCCTGGGGGACCTTTTGCTTTTTGGCGTCGTAGGTCTCGGCTCGCAGTCAAGTTATTGACGCCAGTCAACATTCCTTGCCTTTCGGAAGAAGGGAATAGCGATAGTCGTGATATGTTTGGCGCAGGAGAAACGTCATGGCCATTCACAAGGATCGGTCATTTCAGACAGCAAGCGAGGAGCATGTCGACGCCGATGCCTGGCGGGATCCAGGCTCCGACTTCGTTCTTGTTCAGGACGTTCAACCGCCGCGCCGTATCGAATTGGCGCGCGAACGGATGCTCATGTCTCGACTGTATCTCGGGCTCATCCGAAGCTTGAACGATGACTACGGCGCGGAGTTCGCGACTCATAGTGACAGTTCGACTTTTCGAACCATTGGGATCTATGTATTTCTTCGCACCGTCATGTGCTCACCGGTTCGTGCGAATACGATCGCACACGCTCTGAAACTACCGCGGGTGACCGTGCTGAGGCGCCTGCAAGAGATGGTGAAGTACGGGTATGTGGAACGCGTCGGCAATGCATATCGCGTCACCGATAAAGTGAATATTCCTGACCTGAAAAACAAGCTACAGCGGCGAATAGACATGATCATAGACACTGCAAAAAAGCTGTCCGAATTGGGTACGTCATCGCCTAATGAACGAGACTGAACAAAAGCTCATGAGAACTGTTTGTTCGAGATTCCACTGGTGTCTGACGATGGTCGCGCGCCGATACAGCAGCTCGAAAGCCAGGCACAGCACGCTCTCCGACATTGACATCAATGGTGACCCTTCCGTGCATTCGGAAATTCCCAGGACCATTCAAACGCCCAGAGCCCGCTGAAAACACCACGTGGTCAAATCCTCGATCCGATTCATCCGGCTTCCTCCGGTTGGAGAAAAAAAGGAAGTGTGATCGGCGTTGCTTTTCTCGATGCGCCCCTAAGTGAACCAGCGACATTGGCCAGCGCCCAGGCAGTTGAGTCTATTGCCGCCGGCGTTCGCCTTTCTCCGCCATGCTTGTTGGAAGCACATCTCGAACCGGCTGCGCTGTATGAAGAGCTAGCATAGCCTCCCATTCCGTGGACGCAGCGATCGGTTACGGTGGTGGATCTGGCGGGCCTGCAGATCGCCTTCCGTCTGACCAAGCTTTGCCGCGAATGGAAGCGAGCTCGTTGCTGGAACTAATCTCGTCTTGCGATGGAGCTTCGGCCGCCAATCCCGCTAGATCCCTCGCGACCGGCCCTATCCGGATTGCGTCCCAACCTGTATCATGCCTGAGCACCTGTGATGTCGTAAAGTTCGCTGTTGCCGCGTGGTCAACTATCTTGCGCGCCGGGAGAAAAGCTAACGCGAGAACGTTGCATGTCTTCCATACAAAGTATCTGGGTTTGGCTTGGAATCATCACCTGCATCGGTCTATCCGCGCTGTTTGCGGGCTTGAATCTGGCGATCTTTAGTCTCAGCCAATTGCGCCTGCAACTCGAGGCTGACAGCGGGAACAAAGACGCGGCGCGCGTCCTCGAGCTGCGGAAAGATTCCAATCGAGTGCTTGCCACCGTTATCTGGGGCAACGTCTGCACCAATGTATTTCTCACACTGCTATCCGACTCGGTTCTCGCCGGACTTGGTGCGTTCCTCTTCTCGGCCATCGTGATCACGTTGTTCGGCGAAATTGTCCCGCAGGCGTATTTCTCGCGGAACGCTTTGCGGATGACGGCACGATTTCTGCCGTTCTTGATTTTCTGGCGTAAAGCTTTGTTTTTTCTAGCTAAGCCGACGGCAATACTGCTCGATTGGTGGCTCGGGGTTGAAGGAATTACCTATCTTCGCGAGCGAGACGTTCGCTCCTTGGTTGCGCGCGCCGCTGCCAGCGGTGGCGACATCGGAAAGCTCGAAGCGATCGGAGTGCAGAATTTTCTCGACCTCGACGACTTGTCAGTCATCGAAGAGGGCGAGCCTGTACACACTCAAAGCGTTATTAGTCTGCCGCTCGCGAGCGGCAGGTGTGTTCTGCCAACATTCAAGGCTTCACCAAACGATCCTTTCCTTCAGCAGGTCAACGCCTCCGGCAAGAAGTGGGTCATTGTGACCGATCTGGCTGGTGAGCCAGCGTTCGTTCTGGACTCGCATCATTTCCTACGTGACGCGTTGTTCGATCAGCACGCCCAGAATGAGGGGGGGTGCTGGCATCGGCCAATCATCGTACGGGATATGCATACCCGGCTCGGTGATGTGATTGGGCGCCTAAAGGTTGTGCAGGAGCGTTCTGACGACGATGTTATCGACAACGATTTGATCCTGGTGTGGGGCTCGCAAAAGCGCATCATTACCGGATCCGACCTGTTGGGCCGGCTACTGCGAGGCATTGCGATCCTGGAAAGCGGAAAGGCCGCACGACAATCGGAAACGCCATGATCACGTGGTGCAGCCATCGTTGGCCGACGCCCGCTCTATGGACCAAGATCGTGGATCGGGAGCTTAGGCCCAGAGGCTGACACCAAGCATGATATGGAACTATACCGTAACCGTATGCGGGTTGGCATCGCCAAGAGCGACGGCGCCGAATACGACCGTCGGGGTGAAACCCAGAGCAGCTCGCGGCTCAACCCTCCATCCGACCGCCGATCGGCCAGTGCAGCAAAAAGCGGGCGATAAGACGCCGTCAGATTCACACGAACGTCACACCAAGAAGGTATGGATTCACCGCGAGCGGGCCGCCGCGGGTTTGCCGGGTGGCCGTATGGGGGCCAATCGACTCATGGGGGACAAGAATGAAGTGCAACACACTGCTCACCTGCTGTGCGGCGGCCTTTGCGGTGGTGACCACGAGCGCTGGTGCGGACGATTTCCCGACTCGTACGCCCATCAAGCACCTCGTCGTGATCTTCAACGAAAACATCTCGTTCGACCATTATTTTGGCACATATCCCCACGCCAAGAACACTGACGGGACGACGTTCACAGCATCGTCGCGCACGTCGAAGAGCATCAACACGTTGGAGACGCCGCTCGACACAAGCAATCGTTTTCAGCCGCTCGTGGGCCTCAATCTGCTTACCAACAACCCGAATCTGAACCCGGCCAACGGTGCCGGCAGCTCCAACCCGTTCCGTCTTGCACCTTCGCAGGCGGGGACCTCGGACCAAGGGCACAACGACAAGCCGGAACAGGGTGCTTACGACAATGGCAAGATGGACCTGTTCCCGCTCAATACTGGGGTCAGCGGTCCGCCACCCCTCGGCGTGACGACCACTGCGCTGGTGATGGGATATTTCGATGGCAACACCGTCACCGCGCTTTGGAACTATGCGCAGCATTTCGCTCTAAACGACAACCACTATACATCACAGTTCGGTCCGTCGACGCCGGGGGCGCTAAATCTAATTTCTGGTCAGACTAATGGTTTCTCCGCATCCAGCGGAACCAGTACATTCAGTGCGAGCCATGAGGTAGCCGACGGCGGCGGCGATTTCACGATGATCGGCGACGCCGATCCACTGGATGACGTGTGCTCGACCGCTAGCGATCGCGTGCAGATGAAGGGTCGGAACATCGGCGATCTTCTCAATGCGAGGGGCATCACCTGGGGCTGGTTCGAGGGCGGGTTCGATCTCGCAATCACCAATCCGAACGGCACCACGGGTTGCGCGCGGAGTTCGACGACAACACCAGGAGCCTTTCCGACCCCCGTCACCTCTGCAGACTACATTCCCCACCACCAGCCATTCCAATACTACGCATCGACCGCCAACCCGAACCATTCGCGTCCGAGCTCTGTTGCGGCGATCGGACACAGCTTCATCCCCAACACGACCACGTCGGATCCGGCCAACCATCAGTATGACACCATCGACTTCTTCGCCGCTCTCGATGCTCATCGCATGCCGGCCGTAAGCTTCATCAAGGCCCCAGCCTTCCAAGACGGCCACGCCGGTTATTCCGATCCACTGGACGAGCAGACGTTTTTGGTGAACCTCATTAATGCGCTGGAAAGCACCCCAGAATGGGCCGAAACTGCGGTCGTCATCGAGTATGACGATTCGGATGGATGGTACGACCACCAGATGCCCGCGATTGTGAACCCGTCATTTACGGTAGCGGACGTCTTAAATGGCCCTGGCACATGCAACCGTGGCATCCAGCAGCCGGGCACGCCGGCCGTCCCGGGGAATACGCCGCGGCTTAACGGGGTTACCACCATCAACGCCCAGGGACGCTGCGGTTTGGGAACACGTATTCCGTTCCTCGTCGTGTCCCCATTCGCGAAGTCGAACCACGTCGATCACACCCTGACAGACCAGTCGTCGATCCTGCGCTTCATCGAGGACAACTGGCTCGCCGGCGAGCGTATCCAGGTGGGCGGCTCATTCGACACCATCGCCGGGCCAATCGACCCGATGTTCGACTTCGATGCACGCCATGAAGAAGAGCCGCGAAAACTGATCCTCAACCCGACGAGCGGTGCAGTCGTGTCGATCGCGGGCGAGCGCGGCGGCGATGGCGACTAGCTCACCGCTCCAATAGCGGGAGGTGGGCTCGCCTGGTACCGAACGCCATGAAATTCGACGCAATTTCTGTACGACAAACCGAATATGATTACACTTTGTCAGCTTGCGCTCGCTGGTATCGTCCAGCGTCGAAGAGGGCCGTCCGCGAGCGCTGGCAGGCAAATTGAGCGCGGTCACCTCATTGCGAAAGCTCACAAAGAGACTATCGACCTCACGATCGTCGCTTGCTCAATGAGGGCCACCGAAGGTTCACGCGCCTGAAAATCACACGCAGTCGCGGCGCTTCGCGCGCCGGCGCGGCGCAGGGAATGCTGACCCTTCGCTATGTCACAAGGTGTTATCCACCGCGTCCAGGCCCAAAGTCTCCATCCGCCGGTGCAAGCACAGGGGGTGGATTGAGCGGAAGGGTCATCAGTAATTCGTCGTAGTATTCGCTGCCGACCTTTATGGCGCGACGCTCCAGTCCATATTCTTGGAACCCGGCGGCACTGTAAAGGCGACAGGCGGCAGCGTTTGATACCACCACACTCAAACAAATTTCCTCAACGAGGGTCCGGGCATGCTCGATCACTTGCCGCACGAGGGCTGCCGCTAGTCCCGTCCCGCGGGCCTCTGGTCGGACATACATCCCCCACAACACACCCCTATGCCGCAGCTTGACCTGACCCGGCACTCGCAAGCCCGCGACGCCAACGAGGGGCGACCTGTCCACCCAGCCGCCAAAGACCGTGTTCATTTCTAGGCGTTCGGTCCACCATGACGCCGGTTTGGTAGCCTCGTATTCCCACGACGAGGCAAAGGCCTCTGGATGATTTTTCAAACCTTCAAGTCGCAGTTCGCGGTAGCTCGCGACGTCGTCGGCTACAAGAAGACGTACCTTGAGCGAGCGCCCCGGGCTGTACGCAGCAGGTTTGATCATCGAATTCGTATAGCTGCGCTGATCACTCCTCCGCAATGGGTCAGATCTTAGGGCTCGGCTCCTGCTGGGCCACCCCAAGATCGAAGTTGATACCCCTGGGATCGAGGTCGGTGACGCCTTAGCCTTTGCCGAGCAAGTCGAGATCTGTCGTACCTGGACTGAGCGCAGTCACGCTAACGGTTGCCGGGCAGAGGTAGCCGGCGACCGCCGAGCGGCATTTTACTGATAGAGAGGAGACTCGATCTCGAGTTCGGCATTTGCGAAAAAGGTCGTCGAAAGCCGATGAGTTTCAGGCGCCTGCCGGTTTTACACATGAGGCCAGCCCGCATAGCCACCCAGGCACAAATGCGGTTGTGATCGGCGGGAGCCGAGGGGGAGGACTGCGGACTGGGGAAGCCGCCATCCGCACACAATCGGGCGCAGCAAAGCAGGGGTATCGCCATCTTCGCGCAGCTCAGCCTAGGAGGCATCGATGACTGAACCGCTCGTGGTCCGACGGGAGACCCATATCGCCGCCCCGCCTGCCACCGTTTTCGCCTTCCTGACCGATCCGGACAAGATCCTTAGCTGGATGGGCGCCGAGGCGACGACAGAGGCGCATCCGGGTGGACTCTATCTCGTGAAAGGCATCGGCGACCGCGCTAATGTGGCGCGCGGAGCGTTTCGCGAGGTCGTGCCGATCCACCGTCTCGCCTATAGCTTCGGTTGGGAGGGAAACGAAGAAGTGCCCCCGGAATCGAGCCTGATTGAGATTGATCTTATCGACCAGGAGGGTGGCACCTTACTGCGCATGACCCATAGCGGTCTTCCGAACGCCGCGCAGTGCGTCAACCACGATAGGGGGTGGGCGCATTACCTCGGCCGGCTGGCCATTGCGGCCACGGGCCGAAATCCCGGCATCGATCGTGGCCCGGCGTGAGTCGGTTGACCGGCTTCTCTCAGAGCACGCTCGATGGTGTTCGATGAGAGTCGTCAGCGTCGCGGCCCTCTGGTGGTGCTAAAGCTCCCGATTCAGATGAACCGGACGCGCATCCCACACATGCCGAGCACGATCACCGTCGCAACGATTCCGGCGACGACCGCGCCGCTCACCATGGATCGGTCAGCAAACGTCTTGCTGACGCCATGTGCCATAGTGACCGCACGCGCGCCAGCCGCGAGATGCGCGAGGACGAAGAACACGCCGAGCCAATAATGTGGCACGAGCCGGATGTTCCACGGGTCCTTGATCAGGCCTGTGGGCGCGCCCGTCGCGAAGCCCCACCCGGTGTCGATGCCGAGATACGTCCGTGCGAAAATGAACACCGAATCCATGTGGCCCAGAACATAAAAGGCGAGATAGAGCCCCGAAGCGATCTGGAAGGTGCGGAAGCGGTCGCTCGGGGCCGCCGTTCGCCGCCAGACGAAGAAGAGCCCAGTGCCAATTTGGAAGAGAAAGAGTGCTACTACCAGCGGCTGTAGAATTTCGGTGCGATAGATGTGGCGGAATGTTTTCATCACCGCGTCGTACGTCTCTGATCCAGCGGGGAACATCAAGTGGTTGGCGATGTGGAGCGCCAAGAAGATCACGACGAGGGCGAGGGCTGCCACGCCGTGTGCGACGCGCAGCGGTGTCGGAACGACGCATACTGTGACCTTCGCCGGCGTGTCGTTATCGGACCGCAGCATCAGCGCGAGCACGATCGCCCAGCCCGCCACCCAGAGCCATGTGTCCGGCACCGGATCGTGTAGCATGTAGAGAACGACGCCAATGAAGGTGAACAAGGTCGGTGCAGCGACGGCGACGAGCCCCACGCGTTTTGCGCGTAATTGCGCCGTGGTCGGCCGGCTAATCTCGGACAATGACATCGCGGCGAGCATGGCAGTCAGCGGCATTGCGAAGGCCAGGGCAAGCCACACAGCCGCGCTCAGCCACGACAGGTCAAAGGAGCTTGAAGCGCCCTCCGCGATGCGGGTGACGCTGGCGTGGAAACCTTTGAGCACGAAGGGGTAGAGTATCGCCGCGAGCGGCGCTACCAGCATCGGGATCTGCGTCTTGGCACCGGTGCCGCGCTCGGCGCTCCTGTGACTTGTTACCGACACGATCCCTCCCTCGCGAAGTCTCCACCGCCGCGTCGGATCGTAGATCATGAATCCGCCAGCCGCCGGGACTTTTCCGCAAGCGTTGACCCAACCGGGCTAAACGCGGTGCTCCGCGCCAATGAGTCCGAGCAGCGGCCGCGAAACACGAACACGGTCAGGCGCTTGTTTTTCGTTTCGGAGCATAACGGGTAAGTCTTAGAGAGCAAATATTGCTGCTTTATCCCCAATCTCAGACCGATAAGTGCACGTCCTGGATCGCTGTGCCAGAAGCCTTCATGGCGTACGTGCCTAAAAGGCCACCGTCGGGATACCGCGCTGCGGTGTATCCAAAGCCTTGGTTTATGCAAGGCCGAGCGGGGAGCACATTTTCTAGTACCAT
>Ga0126379_10001768_pt1 | contig 13399 bp, 9 predicted proteins | sample PanSoiMetPlot_24_FD_92640 | JGI IMG/M metagenome (GOLD analysis project Ga0126379, IMG submission 92640) | Tropical forest soil microbial communities from Panama - MetaG Plot_24 | ecosystem: Environmental > Terrestrial > Soil > Tropical forest > Bulk soil | place: Panama | collected 2016-02-17 | reverse complement strand
GTGAATGGCCAAGCGAGCGCCCCGGAGAAGGTGACGCTGGCCCTAAGTCCGAGATGCCTTGAGGCCCTCGCGGCCATGAGCAATTGCTCGACCGCCCAAGCCTGTCGTTCCCTTGGTTTTCCGTGAACAGCGGCGGGTGCGAAAGCGTCGAAGGCGGTATCAAAGGCTGGATGCACTGCCACCAGTTGGCCTTGCAAATGCGTTGAAAGCTCGGTCACTTGCACACCGTATTGCTTGGCAACGCCCGCGACCTCGTCGCAATACGTCTTGGACGACGCGGCCTTCGCAAGATCGAAGAGGCGAGCATCCCAGGTCGGGACCTGAACGCCTAAATATCCAAGGTCTGCGGCCCATCGGCAAATTGTATCCCAAGAATTGAATGGTGCGGCATCGCCGGCAAATTGCGCAAGAAAAATTGCTGGTCCCTTGACTGTCGTAGCCATATTGGCATCCTCGCAGCTTTGCTAGGCACCACTACAATCGAGTGCGTTGACATTTCCAAAGCCTGCGGCGTAGCCGTAAGCCTCCAGCGGCACTTCACCGGCACCACGATCAAAAGGTAATCCGATGAATAGACTGCGTCGTGCGCTCTAGCTCGCCCCAGTAGTTCCCACCTCACTGTCCCGACCTGGAAGTTCATCGGCGGCTACGTTCGACGACAAATTTCGCTCTTGCCGCCGTTACGACACCCTTCTGCGTCGCCGCCTCGTCAATTGTTCCTTGTATTTCTTGTATTTCTTGTATTTCTTGCACGTACACGATCCGTTTTCTACACCAGTCGACGATACTTTGTCGCAAAGCCTGACGGCGCGCAAGTGACCCCCCTCGCGTCCAAGCTTTTATAAACCGCCCGTTTACACCAAGTGTTATTGAAACCAACCGCTGCCATTCAAGTGTTGCCTCTATTGATCCTACCGGTCGTGCACTGATGCATGACGAATTGCAGCGGGGCGGGTTTGTCGCCACACCCGATCATACAGAGACGTCGGTGCACCGTGGAGCTCGCTGAAAATCTCGCGCCTTTGGCGGCTAGATCTTCGGCATTGCGGACAGGCCAGAAGCAGACGCGTCTGATGCTTCAGTCGACCGAAAGAGTCCGCCGCTAAGGCCACGTTGCGCCAGCAAGGCTTCGGTCGTCGGCTTGCGTCCACGGAAGGCAGCGTAGAGCTCCATGGCATCTCGCGAATCCCCAGACGAATATATCGTTTTGAGGCGAGCCGCCAACGTGGCGTCGAACGGATTGCCTGCAGCTCGAAAGCTCTGGTAGCCATCGGCCTCAAGCCTCTCAGCCCACAGGTAGGCGTAGTATGCGGCAGCATAGTCACTGCCAGCAAAAAGGTGCTGAAAATGTCCCGGACGGTGTCGAATCGCAATTTCCGCGGGCATTCCAATCGCCGCCAGCGCGGTGTGCTCGAATTCCTCCACGTCAATCGTTGCCGGTGTTGGGTGTCTGTGGAGTTCGATGTCTAAAATCGCGGCTGCTGTGTACTCGACGGTCGCAAAACCTTGATTGAACGTTCGAGACGCAAGTAAGCGCCGAAGCAGCGTTTCCGGGATGGCTTCATCGGTCTGATAGTGACGTGCGTATTTGCGCAAATTCTCCGGTTCATACATCCAATGTTCGAAGATTTGAGACGGGAATTCCACAAAATCTTGACGTACGGCCGTCCCCGATTGCGTTGGGTACCGAACGCAGCTGAGCAACCCATGGAGCGCATGCCCGAATTCGTGGAACAGTGTCCGCGCGTCGTCGAAGCTCAGCAGCGTCGGTGCTCCTTTGGAAAAATTATTGTTGTTGACGACGATAGGGGAGACCGAATCCGCGAAAGACTCCTGTACTCGAAAGCTGCTCATCCACGCCCCCGAGCGCTTACCGGGGCGGGCAAAATTGTCCTGCAAGAATAGGCCGACGTGGCGACCGTCTTGATCTTGGACCTCGTAGGCTCGCACGTCCGGATGGTAGACGGATAAGTCGGCGCGCTCAGTGAAGCTCACGCCAAACAACCGGGATGCTGTCTCGAAGGCCGCGCTGACAATGTTACTTAGAACGAAATATTGCTTCACTTCAGCGGCATCAATATCGTAGATCAATCGCTTGGTTTTTTCCGCATAGTAGCGCCAATCCCAGGGTTCGAGATCGGCGTTCATACCCTCGGCGCGTGCCAGATGTCGCAACTGCGCACGTTCGACGGAGACCTGGAGTTTGCCTGCGTCCCACACCTGGCGCAATAGCTCGTCAACCGCCTCAACATTCCTAGCCATAGAGTCGGCGAGTTTAAAGGCCGCGTAGTTATCGTAGCCCAATAGCGCGGCCTGTTCGGCCCGTAGCATCAGGATTTCGCGTATCAGTGGTCTGTTGTCGTTTGGCCCGGCCTGGTCCCCGCGTCGGCTCCAAGCGTCGAACGCGATTTGCCTAAGGTCCCGTCGCGCCGAGAAGGTCAGGAACGGCTCGATGACGGAACGCGCCAGTGTAATGACGTATCGTCCTTCGAGCCCGCGCTCCCTGCCTATGTGGAACGCCGCGGTACGAAGAAAGTTCGGCAATCCGTCGAGATCGCGCTCCCCAAGGACCAACTTCCACTCGTTCTCATCGTGCAGGACATTTTGTCCGAACAAAGTGTGAAGGGTCGCCAGCCGTTCGGAAATCGCCGACATGCGCTGCTTCTGTTCAACTGACAATAGGGCACCACTACGCACAAAGTCGAGGTATCGACGTTCGAGAAGTCTCAGCTGGTCCGCCTCCAGAGGCAGCCGGGCGCGTCGAGCGTATAGTTCCGCGATCCGCTCGAAGAGCCGGACATTGTGGGCAATTCGCATTTGGTGTTGGGCAAGTTTTGGCGCCCAATTCCGCGCAATCGCCTCAAGCGCATCGCTCGTACAGCTCGCATTAAGGTTGAAGAAGACCTTTTCGACCCGCTCAAGCAAGCGTCCGCTGCATTCCATCGCTTCCACTGTGTTGCCGAAGGTGGGTGTCTCCCGTAAGGTGGAGATCAAGCTGATCTCTTTCCACTCCTCCAACATTCCTCGCTCGAATGCCGGCGGAAAATGCTCGGGACGAATGCAACTGAACGGAGGGAGCCCGAAGGGGGTCGTCCAGGTGTCAAAGAACGGATTGTCGATCATTGCCGCTCAATACCTTCTTACAGTGCGAATTCGCCAATGCTAGTGATAGTGGCCTTAAAAATAAACTCGCTCAAGGGTGAGCGACGCGCGCGACGCATGCAATCTTACCCTTCGTCGCTAACGGCGACTAACCGCAGCGCTCGTTACGTAGCCTCCCCTCAAGTGCGTATCTTGGTTGATCAACGCCGCTGCATTGCCGATAAGGGCTATAAACGATGCAAAGCCACGATACCTCGGCACAAGGAAGCGGTCGCTGCTAGGCGACATTGCCTGTCGTGGATTTTCTGCCGGGCGTCTAGCGATTGGATCTTGATACCCCCCTCGCCGCGTCGTGGAAACGGGAGGACTCGTGATGGCCATCGGTGAAGACATCGGCCAGGACGTCACACCCGGGGAGATTTTAGCGGGACCCAGACTCGATCGCTTGCGGATTTCCGGTTTTCACAAGCGCATCTTCTGGCTGATCGGCGCTGGGATGTTTTTTGACGGCTACGATCTCTACGTCGGCACCAACGTACTGGGTGCAACACTGGCGAGCGGATTTTCGACGCTTGCACAGAACGCACAATTTGTGTCGATGACGTTCGTGGGCATGACTATTGGAGCGCTCGCGGCGGGCTTCCTGGGCGACGCCTTCGGCCGCCGCTTCACTTATCAGGTCAATCTTCTGGTCTTTGGCCTTGCCTCCCTCGCAGCCGTGCTTGCACCGACCATGTCCTGGCTTGTTGCAGCACGTTTCGTCATGGGACTCGGGTTGGGTGCCGAGATCGTGGTCGGCTATTCGACGCTAACCGAATTCGTACCACCTATCTCACGAGGCCGGTGGCTCTCCTTCATGACATTGGTGGTAGTGTCTGGACTGCCAGCAACAACACTCCTAGGTTCAATAATCATTCCTACCTTTGGTTGGCGACCCGTTTTCCTGATTGCCGGTATTGGGGCTCTCGTCGTTTGGTACCTACGGAAATCTATGCCGGAGTCGCCGCGTTGGTTGGAATCAAAGCACCGCTTTGCTGAAGCTGAGGAACTTTTGACAATGATCGAGGGCGAATCCGCAAGCCTTAGTCTGCCACCTGTTCCCAAGGAAGCAACCACTATGGTCAATAGTCTAGACGCCCTCGATCTGTTCGGAGCAACGCTGCTACCACGGCTGCTGGTTGGTTCGATCGGGCTCATTGTCATCAACACGCTGATCTTTGGCTTTGTGACTTGGTTGCCGACTTTTTTCGTTCACCAAGGCCTTACTTTGACGCGATCTTTCTCATACACTTTGATGATCTCTTTGGCTGCACCAATTGGCTGCGTGATCGGTGCGTTTGTGGCGGATCGAATTGGTCGGCGCCCAACCATCATCGGGGCCTCTCTACTGGCGATTGTGTTTGGTGCGCTTTACCCGAACATGATGCAGCCATCGCTTCTCGTTGCGACCGGGTTCTGCCTGCTGTTGGCCATTTATGTGCTCGTTGCGCTGCTTTATGGAGTCTATACACCCGAATTATTTCCCACTGCGTTGCGACTGCGTGCCAATGGCATTTGCAACATGCTTGGGCGGGGCGCGACGATCGTCTCGCCGTTCATCGTCGTCACGCTGTTTACAGCCTATGGCGTAGCCGGAGTGACTAGCTTTATGATCGGTCTCCTCATCGTGTTGATTGCCGCCATTTGGGGCTGGGGCGTCGAACCGGCGGGACTTGCGCTAGAGAACATTGGGTCCGCTCAGCCGAAGTCGGATCTCACCAAGGTCAAATCCTTGGCGTCAAAAGCGCGATGATCTGAAGCAACGGATATTCGCTCAGGCGCGCTCGGCGAACCGGCGGAAGAGTGTAGGCTCTGAGCCAACTTTTCTCGCCAAGCAGTGCGCATACCCCCGCCACGCGGCGTGCCTTAGCCTCCATCGAGATGCAATGTCAGCGGCGGTCGACGTCGCGACGTCAGGCCCTGCCGGCCGCTTCAATGGGTCACGGGGCCATGGCGCACAAAACCCAATCGGCAGCCCCCCTGTGAGGCTACCTGTGAATGTCGAGTGTGGCGGCGTTCGGGTCGAAACGTCACGCTTCTAATGTCGTCGGGCCTGGACCAAGAACGCCGCAATGGTCTGCTCTCCCAACTCCTTGCATGCCTCCAACCGATGCAAACCTTCCACAAGAACAAAGCGCTCGCCATCCTGTCGTACGAGGATCGGACTTTGCAATCCGACCTCCAAAATGCTTTCGGCGATTTTACGCACGGTCGCCGGATTGAGCGTCGTTCGACGCTTAACGGGAACGTAAATGTCGGCTATTGCGAAGGTCTGGCGCTTCAACATTTGAGTTCCTGCGAAGCTGGGGCATCCCTCACCTTGGATGTCGATATTGCGATAAACCTTAACAGAATAGCATGCTTAAAGTCCTTGTGCGACCGATCACCCTTTTAGCGTATAGAACCTGTCCACAGACACGCATACGCACTCGCACGGTTCACCGCCGTGAGCCCGTGTGTCGCCTAAGTCTCATTGCGGCACGCCGCAAAACCCGTCCCGATGATCCCCGCACGGTGACAGCTGAAGATCCGCTGACCGGCGCGACGTTCAAAGCCTTTTTCGCAGATTTCCCGGCAACCAACCCTTCGCATTTCATGTTCTTCGGGCCCCGAACCGCCGTGCCATGCCGACGCGGTCTGCCGACCGAGCTGCCTCGCACAGCCGCGCGCCCGTAAATGTTGACGAATGTGCCCATGTCCAGTTTCAATCGTCTAGATGAGCCCCTTGACCACGCATTCCCATCGTCTGCGCTACGCTTTCCGACACTACTGCCCCAGCGGGACCCATGCACGATGCCCGAACTGCTCAACGTCCGGTTCAACCCCCACGACACCGTCACTGCCACTGTCTACCCTGCGACCGCACAAGATCAGGCGAAGATCACGTTGATCCTTGCGCACGGCGCTGGCGCCGGGCAGGCAAGTGAATTCATGGTACGTTTCGCAGAAGGACTTTCGGACCGTGGTATTGAGACAATTACTTTCAACTTTTACTATAAAGAAATCGGTCGCAAAATTCCTGATCAAAACAATAAATTGGAACTTTGCTATCGCGCCGTGATCGATACGGTCCTGGAGACGAAGAAAATCCCCAAGGATCGACTAGCGATAGGTGGGAAGTCTATGGGTGGACGAATCGCATCCCAGCTTGCCGCTGACGGGAGCACTGAACTTTTGGGATTGGTGTTTCTTGGCTACCCGCTGCATCCCCCCAGCAAACCGGAACAGCTGCGTGCCGCGCATTTGGCGCATATCAAGGCTCCGATGCTATTCGTTCAAGGTTCGCGCGACGCATTTGGCACGCCCGATGAGTTGCGGCCGATTATTGATGCCATCGCGACCCGCACTGACCTTTATGTGGTCGATCGCGCCGATCACTCTTTCAAAGTTCCGAAAAGCACGCGCCTGACACAAAGCGATCTGTACACGGCGATTCTTGATCACATCGCGCTTTGGCTTCGCCAGACCGCTGCGGCCATTTGAAAGAATACGCAGTTTGCGCGCGTACGCTCGCGCGCTCGTCGCCAGGCTATCGAAGCGCGTGATCGATGTCGCTCCTCCATTTGTCCGCGACCTCACGTCCGCGATGATCCGATCGCAACCCGTCGCTGCGAGCGCCTATCGCAAATCGATTTTTGTGCTTCGCGCCAAAGCCGCCATGACCCTCCACGACGTTCTCGTCTAGTCGTCGAGCTGTCCGCCAGACGTTAGGAGAATCTGTGGTCAAAGACCTGCCACGACTTTACGAACTGCGGGATTTTGTTGCCGCGCTTGTATCCGCAGTCGTCACTCGCCGCAACCGCTCCGGCTCGACCGCAATGGATGTGCCAGCACGTTCTTGCTGCAGAAGCATGACACACCGCGAATCGCGCTGGCCCCAACCGCGGGCCAACGCTTCGGTCATCTCTTCAAGTGCTAGATTGCAAAGCCGCATTGGCACGCCGCTCTCTCGCCCGAGTGCAGTTGCAAGCGCGACGTCCTTATGCGCCAAATTTAGGGCAAAAGCCGCGGGTTCGTACTTCCCAGGTAGAAAATGATCAATCAGGCCGTCATAGGTGCGACGTCGTCCGGCAGCACCCTGGCGGATGGCTTCGAAAAGGACGAGCGGATCGACCCCCGCCTTCACGCCGAGAGTAAAAACCTCGGCCAGCACTACATTCAGTGCGTAAGTCGAGCAATTGTGCACCAGCTTCGCCACAGTACCCTGACCGATAGACCCAATATACCTTACCTGGTCGCCGATCGCATCTAACAGCGACTTGTACCGCTCGAATATTTCTCGCTCGCCACCCACCCACAGCGCAAGCTGTCGAGTCTGTGCTCCCCTCGGTCCACCGCTGACCGGCGCATCCAGCATGTGCGCACCTTTGTCGGAAAACGCAGAATGAATCTTTTGCACCGTCGATCGCGCATTTGTTGACAGATCGAAATACACGGTGTTCTGGCGAATACCGGCGAGGAGACCATCTGGCCCGAAGGTCACCGCTTCGACCTCACTCGGACCAGGCAGAGACGTGAAAATAACCTCGCAAGCTGCCGCCACTTCCCGTGGCGTTTGTGCCCAGCTCGATCCCTTCGCAATCAGCGGCTCAGCGCGCGCGCGCCGCAAATCGTTTACAACCAGCCGATAGCCCGCCGATTGCAAATTCGCCGCCATGTGGTAACCCATAGTTCCAAGTCCGATGAATCCAATTTCCATAGGCGTATCCACCCTGTTGTTATGATCGCTATTCCACGTCCAACTGGCGCCCTTGACAATAGCCCTGATCGAAAGCCCATCCAGTGTATCTCATTGGATCGTATCGAATTTGAGGTTGACTAGCCGGAACGCGAAATTATCGGTTTCTGCAACCGACGCGCTCCCCTCGCAACGAATGGGCGCGCTCGACGTTCAGCATCGTTCGTCGACGGCCCTTCGCGCCAAAACGCATCGTCAATCGCATCGGTGCAAGATGCCTTAGACCATGATCTGCGAGGCTCGCCAGCCTAGCATGCAAAACTCCGGACGCACACCCAGGACGTCCGATGCGATCTCTCCTCACTCCCGACTCCGGCATGCCGACATTTACAGTTTGCCACTATATTTGCTATCGATGCGTGGCCATTGATGCGTGAGCCAATCGACAACTGACCTCGCGTTAACGATCGAATCGTCACCACGAACGCCAAAACGGTGTGGGCGGTGCTGCGCCGGATTATCCGATCCGATCTCGCTGCGGCCCCTCGCGCACCCGGCCCCAAACGGAGGGAGACCATGTTGGCAAAGCCATTGGGATTTATCGGCGTTGGACGGATGGGCTCGCTTATGGCCGGCCGGCTCCTGGAAGCCGGTCACGCGCTCTCAATCTTCGACACCGACGAAGCCGCTATGGCGCGTCTGGAGCAACGTGGGGCTATTCGCGCGCGGTCCGCAGCCGAAGTTGCTTCGGTTGCCGAGACCGTTTTCATCAGCCTACCCACCCCCGAGATAGTCCACTCGGTTGCGCTTTCGCCATCGGGAATCATCGCGGGTACTACCGTAAGGGCTATGGTCGACCTTTCAACCACAGGCCCCGCCGTCGCCAAGATCGTCGCTGAAGAGCTCAAAGCGCGGCGGATAACGGCCGTCGATGCTCCGGTTAGTGGCGGTCCGTCCGGTGCGGAGAAGGGAACGCTCGCCGTCATGCTCGCCTGTCCGCGCGATCTTGCCAATGAACTGCGCCCCTTCCTTGACGTCCTCGGAAGAGTTTTCTTCATCGGTGAAGTTCCCGGAATGGGTCAGACCATGAAGCTCGTCAACAATCTGCTCTCGGCCGGTGCCCTCGCAATTACGTCCGAGGCCATGGTTCTGGGCGCGAAAGCTGGTCTCGATCCAACCACGATGATCGATGTGATCAATGCCGGAAGTGGCCGCAATTCCGCAACCCAGGACAAGTTTCCCCGCTGTGTCCTACCGCGTCGCTTCGACTTCGGCTTCGCGACGGAGTTATTGTACAAGGACGTCAGGCTTTGCCTCGCTGAGGGCGAAACACTCGGAATTCCAATGATTGTGGGAAGCGCTGTCAGACAGCTGATCTCCATCGCCAAAGCGACCCAAGGACCTGATTCAGATATTACCGAGATCGTCCGCACCATCGAGCAATGGGCAGGTATCGAGGTTAGTGGAGCCGCCATAGAAACGCTAGCCGTTTCGAAGTCTCGAGGACGTTAGTAAGACGATGTATCCGCGAGAGCCTCACGCCCTGAGCTTGACTGAGCCGGACGCATCGTCTGAGGTCCGGAGCGATTTTTAACTCCCAAGACCGGGGGGCTTAGCGCTGGCGCAGCGCATCCAGCGACGCGACCCCGTCGCGACAAAATACGGGTCTTAGCGCCCCATCAAACAGCGAAGTTGAGGTCGCAAAACTCAACCCAGCGTCGTTACGACAACCTTAAGCGATCCATTAGCGTGTTCACATTCGCAGCTTCATCCAAATTCCAGATCGCTTCAATCAAGTGATCGACATCGCAATTCCTTGCGCCCCAGTGCGCAAGATTTCTTACCTTTGTCTCTAACTCCGCATCGCTCATTGGCAGCTCTTGGCTTCCATGGGCATAAGCAACCTCCTCGCTTACGACGTCGCCGCCGACCGTATGCACGGTAACCCGGGCCCCGCCCATCGGAATGGCCGGATCGACCGCAACCCGCACCTTGGATCGAATTGCCGCTACTTCCTGATCCGCCACCATCTCACTCGAGTATTCACGTAGGCCAGCCGCGTCGAAAAGGAATACCGTCGCAACGCTATGATGCACGCTGACTTTTGCGTCCCGCTCGGTCTCAACGGCACGATCCGCGCGCGCTGCCAAGAGTGCGGGCCCCGCCACGGTCACGGTCTTTATATTCGCAGCGCGGATCCCACGCTTGCGACGAAGCTCGAAGCAAGCATCGATCACCGGATGAACGACGATGCCGCAGGGATAAGGTTTATAGGTATTTGATGCTAGTTCCCAATTCTCACCTAGTCCGACGATGAGATCAGCAATTCGGACCTGCTCTCCAGTTGCCAACGCCCAACCCAAGGCGCCCTCTACCGCCTGCGGCGCCGCCGTGTAACCTCGCCCCGCCATGAGCGCAGCAACGACACCGTTGCGCGCGGCATTTCCAACGCCGACATTTTTTGCTCCAGTTGTCAGATTTTCTACAAGCCCCGCGGATAAGCTCGCCGCGATGCCTATGGAATTTGCCGTCTGTCCACCCCCAAGGTCGAGCAATTTGGCGCTTGCCACCGCGGCTCCGAAAACGCCGCAGGTTGTCGTAATATGCCAACCTCGCGAATAGTGGTTCGGGGACACGGAATTTCCGAGACGACATTCCATCTCGATCCCCAGTACGCACGCGTGTATTATTTGGGCGCCAGACAGGCCGCGAAGTTCGGCAAGCGCCAAAAGCGGAGGAACGACCGGAGCGCTGGGATGGATCACTGTGCGCAGGTGGGTATCATCGAACTCAAAAAAGTTGGCACTCAGGGCGTTGATGAATGATGCGTTCAGAACATCCAAACATTCTGTCCTTCCAATGATGGTAGCCTGAGGTGGCCCTGAGAATGGCCGCAACACTTCAATCGCTGCCACTACAGCTGGCTCTCTTGCTGCACCCAACGCCGTACCAAATACGTTGAGAATGGAGCGCTTAGCCTCGTGCACGATTGATGCAGGAAGGTTTTGATACTGCGAGCGAGCAACGAATTCGCCCCAAATATCTGAAACATGGTTGATTGCCCTACCCGCTCGCCCGGTTTGTTTCATTAGCTTTTCGAAATCCTTTCCTGGATGGAGATCGAGAATTGCGACCCCATGGCCCAATGTTTTAGCGCCCCCGCTTCGCCGACAGAGATCTGTTGCCTTGTTGAACGAGATCGTCTGTTGCAAATCCAGCAAACGATTGCCGTCAAAAGCAATGCGGGCTAGATCGCTGTCGGCACTAAATGACGCTCCCCATCCGGCCGATGCCCGGTGACGGGCCATGCTCAGAACGCAAAGGGGTTCGCCGGCTTGCTATGGGTATCTTGACACCGCCGTTTCCTTACAGGTGATGAATTCCAGCAGCGCGGGCACACCCATCTTGGTTTGCGCGATACCGCGCTGGATCGCGGGCACGATCTCTGATGGCTCGGTGACGCGTTCACCATAGCCGCCGAAGGCGCGCGCCATCATCGCATAGTCGCCAGAAATATCGGTCGAACGGTACTTCTGGGTCGAGACCGGCATAACCTTAAGTTCAATGGCCATCGAAAAGTTATTCAGCAGAATCGACAAGATGGGAATCCGCTCTCGCACCGCCGTCTCGAAATCCATACCGGTAAAGCCAATGGCTGCGTCGCCCCAGACATTGATGCAGAGCTTGTTGGGATGGACGAGCTTTGCTCCCATCGCAAGGCCGAGCCCGTATCCGAGCTGCGTGGTCTTGCCCCAGCCGATATAGGTCAGGGGCTCGCGCGTGACCCAGAAAGGTGACAGCTGGTCACGCGGGCTGCCGGCATCATGGGTAATAATGGTGTTTGCCACGTCCACCGTATGCAACAAGTCCCAAATCACGCGGTAAGGCGTTAGCGGCTTCTCGTTCGATGTGAGCTTCGGCCTCCATTCGGCAAGCCAGCCCTCCCGTACCTCGGCAATTTCTCGGGCTACGTCCATGCTGTCGCGCGCTCCCGGGACGAGCGTCGAGAGCTCCGTTAGTAGCGCGTCGAGAGTAAGTCCGGCGTCTCCTATGAGTCCAATCTGCGCCGCAACGTCCTTGTTGAGATGATCGGGTTCAAGTGTCGCGTGAATGATTGACTTACCCTTTGGCATTGCGATGCCGAAGTTCGTCTCCGAGAAACTGCACCCAATGCCGAAAATCACATCCGCGCGGTCGAGAAAGTGCCGAACCGTCTTTGGCACCGCGAGCCCACCCGAACCGAGGGCGAGCTCGTGGTCTTCGGGAAAGGCGCTTTTTCCACCCAGGCTAGTGGTTACTGGAGCGGCCAGAAGCTCTGCGAGCCTCCGCAACTGTTGCCAGGCACACGCCCAATGAACCCCTTGCCCGGCGTAGATAACGCAGCGCTTGGCGTTGACGAGCATCCGTGCCGCATCACGCACCGTGCGCACGTCCGGGCCGAACCGTGTTGCGTTGACGGGCGTGTAATTAAGCGGCCCCGGCAATTCCTCATTCCAGAGATCGGCCGGAACCTCGACCAGAACTGGACCTCCACGCCCGTTACGCAAGCGAGAGAAGGCGCGGCGCATTATATTTGGTACCTCTGCGGGAACAATGATCGGCTCTGCCGATTTCGTGACACCGCGCATTTGAGTTACTGCATTGTAATTCGGCGCGACGTGAGCGAGCCGGCGCGCGTAGCCTCCAGGTATCACCAAGATAGGAACGGATTCTGCGAAGGCCTGCGCAACGCCGCCATAGGCGTTTTCGGTGCCGGGTCCGTGTTGCATACAAAACGCGCCAATTTTTCTCCCCGAGGTCATCCGGGAGATCGCATCAGCCATATGCAGACCAATACGTTCTTGGCGCACGACGATAGGGCGAATATCCAGTTCCGCGGAAAACTCGATGAGATGGTTGACCGGATAAGCCGTAAGAATGTCAACACCCTCGCGCTTCATAATCTCGGCGATCGCCGCTCCGACCTTCATCATACACCTCCCTAGTTATCGGCCGGCCCGACGCGACCGCCAGCGTGATATCGACCATGAATCTCCGCCGCCGAGGCCTCGCTCCCGGGCGGCCACAGCAACGCATCAGACTGAACCAGCTCGGCATTCGGCCCGCTCGACATCTTTGTGGTGAACTATGTAAGAATCGCGGTAAATCTCAAGATTGAAAAGGCTTGCCACTGGGTTACCCACGCGAAGCTCCGAAGACCGCGGTGATCCGCTTGCGGACTGCCCCCCGCCACGCAGCGAACAACAAGCCCGTAGCCCGGTCATACCAACCCCCGCAAGCTCGGCGCCGTCATGCCTGCTACGCTATGGAGTAATGGGGCAGAAACCTATTCTTTGAGTTCAGATGGATTACCTTTGCGATAGACGAGTCAACGTCTTCAAGCATTGATTCTGCGCATAGCGAGTGCGTTAAATAGTGGTCCTCCTGCAAAGTCGAGCGTTGGGGATTCAAGTTGCCTCAAACAACGCTTCATTTTCCCATTGCCACCGTTTGCGTACAGATTGCAAAACATCACGACGACCGACATCCCGCGCTTTCACGGGACGAGGTGCAGTGTTCCAGCAAATAACCGGTCTCCTG
>Ga0126379_10001767_pt1 | contig 13405 bp, 7 predicted proteins | sample PanSoiMetPlot_24_FD_92640 | JGI IMG/M metagenome (GOLD analysis project Ga0126379, IMG submission 92640) | Tropical forest soil microbial communities from Panama - MetaG Plot_24 | ecosystem: Environmental > Terrestrial > Soil > Tropical forest > Bulk soil | place: Panama | collected 2016-02-17 | reverse complement strand
GCCGGGAGTGGGTTGCGAACCTCATCATCACTGTGCCGCGGCTCTCGAAAATGGATATTGAAACTCAGAACGGGCCGCTTCAACTGAGAGATCTCGCGGGGAACATCCATCTGAGCGCCACAAATGGTCCAATCAGCTTGCGCAACGTCGGCGGTGTGGTCGAGACAACTACGACGAATGGTCCGATTTCACTGGTCGGCGGTAGTGGTGATCATCGAGTGACGGCGGCGAATGGTCCAGTTCACATCAGCCTATCCGGATCCCGTTGGGACGGGCCGGGACTCCAGGTCTCGACCGGGAACGGTCCGCTGTCGTTATCGATTCCTGACGCATACGGTTCAGGCATCCGCATTCAAGCTTCGGATCAGTCTCCGGTAAACTGCAAGGCGCCCGCCTGTGCCGGAGCCACGCGGACGTTGAGCTCGCCGAGCGTTATTCAGATTGGGAATGGCGATCCTATCGTGCGGTTATCCACTTTGAACGGACCGTTGTCGATTCAAGCGGGGAAGAATTGAGAACTACAAAGATAGCCAAAACGAAAACTCAACATCAAGCCGCCAGACCTTTGTGTCTCTATGTCTTTGTGGTTCCTAAACGTTGTCTTCAAGGTAACGCAAAAACATAAATCGCGTTATGGCCGCGAGGAGTCTTGATTTCAGGAAACTCTGCTGCGAGTTCAGGTACCTTGAGGTTGTCACCGGTCATGACGGCGACGTACTGCTTTCCGTTTACGGCGTAAGTAATCGTGCTGACGGAAGTGTTCCCTCCGAGGATGGCTTCCCAAAGTTTCTTGCCCGTTTCCGCATCAAACGCGCGAAACCGCCGATTCATGTCCCCATGAAAGATAAGATTACCGGCCGTCGCCAGGACTGCGCCGTTGCCGGGTGCCCGGCCGACATCGAACCGGAGAATCTCTCCTGAAGAGAGATTAATTTTTGCGAGGCCTGTAAGCGCGTTGGGATCCGATCCGGGACGAGGCACCACTTTCCATCCGCCGCGGCCTTGCGGGCCGGCTAGTGTGAGATCGCGGCAATTATCGATGTAAGAGACGTACAGCGAATTTGTTGTGGGACTGTAGGCGGTTGGCCAGTAGCTCCGCGTATTCCAGTAGCAGATCGTGTGTCGCTCTCCAGGTTGCTTGAACACGAGGTCCCAGTTGATTTTGGTCTTGCCCGTTTTCACGTCGATGTCGGAAACCACAAATTCCGGCGCGTCGAATGGAAAAGGAGTCGCCCAGAGGAACTGTCCAGTGCTGCGATCGAGTACAAAGACACCCCCGGCTTCACCAACGGTGACGACCACGTCACGCTCCTCACCTGAGCGGATGTCCGGATTGATCCACTTGACGAATTTCGGATCGGGATTGAAGCGTGTGCGCACCAGCGTTCGCTCGTGGGTGTAGTCGGAGTCCCAGTCATCCGCCGGCAAATGTTGGTAATACCAGGAAAGCTTGCCGGTGGTGGGATTCAGCGCAACCGTCGAATTGCTGTACAAATCCGCCGGAGCTGTCCTCGAGACAGCATCGGGATTTCCATCGTGTCGGGCCGAACGCTGGTCCGGCATCGGGTTCGCGATTCCCCAATAAATCAGCTTGCGGGCGGGGTCGTACGTTCCGGGCAAGCCCCACGTCGACGCCTGACGATTGGCTACGGCCGCTCCGGCCCAAGTCTCATCTCCGGGCTCGCCCGCTGCGGGTGTGGTGTAGAAGCGCCAAACTTCCTTACCAGTCAGAGCGTCGTGTGCTGCGATGTAGCAGTTCGCGCGATTGCCTGCGCACGCGCCGCCGGAGATGACGAAACCATCAACAACAATCGACCCCGACGTGTGACCTCTCGTATCCGCTTTCGTTTCCCAACGGACGGCGCCAGAGCGAGCATCCAAGCCGACAACGTAACTGTCGGGCGCCGTATAAAGAATCACATCTTGATAGATGGCAAGCGATTTCGTCCTGCCTTGATTTGCGACATTTGCAGGAGTTTCACGCTTGTATTCCCAGATCAAATCGCCATTGGTCGCGTCGAGCGCTTGAACGACAGCGCCTGGATTGACGACGTACATCACGCCGTTATACACGATCGGGATTGTTTCTGTTTGCCCAGCGCCCATTCCCCGCTCCCAAGCTAGGCGAAGCTGCCCCACGTTCTGCTTATTAATTTGATCGAGGGGGCTGAATCGCTGCGCGTCGTATGTCCGGCTAAACATCAACCAGTCGTTCGGACTCGGGTTTTCGAGCATCTTCGGCGTTACGGGCGTGAAGTTTTTCAGCTGTCCGAGTGCAGGTGTCATCAGAGCTAAAGCGATTGCAAGAACGGCGGCCGTCGTCTTGACCATGGCGTGCAGTATACCGCGGCAAAATTCCTTCTTACGAAATGCTGCGAGGAAAAAAATGCCTTAAGCATTTTGTAGATCCGGTGGGTTTTCCGCGCTTCAGCGGCTTGGCAGGTAATCTGCAGCTTCTTATTAAGGGTTTCCATCCTGGGAGAAAAAATATGCAAACTTTGCAAATTGTAGCCATAGCTATTGTTGTGATCGCGGTCCTCGCAGCAATCGGCTGGCTGGTATACACACGCAAACGCAGTGAACGTTTGCGAGACCATTTCGGAACCGAGTATGACCGGCGCGTCAGAGAACTCGAGGGGGATCGAAGACGCGCAGAAGCCGAACTGACTGAGCGGGAAGCGCGCGTTCAAGAGTTGAAGCACCGGCCTCTAAGCAATTCGGAGCGTGCCAGATTTGTTGAGGAATGGCGGATGTGTCAGGCGAGGTTCGTGGATGATCCCGAGGGAGCGGTTGACGATGCGGACCAACTTCTCAGCGATATCATGCGCACCCGCGGTTACCGCATTGAAGATCGGAACGATCGTTTGGCGGATCTTTGTGCGGCGTATCCGGATCGTGCGTCGGATTTCCGTCAAACCGATGAGCTCTTCATTAAACATCGCAGTGGGAATGCTTCCACCGAAGAGTTAAGGAAGGCGTTCGTTCATTTCAGAACATTATTCGATGAGATGCTTGGAGGTTACGATGAAGAACTTAAACGAGCCTCGTAAGAGAGATGAAAGGGTAGAGGAAGCGGAAGTGGTTCCTTTCCAGCGCCGGAGCAGTGCCGGCGAGCCCCTGATCCCTAAACAGCAAATCGAGCAGCTTCGCACGCAATGGAACAGCATTCAGACAAATTTCGTCGACCAGCCGCGCAAAGCTGTCGAAGATGCGGACAGTCTCGTCGCTGGAGCGCTTAAACAAATTCAGGAAAGTTTTGTCCTGCAACGTGCGAACCTCGAGAAGAAGTGGCGGCACGGCGACGATGTTTCGACAGAAGACCTGCGGGTTGCACTTCAACATTACCGCGCCTTTTTTGATCGCCTGGTTTCAATGACCGGCGGTGGGAGCGAGTAGTCGTCAGGTTAAAAAAGATCCTGCCCTTTGGTCGATTTAATGCATCACCTACCTCGACGAACCAGCGAAAGCGGGCTGAGGCCGTTTTGATTCAATGCTGTTTTCGACGGAAAGGACGGAACGTGGATTCCACTGTGGGGGCTGTGGTTCATGAGAGCCGACGTCCGCAGAGCGCTACGGATTGGGCTGGTGCTCGCCGCTTTTGTAGCTGTTATCGCGTATTTCACGCTTCGCAACGGCAGTAAAGCTGCGCATCCAACGATTTCCGCACCGATAGCTGTTGTTACAGCAAACGCAAAGTCGGGAGATCAACCCATTTACCTGACGGGTCTCGGCTCCGTCGTGGGTTACAAAACCGTCACAGTCCGAACGCGTGTTGATGGAGAACTCGTGCGAGTCGCCGTTAGGGAAGGACAGATGGTTTCTTCCGGTGACTTGATCGCAGAAATCGATCCGCGTCCGTTTCAGGTTCAGCTTGAACAGGCCGAAGCTCAGAAGGACCGCGACGTTGCGCTGCTGGAAAACGCAAAGGTCGACGCCGAGCGCTATCGAATTCTTTACAGTCAGGACTCAATTCCAAAGCAGCAGCTGGACACGCAGATTGCATTAGTCAGACAAAACGAAGCGACGGTGAGAGCAGACCAGGCAGCGATCGATAATGCAAAACTACAACTCATATACACGCGTATTACTTCGCCCATCAACGGACGCATCGGCTTGCGCCAGGTTGATCCCGGCAATATGGTTCACGCAACCGATCAGGGCGGACTCGCCGTCATCACTCAGCTACAGCCGATCGCTGTGATCTTCAGTATTCCGCAAGATAACGTGCCGCAGGTTATGAAACAGTTGCGGGCCGGGCGCCGGATGTTGGTGGAAGCGTGGGACCGCGATCTGAAGAACAAAATTTCGACCGGCTCATTACTTACCATCGATAACCAGGCCGATGTCGCCACGGGTACAGTCCGCTTCAAAGCAACTTTCGCGAACAATGATAATGCGTTGTTTCCGAATCAATTCGTCAACGCGAGGTTGCTCGTCGACGTGAAACGTAAGGCCGTTCTGGTTCCGGTAGCGGCGGTTCAACATGGTCCGGATACCACGTTCGTATTTGTGGTCAATGAAGACGACACGGTACAAACGCGAAATGTCGTCGCCGGAACAATCGAAGCCGGTGTGGCATCAATCGACCGAGGGCTCTCTCCAGGCGAGACGGTCGTGACTGAGGGCGTAGATAAGCTGCAGCACGGTGCGAAGGTGCAGCCGACTCCGGGAGAGTAGGTACGAGATGAAATTTTGAAATTGGACGATTCCTGCATTTTAAATCCGAGATCCGAGATTTTGAATTGGACTCACAGTTCGATTCACGATTTCGGATTTCGGATTTGAGATGCAGGAATCGTCCAATTTTGAAATTTCCTTGCTGGACGTCCCATGAACGTGTCACGGATCTTCATCCTCAGGCCCATAGCGACATCGCTCTTCATGAGCGCCATTCTTCTCGCAGGCATCGCAGCCTATCAGACATTGCCGGTCTCCGCCCTCCCTCAAGTCGACTATCCCACTATCCAGGTCGTGACGTTCTATCCGGGAGCGAGTGCCGACGTTATGGCTTCTTCAGTGACAGCCCCTCTGGAACGCCAGTTCGGCCAGATGCCCGGTTTGAGTCAGATGACGTCCTCCAGTTCCGGCGGCAGTTCCGTCGTGACGCTGCAGTTTGCGCTTGATCTGAGTATCGACGTCGCCGAACAGGAGGTACAGGCCGGAATCAATGCCGCTTCGAATTTGCTACCGCCCGACCTCCCGAATCCTCCCATCTACAGCAAAGTCAATCCTGCGGATGCGCCTGTGCTCACCCTGGCGCTCACGTCGCAGTCGCTTCCTCTCTCGAAGGTGCAGGATTTTGCGGAGACGCGACTGGCGCAAAAGATCTCTCAAGTACTCGGTGTCGGTCTTGTCAGCATCAGCGGCGGGCAGAAGCCCGCTGTGCGCGTCCAGGCCAATCCGCTGGCATTGTCGCGTTACGGCATCGGCATGGAGGATCTACGCACTGCAATTGCAGCAGCGAATGTGAATCAGGCGAAAGGCAGCTTTGATGGTCCCACCCGGGCTTATACCGTTACCAGTAACGACCAGCTTCTTTCGAGCGAGGAGTACCGCCCGCTGGTTGTGGCTTATCGAAATGGTGCGCCGGTACATCTGTCGGATGTTGCCGATGTGATTGACGGCGCCGAAAACGTGAAGCGGGCCGCATGGATGAATACGGTCCCGGCCATCATCGTCAATGTTCAACGGCAGCCCGGCACGAATATCATCGCCGTCGTCGATCGAATCAAGGCGCTGCTTCCGGCGCTCAAGAACACGATTCCTTCCTCGATTGATATTTCGATTCTGACGGATCGCACGAACACGATTCGAGCTTCCGTGAAGGATGTTCAATTCGAACTGATTTTGACGGTCGTTCTTGTTGTGGTCGTTATTTTCCTCTTCTTGCGCACTTTTGCCGGAACGGTAATTCCAAGCATCGCTGTACCGGTTTCGCTGATCGGTTCGTTTGGCGTGATGTATCTGCTCGGCTATAGCCTGAATAATCTGACGCTGATGGCAATGACGATCGCAACGGGATTCGTGGTTGACGACGCCATCGTCATGATCGAAAACATTGCCCGTTATATCGAGCAAGGTGAAAAGCCCCTCGATGCCGCGCTCAAAGGCTCGGCGCAGATCGGCTTCACGATTATTTCGCTGACGGTCTCATTAGTTGCGGTACTGATTCCGCTGCTGTTTATGGCGGATGTTGTCGGCAGGCTCTTCCGCGAATTCGCTGTTACGCTGAGTGCGACGATTCTTATTTCTGCGGTCGTGTCGCTGACATTGACACCGATGATGAGCGCAAAGCTCCTGCGCCGCAGGCCCGAATCGGAGCAGAGCAAATTCTATAGAGCTTCCGAACACGCATTTACCTCGATCATCGAGTACTACGGCAGAACCTTGCGCTGGGTCCTGGATCATCAACGGGCGACGCTTTTAGTAGCGATGGGAACGCTCGTTCTTACGGTATTGCTTTATATCGTTATTCCGAAGGGATTCTTCCCGGTCCAGGATACGGGAGTGATTCTCGGCATATCCGAGGCGGAACAGACCGTTTCGTTTACGGCCATGGCCGAAAGACAACAAGCCCTGAGTCGCATAATTCTTCATGATCCCGCAGTAGAGAGTCTGTCATCCTTTATCGGTGTCGACGGGACGAACCCCACCATCAACACCGGACGAATTCAGATCAATCTGAAGCCACTCGATGCGAGAAAAATTCACGCGAGCGATGTTATTCGCCGTCTTCAACCGCGTTTGGCAAATGTGCCGGGAATCACATTGTACATGCAGCCCGTGCAGGAGTTGACGATTGAAAACCGCGTCAGCCGGACACAATACCAGTACAGTCTCGAGGATCCCGACGTCAACGAACTAGATCGCTGGGTCCCCCAAGTGGTGCGCCAGTTGAGCATGGTGCCGCCGCTGCGCGATGTAGCAAGTGACCTTCAGACCCGCGCATTACAGGCACGATTGGCTATTGATCGGAATACGGCTGCACGGTTCGGTATTACCGCCCAGTTGATTGACGACACGCTTTACAGTGCGTTCGGCCAGCGGCAGATCTCGACCATATTCACTCAGGTAAACCAGTACCGTGTGGTGTTGGAAGTTGAGCCGCAATTCCAGCAGTCGCCTGAAGATCTCGGGAACGTTTATGTCACCACGGCTACCGGAGGAGCGGTACCACTCGGTGCCTTTACTCATAGTGAGACCCGGACGGTGCCGCTGGCCGTCAACCGGCAAGGGCAATTTCCCGCAGCCACAATCTCTTTTAATCTGGCGCCACGGGCTTCCCTTGGAGATGCCGTGGAGCGAATCGAGAGGGCAGTCGGCGATCTGAAGCTGCCCGCCAGCATGCGAGGCAGTTTTCAAGGGACGGCCCAGGCTTTTCTCACGTCCCTGAAGAATGAACCGCTGTTGATTATCGCTGCGCTTATCACGGTGTACATCGTGTTGGGTGTGCTGTATGAGAGCTACATCCATCCGATCACGATTCTTTCAACGCTTCCATCGGCTGGTGTGGGTGCGCTGTTGGCACTACTGCTGTTCGGCCAGGATATGGATGTCATCGCGCTGATCGGGATCATCCTGCTGATCGGAATCGTCAAGAAGAACGGCATCATGATGGTCGATTTCGCGTTGGATGCGCAGCGCAATGAAGGGAAGCCGCCGGTCGATGCGATCTTTCAGGCATGTCTGCTGCGTTTCAGGCCGATTATGATGACAACCATGGCGGCGCTCTTTGCAGGCTTGCCGCTTGCGCTCGGCGGTGGGACCGGTTCGGAATTACGCCGTCCTTTAGGCATCGCAATCATCGGCGGATTGGTGGTGAGTCAACTTCTTACGTTGTACACGACACCGGTCATCTATCTCGCGTTCGATCGCCTGGCAAGACGGCTTGGAAGGAGGGAGGGAGCCGCGTGAAAATCGGTCCGGCACCGCGAAGCGATGTATCACGCCGAAGGCGTGCGCGAATATCCAAACTCCAGGGCACGGCTCCGGGACGCGTCGCACCATGAGCATCTCATCGCCATTTATTCATCGTCCCGTTGCAACCACGCTGCTCACAATCGCGGTTGCGTTTGCGGGTGCGCTCGCGTACAGAGCCCTGCCTGTGTCTCCGCTGCCTCAGGTCGAGTTCCCGACGATACAAGTTTCGGCCGCGCTGCCGGGCGCGAGCCCGGAGACCATGGCATCTTCAGTGGCGACGCCTCTCGAACGGCAATTTGGGCGCATTGCCGGAGTGACCGAAATGACATCGTCCAGTAATCTCGGTTCCACCAGTATCGTTCTGCAATTCGACCTCACCCGCGATATCGATGGCGCTGCACGCGAGGTCCAGGCCGCGATCAACGCCGCACGAAGCCAGTTGCCGGCGAATCTTCCGAACAATCCAACCTACCGAAAAGTCAATCCCGCCGATGCCCCCATATTGATCCTGTCGCTGACATCCGACATCTACGATCGCGGCCGCATATACGACGCGGCCTCTTCAATCCTGCAACAAAAGCTGTCGCAGATCGAAGGCGTGGGACAGGTGATGGTCGGAGGCGGCGCGCTACCCGCAGTGCGAGTTCAGGTTAATCCGACCCTTTTGAACGCGATGAGTCTTGGCCTCGAGGACGTTCGCATAGCGCTCACCACCGCCAATGCGAATCGGCCGAAAGGAGAAGTGCAGAATCGTCACCGCACGTGGGAAATCGGAACAACAGATCAACTGCTAAATGCAAGCGAGTACGAACCAATCACAATTGCGTTCAGGAACGGTGCCCCCGTGTCGCTGTCGCAAGTGGCTACAGTCCACGAGTCGATTGAAGACATCCGTACGCTTGGCCTCGTCGATGGAAAACCCGCAATTCCCATCATTATTTTTCGTGAACCCGGCGCGAACATCATCGAGACAGTGGATCGTGTCCGCGAATTGCTTCCAACTCTGCAAGCATCGATATCCTCCGCCATCAAGATGTCGATTGTGTTGGATCGAACTACAACGATTCGAGAGTCAGTTCGTGACGTAGAAATTGCGCTGGGTTTTGCAGTCCTTCTCGTCGTCATGGTCGTATTTCTGTTTTTACGAAATATCCGGACGACGATCATTCCGAGCGTAGCCGTGCCGGTATCGCTTATTGGTACGTTCAGCGTGATGTATCTCGCCGGATACAGTCTGGACAATCTGTCGTTGATGGCACTGGCAATCGCAACCGGATTTGTCGTCGATGACGCCATCGTTGTCATTGAGAACATCACGCGATATGTCGAGAGAGGCATGAAGCCGTTCGATGCGGCGCTCGAGGGGGCTAAAGAAATCGGTTTTACCGTCGTATCGATAAGTGTTTCGCTGGTTGCCGTGTTCATTCCGATTCTTTCGATGGGCGGAATCGTCGGGCGTCTCTTACGCGAATTCGCAGTGACGCTTTCTGTGGCGATCGGAGTCTCACTGCTCGTTTCCTTAACGACGACTCCAATGATGTGCGCCAGACTTCTACGCCCGGAAAATGAAATCCGGCACGGCCGCCTCTACCACGCAAGCGAGCGAGGATTTCGTTGGATTGTCTCCCGATACGACTGGACGCTTTCCTGGGTTTTGAGGCATCAGGCGCTGATGTTAGTCGTAACCGTCGCAACGATAGCGTTCACCGCGTATTTATACGTTGTCATCCCGAAGGGTTTCTTTCCCCAGCAGGACACGGGACGCCTGATCGGTATCATTCAGGGCGATCAGAACACGTCGTTTCAAGCAATGAGCCGGCGCCTGACGGAGTTTTCAAACATTGTGGCGCAAGATCCGGCTGTCGACAATGTCATTGCTTTCACCGGCGGTGGCGGGTCCCCCAACACAGGCCGCATGTTCGTGGCGTTGAAACCGCTGCACGAGCGGAAGCTCAATGCGGATCAGATCGTCGCGCGATTGCGTTCTCAACTGGGCCGTATTAGCGGAGCCACGCTGTTTCTGCAGTCCGTACAGGATGTGCGTGTGGGCGGCCGGGCAGCGGCATCACAGTATCAGTACACGCTGCAATCCGACAACGTCAGCGACCTCACGGAATGGGCACCAAAACTGTTAAATAAATTGCAAACCTTGCCCGTTCTGACGGATGTCAATAGCGATCAGCAGGATCGCGGACTCGAGATTTCTCTTCAGACGGATCGGGTGACTGCTGCGCGCATGGGCGTTACGCAACGGGCGATAGACAACACTTTGTATGACGCATTCGGTCAGCGCCAGGTATCCACCATATACACAGGGCTGAATCAATATCACGTGGTTATGGAAGTCGATCCGCAGTTTAGCGAGGATCCAAACGGTCTGAAATTTCTTTATGTCACCGCGGCGGGCGGCCGCCAGGTGCCTCTCGGGGCCGTTGCGAGATACGATCGTGCGGCAACTCCGCTTTCGGTGAATCACCAGGGACAATTTCCGTCTGCCACAGTCTCATTCAACCTGGCGCCCGGTGTTTCGCTGGGAGACGCGGTTCTGCAGATTCAACAGGCGGAAAACGATTTGAGAGTTCCGGCCAACATCAGCGGCAGCTTTACCGGAACCGCGCAAGCATACCGGGAATCGATTGCGAATCAGCCATTCTTGATTGTTGCGGCGCTGCTGGCCGTCTACATCGTGCTTGGTATTTTGTACGAGAGTTTGATCCATCCAATCACAATCCTGTCCACACTGCCGTCAGCGGGCGTGGGCGCACTACTTGCCTTACTGTTGCTCAGAATCGAGCTGAGCATTATGGGACTGATCGGAATCATCCTGTTGATCGGCATTGTGAAAAAGAACGCGATCCTCATGATCGACTTCGCGCTCGCCGAGGAACGAAACGAAAAGAAGAGTTCAGTCGAGGCGATTCATCAAGCCTGTTTGCTTCGGTTCCGGCCAATCATCATGACGACGATGGCCGCCCTGCTCGGCGCGCTGCCATTAGCCCTCGGGATGGGGACCGGTTCGGAGTTGAGGCGACCGCTGGGAGTGGCAATTATCGGTGGATTGATTTTCAGCCAGCTGTTGACGCTGTACACAACGCCCGTCGTCTATCTCTACCTTGATCGCATTTCGCTTCGCCTTCGCGCGGGCAGGCAGCGGCTGGCGGAGGCATGATGAAGGAAACACAGAGACACAAAGGCACAGAGACACAAAGAAAGCCGGCATCAATGACTTTTATTTGCCGGCTTTCTTTGTGTCTCTGTGCCTTTGTGTCTCTGTGTTTCCTTTTCTCCAGCTGCAAAGTAGGCCCGACGTACAAAACACCTCCGTCACCCGTGCCTGCAAATTTCAAGGAGCCGCCGCCGGCAAACTGGAAAGAAGCGCAGCCACAAGACACCGAGTTGCGCGGCAACTGGTGGGAGATCTTTGGCGATTCGCAATTGAACGCGTTGGAGGAACAGGTCAACGTTTCCAATCAAAGCATCGCGACCGCCGAGGCTCAATTCAGGTCCGCGCGAGCGGCGGTCCGCGTTGCAGGCGCCGATCTGTATCCCACCGTCACCGCCGGCGCGCAATCCACTACTATCCGCTTCCCAACGACGCGGGTTACATCGCAAACAGGGTTTAATCAGAGAACAGGGACGCTCTATCAACTGCCTATCGATGTTTCTTATGAAGCCGATGTGTGGGGCCGTGTTCGCCGGAACATCGAAGCCAATATTGAAACTGCTCAGTCCGTTGGCGCCGATCTGGAAAATGTTCGGCTCAGCATGCAGGCCGAACTCGCTACCGATTACGTACAATTGCGCGGGCTCGATGAGGAGTTACGACTTTTTGAGCAGAGCATTACCTCTTACGAACAGGCGCTTCAACTCACGGTGAACCGGCATCGTCACGGAATCGCGTCGCAACTGGACGTTTCCCAGGCGGAGACTCAGCTCGAAACAACACGGGCGCAAGCTATCGATATCGGTGTTGCGCGAGCGCAGTTCGAACATGCCATCGCCGTTCTCATCGGCAAACCGCCCGCTGAGTTCAGCATCGCGCGGGAAAACTTTATGTTGCAGCCACCCGAAATTCCTGTGGCGCTTCCATCTGAGCTTCTTGAGCGCCGACCCGATATCGCTTCGGCAGAGCGTCTTGTTGCCGCTGCAAACGCACAAGTCGGTGTGGCGAAGGCTGCATTTTTCCCACAGCTGACGTTCAGTCTGACAACCGGATTGGAAAGCTTGACACTGTCGAATCTGTTGTCGTGGCCGCAGCGCTTTTGGACGCTGAGACCCACGCTTGCGCAAACCGTATTTGATGCCGGGCGCAGGCGAGGCATGACTCAACAAGCCGAGGCGGCCTACGACTCCGCCGCTGCTACTTACCGGCAGAGCGTGCTTTCTGCTTTTCAGGAGGTCGAAGATAATCTTGCCGCGCTAAGAATTCTGGCGGATGAAGCTGTGCAACAGGAGACTGCAATACAAGCGTCGCAGCGTGCGACCGACATCGCACTCAACCGCTATCGAGGCGGTATCGCAACCTACCTGGATGTTGCGGTCATGCAAAATGTGTTGTTAACCAATCAACGGACGGCAGTCGGAATCCACACTCGAAGAATGCAAGCCAGCGTGCTGCTCGTCAAAGCTATTGGCGGTGGATGGCACAAATCCGAACTGCCATCCTCGAAGGATCTCCGTTCGCACTAGTTCCAAATGGGTCATTGCTTGTTTTTCCAGGAATTTTTTTGGGCGAGCCTAGTCCCCTCCTCATGAGGAGGGGACTACTCTCGCCGCTTTGTGTCTCTTTGTCTTTGTGGTTCAAAATCGCGTCAGACGAAATGCACTCAGGTCCAGAGTGCTTTTTCCATCAACGACCAATTCCGCCACGGCTTCACCGATCGCTGCCGAATGCTTGAAGCCGTGACCCGAGCAAGGCGATACGATCACGACATTGGAATGCTTTGGATGCACGTCCACCACAAACCCGGAATCCGGAAGGCATGTATAGAGGCAGGTCACCGCGTTCAGACATCTGTTGCTCACGCCGGGTAATCTCATTTGAATGTACTTTCGATATATCTCATCGACTTCTTCCCGCTTAACCTCTCTATCGATGTTGGAGATTTCGGATTCGACGCTGCGCTGCTCCGAAGCAATTTTTACGCCGCCTCCCAATCCGTCAACCGCCGGAAATCCATAAACGAAGTTGTCGTGATCTCGACCGAATGCCCAAATAAACACGGGAAACTTTCCAGGCAGATAATTTTCAACCGGCGCATCCAAGTCGAACCAGAAAAGTACCTGGCGATATACCTTAAAAAGGGAAGCAAATTCCGGCATCACTGATGCTATCCACGGCCCGACAGACAACACGAGGTGATCGACATCATATTGGTCCGCCGATGTGCGGAGCCGGAGTCCATTTGGTCTCGTTGCGAACTCCAGCAATGTTTCGTGCGTGTGAATTTCAGCGCCGAGAGTTTTCGCCAGAGCGATCTGGCTC
>Ga0126379_10001765_pt1 | contig 13407 bp, 10 predicted proteins | sample PanSoiMetPlot_24_FD_92640 | JGI IMG/M metagenome (GOLD analysis project Ga0126379, IMG submission 92640) | Tropical forest soil microbial communities from Panama - MetaG Plot_24 | ecosystem: Environmental > Terrestrial > Soil > Tropical forest > Bulk soil | place: Panama | collected 2016-02-17 | reverse complement strand
CGCGCCCTTAGCTCAGCTGGATAGAGTCCGCCTCTGGCGGAAATCAGAAGGCCGGGGCTTCGCCGACGCGGTAGGTGGGGGATATGCCAACCAGACCACGCGCCCTTAGCTCAGCTGGATAGAGCGTCTGACTACGAATCAGAAGGCCGGGAGTTCGAATCTCTCAGGGCGCGCCATTAACATTGTTCCGCTGACAAAATCCTCCAACTGGTGCAAAAGAGATTGTTTGGGGGAGTTCAAAATCCCTTTTCGGGGTGGTATTGCGCTTCAGGCGGAAGGCGGCCTTCAGGAGCTTTGAAGAGCAGCATCAATCTTGTCGGGATCAAAGCCGACGATCACCGACCCGTCGATGACGATCACTGGGGTCGTCATGTATCCAAGTCTCTTTAGATCGACCAGCCCAGCCGGGTCCTGTGCGATGTCCTTCTCTTCAAATTGGACACCTTTTTGCGAAAGATACTCTTTCGCCTGGTTGCAGAACATTCAACCGTGCTGAGAATAGACGGTCGTCTTTTTAAGCACTCTACTCCCCTGTTGACGAGATTGTGCCGCTCATGAGCAATCTCTGAATCTCGTCTTTTGCACTTCCAATGACATTACGTACAGGACGACTTGAGTAGACGGGCTTCGGCGGTACGTCTTGCCATGTCGCGCCTGGTGCATAAACCGCGACGTAGTCCCACACTACGCTTCTTCGGTCGTGCTCACCGAGCAGATGCGATAAAGCGCGTCGCCGGTCCCAATATTGCGCTACTCTGAGATCAGGAATACGCGCCAGTGCCGCCGTTGATGGGGCGGAGAAGTCGGTCGGCAATACAGGCTCCCATACGACAAATACCCGCACATTCTTTCCATTCATGTCTCGCAGCATCTGTCCTGTTGCAGAGGCCCCCTGCAAGCAGACCGCTCAAGTAGGAGACAGCATGAGCAGAACGCGGACCGAAGATGCGGAGCGGTTGAAGGCGTTTTTCAAGGACGTGAGATCGTCGGACGAGATATTCGTGAGCGCTTGTTGCCCTTTGGGGGTTGAGTGGCCGCCGTAGAAATAGAAAGCGCCTGCAACTCCGAGGAGAACGATTGCAACGAGCAGGACTGTCTTTCCCTTCATGATTTCCCCGCCAACAAATCCGCAACGAGATTGGCAACGACTTGCGGAAAGAAAATGAACACAAACACAACAATAGCCGAGAACCACAGCAAAACGGTGCTGATGCGGCTCGGTTTGCCATTGCACTGTTTCGCTTTCCAGGATTTATAGAAGCCGAACGCAATCAACAAAACGGAAAGAACAAGTAGGTAGGGCCGGAACCGGATGAAGAAAGCCGATGTCCCTGCTGCCCCCGCAGCGAACAAAAACGGCAAGACCGGAAGGCAACAGCTTGAGGCTGCAACCACACTGCCAAGGGCAGCCAGGCTGGAGATAATCGTGCTCTTTGAATCCGCCCTACTTTTTTGTTGAACTTCTTCCACTCTACCTTCTCTTTCTGCCGTCATCGCTCCGGTCGAGCTTCGCCAGTAAAGGGCAACAGTCGTCGTGCTTGATTCCGCGTTCAAGCCGTAACTCACGATTGCAAGCCCGGAGCGCACCTCGAAGCTCCGCTTCCAAACGAACTAGGCTTCTGATCTTATCTCTTATGTCAGTGAGCTTTCCTTTAAGCATTGACTGCACTTGTACGCAGGGGTGAGGCTTCTGTCGTAACGCGAGAAGCTCTTTGACTTCCGCGAGGGAGAATCCCAACTCCTGTGCATGGCGCACAAATTTGAGATCGTGGACTTGATCTTCGTCAAAGAGGCGGTATCCACTCGCCGTTCGATAGGTTCCGTCAAGCAAACCGAGCTTCTGGTAGAAACGAATTGTGTCCACACTGACGCCAGCCAGCGTTGCAGCCTTCCCGATGTGAACTGCGTTCGTCATGATGTCAAGCATAAACCCTGGAGGTAAGTCCAGAGTCAAGGAGAATCTGCTTATTTGTAGAGACTTACGCTGTAGGATCGACTGCGCACTCGTTCTCGGATGGAAGCCCGTATCCTCTACCGATTCACACAACCCCCTTACCGTAACGTCTCTTCCTTTCAAATGTTGTTAGGGATGTAGAGGCCGCGTCTTGATTGGCCGGAATCCACTTCTGTGCTGTGTCTCTGCTTTCAGACTCTCGCCAAGGAGCACTTTTCCCCATCTCGTCCAAGTAGTTGAGAATTGAACGACATTCCTGATAAAGCGGCTGAGCCTGGCGGAGTATATCGGCCAGGGAGTTCAAACTGGCGGCACTAGGCCGCGCCATTAACATTTTTCCGTTAACAAAATCTTCCAACTGGCTGTCGGCGGTGGGAGCCAATCCTTCGGAGTATTCGAAAGGAGCCCGGGCGCAGCGGAGCGCGTCATTCGCTACCGATAGCGGCGAGATCGGCTTCCACCAATGACACAACGTCTGTGAGTCCGCCATAGTGAATCACGCGAATGCGTCCAGCCTTATCGATCACGTAGGTCTGGGGTATGCCGCTCTCCCCAAACTTGGCAGCATTAGGAGAATCGATCAGGACAACATCGTTAGAGGAGAAGCCCAAAGGATAGAGCACCTTCTCGATGTCCGGTATCGTGGAATCTATCGCAGGCAGCAACAGCTTTATTTCCGGATGCATCTGCTTGAGCTCGACTAATCCCCGAAGCTCCCAGATACAACTGCCGCACCATGTTGCCCACAAATCGAGGACCACGATTTGGCCGCGCAGCGACGACGACGTGATCGGTTTCCCTGCAGCTGTCGTCAAAGTGAAATCCGGGAGCCGCAAATCGACTAACTCGGGCTTGTAATTCGTGGCTTTGAAAGCTCTCTTCTTCGCCCCAGCCAACTCTTTCAGAGCAGCCTCGCGACTCGGCGTTCCCGTCCTCAATGAGAGCTCAACAAACTTGTCCACGCTTTCCGACGAACGCAACGCCGCTTCAAGATAGCTGTGCTTGGCAGCCTCCCATTGCTGCAAGTTTTCTTGGGCACGGCCGATCAAAAGGTAAGCTTCCCAGACGGGCCGGTCATCTTCCAGGACTGACGTCGCTGCTTCCAGTGACTTCACTGCCTGCGCCCAGTTTTGTTGTTCAAAAAAAGCACGACCGCGCCAGAAGTGAATGATGGCCTTCTGTTGATCCAGACCACCAAGGCCGAGCGTAAAAAAGTATCCGGGTCCCCCAGCGGTATTTGGTGGACTGCCAAGAGTCGCCTCAGCCTTATCCAACAACATCAATGCCCGGTTGAGATCCACCTTTCTTCCACCAGCGGCGGCCCGGACATAGATTGCGGCCATAGTGGCGTAGAGATCCGCATCTTCAGGAGCGCGCTTCTGCAAATCATCGAAGCATTCTTCAGCGGCCACAACGTCACCCAGATCGCTCCAGCTCCCCAGCCGTTCTTTTCGAACATAGTTGCCCATAGGGGCCTGCGGGTATTTCGCAAGCCAAGCTGCTAATGCCCGCGCCCTGGCACCAGGATCTTTAACCCTCTCGGCACGCGATCGATCCAGTTCCTGGACCAAAAAACCGGGCGAGTTCGTCTGATGATCTGCCAAGGCGGCGGCCTTTTCCACCATCGCCGGTGGAAAAGCATCCTCAAAGTTCACCAGAAACTGCGCTGTGCCCAGAATGTACCCAGACTGTCCGGCATGCTTGGACAATTCTTTCTCGATCTCCTCGACCATTTCAGGAGTGGCTATCTTGTGTTGGGGCTGATGACGAAACTTCAGAGCCCATTCGTCTGACACGAGGTTTGCGCTACGAGGATCAGCATTATCGATATTGCTTTCGAGAATACGAATGGTTGTGTCGTAATCGGCAGTGCGCTTCAGATCGTTCGCGAAGATTGCGCCCATGTAACCTTGGACCTGAGAGCGAACCCCGTCCTTATTCCTCTTGCCGTCTGCATCGCAAAAAACAAGGTCCCAATATTGGCCATGGTTGTCATCGCGTTTGCCGTCTTCATCGCGCACATACCAGATTGCATAGATGTGCCATTGCTGTTCCAGCGGTACTGTCGCCTTCCAGCTGCCGTCGCTCTGACGGTCGAAAGGCACGGTGCGCTGGTTATCGCGAAAGAAAGGACCATCGAACACGAGCCTCAGACTAAGCCCCCTTGGATGTGGGATCAGGGCGCCCGGCCGCGAGGGAAAGTAGTTGATTTGCAACATTTGATTGGGTCGGGCCGAAGCTGAAATGGGGCACGCGGGAACAGCCGTAAGGATTGGGCCTGAGGTCTCTGAATTCGGAAGCGCCTGGCGAGCTTGCTGCGCGCCGAGGCCGGGAGTCAGTGCAGCTCGGAACCACACGATCAAAACAAGGGCGAGCTTTGCCATGATTTCGCCTGGCGAATGATGGTACCAGAATTTACAGCAATGCTCTACGCTTTCGCCGTTGCGGAGCATGGCGACAGCATCTAGAAACGACTGCAAGGACACCTACCCGGTAAGATCGTAGTTCTCGCGCGGTCGAAAATCCCTGGTTTGTCAGTAGGCACAAACTCTGCGAAGGCAGCTACCTTGCGAAGCGCGTGGCCTTATCGGCTTCGGTCCTTTGTGTCATGAAGCTAGCTTCAGCCGACGCTTGCCCAGGGGGCGTTTTTTGGAGCCAACACTGAGGTCGGGAACTTCTTCGCCAAGGGCAGCCGCCAGATCGATTTGATGGTCTTGCTCCTGCACGAGGATCTGACGAATCTGTTCCGCCATCGCGTATTCTCCCAGCGCCTCACATTGCCGCACGCGATCGCGGTAGTTGCGTACGGTCTCGTTTTCGTTCTCGAGATCGAAGCGCAGCATCTCGGTCGCGCTCTTTGACGTCCGTACCGGCTTGGGGGTAACGGCCGGCATTTTGCCGAGATAATCGATCTGTCGCGAGATGATCAACGCGTGATCCAGCTCCTGCTTGGCGTGAAGTTCAAGTTGGGCTGCAATGTCGGTATATTGGGCGCCGCTGAGCACCTGGGAATAGACCACATAAGAGATGATGGCTTGATATTCGCGCGAGAGATCTTCATTCAACAGCTCCGCGAGGCGGTCACGCGTAATCGTAGATACGCCGTCAGGTTGGGACTCAGCCATTTCAACTTCTCCTTTTATTGGGGACCGCGCCCAGGAGCTCCTCCATTTCCGCAACATGGGAAGCTGCCGGGCACGCACCTTTAGATGCGTCCAGGCCGATCATGAGATCGCCTTGCCTCGCGATCTGACTTGACGGGAAGCGATGGTCTCTTTCGAATTCTGCTGTTCATCTTCTCGAAGATGTCACGGATGTTTCAGATCACGATTCGCCTATCTGGAAACGCTCTTGCTGTGCGTCTGTACTCTCATTCAAGTCTGATTCCGGCTCGTCGGGATAAGACCAAACCGCACAGCCGCTGGAATCATCCGTAAATACAAGGTTTGGCTTTCAGGAAGAGCTCTGTAAGACGCACAGAGTACCCACCTCTTCAGTGAGGATGCGGACCATTCCGTATGACCAAGATAGTGGACATCCCACTTCTCGTCTTCGCGTTATCTCTTATCGCGTTGTCCTTCTCGGGACAAATTGGTGCTTTAATTCGCCTGAAATGGCGACCTATCCAAGAATCCGAACGGCAAGATTTGGCGCTGGTCCTGGCAGCCACCCTGACATTGCTAGGATTAATTATCGGCTTCGGCTTTTCGATGGTCGTCAGCAGCTACGACCAACGCAGAAGTTACGAGGTCGCAGAGGCGAATGCCATTGGCACGGAATATGTCCGCGCCGGCCTGCTTCCGGCTGGAGAAGTGGCGAGGGTGCGTCAAGGGCTGAAGAACTACCTCGACCAGCGTGTGCTGTTCTATCAGTCTTCGGATGCGAACCAGCTTCGGCGAATCACTTTCCAAACGTCGCAATTAGGGACGGACCTGTGGTCGATTATGGAAGCGACAGCCGCGAAGCAGCCGACGCCCACCGTGGCTCTTGCGGTTTCAGGTATGAACGACGTGTTGAATTCGCGGGGTTACACAGAGGCGGCGTGGCAAAACCGATTCCCAATTGCCGCATGGTGCCTGGTGATTACGATTGCCATTTTCTGTAATCTGCTGGTTGGCTATGTCTCGCATGAGAGGACGGAGTTTCTATTGCTGGTCCTGCCCCTGGCAGTTTCCATCTCGTTCTTTCTCATCGCGGAAATTGACAGCCCCCGCCATGGCCTCATTCGCGTGGGTCCGGAGAATCTTATAGGCCTCTCTGCTTCGCTCCGCTCGAAATAGGTTGTGGCTCAATGCTGGCGTAACCCGCCACACGCCGCGCCTCATGTTCCAAATCGGCACTCTCTCCATATCAATTTCATCTCATGTGTATCCATAACAATTGACTTCCCACCTGAGCAGCATTAGATTGCCTCCCGTCCTAAACCCACACCACTCATGCCATCCTGGCCAGGCACGAGATTTTCAGGAGGAACCCCATGAGACGAGCCCCCAGCAGTCTTCTTGTTCTCGCAGCTCTGCTGATCTCCGTGATTGCGGCCGCGCAAGACAAAGACGACATCCCGACCCGACACAACGAAATGACGGTCGCCCAGCTTCAGGCGGAAATGGCCTCTGGGCAGCTTACGTCAGAAGAACTCACACGGGAATACATCACCCGCATTCTGGCGCTGGACCAGAAGGGTCCCGGTGTGAATTCAGTCATCGAGCTCAACCCTGACGCGTTGGCGCTCGCGCGCACCGCCGATCAGCTGCGCCGGCGGGGCATCGTACTCGGACCTTTACATGGCATCCCGATCCTGCTCAAGGACAACGTCGACACCGGCGACAAGATGCAAACCAGCGCGGGATCGTTCGCGCTTGTCGGCACGCCCGCGTTGCATGATTCCACCGTGGCGGCGAACCTGCGCGCCGGCGGCGCTGTGATCCTGGGCAAGACAAATCTTTCCGAGTGGGCTAATTTCCGTTCCTTTGAATCGATCAGCGGCTGGTCGGGCCGCGGCGGTCAGACCCATAATCCTTATGGCATCGATCGCAACCCATGCGGTTCGAGCGCGGGCTCGGGCGCGGCCACATCGGCCAACTTCACCGCAGTCTCGATTGGCACGGAGACGGACGGAAGTATCGTCTGCCCTGCAAACGCCAACGGCGTTGTCGGCATCAAGCCGACGGTAGGCCTTGTGAGCCGTGCCGGCGTGGTCCCCATCTCGCACACCCAGGACACGGTTGGTCCTCACGGGCGAACCGTGGCTGATGCGGCGGCCGTGTTAGGCGTCATCCAGAGCCGCACTTTCGACGGGCGCGACCCAGCCACGGGTGGTGTGCCACTGGGATGGCAGGGAACAGGCAGAACGCGTCCCACCAATATCCCGTCTGACTACACCCAATTCGTTAACCCACAAGGCCTCCAGGGCGCCAGGTTGGGAATAACCCGCGCGGGATTGAATGGCTTCGATCCCAACGTGCCCACCCCCCCAGTCGTGCTCGACGCATTCGAGAATGCGGTTGACGCTCTTACCAACGCAGGGGCGACCGTAATCGATCTGGATGCTGCCGGGTTTACTTTCGCGCCTGGGAATGGCGAGTTGCTCGTCTTGCTGTTCGATTTCCGCAACGACGTACAAGCATACTTCGCCACCCGGGCCGGTGTGCCGGTAGCCGGCGGGACCCTGCAGAGTGCGATCGATTTCAACAATGCTCATGCCGACGTTGAAATGCCGTTCTTCAATCAGGACATCTTCGACCTCGCCGAGTCGCTTGCGCCCGGTCCTGATGACCCCCAACCCGCGTTTGGGGGACTCACCTACAACCAGGCGCTGGCTATCGATCACAACGCCGGCGTGAACGGAATTGACGCGGCCCTCGCCCAGTTTCACCTCGACGCTGTGGTATCAGCCACGGACAACCCGGCTTGGGCCACGGACTTACTCTATGGAGACCACTTCATCTTTGGAACCTCCGGGCTAGCCGCACCGCCGGGATATCCCATCGTGCAGGTCCCCGCTGGCGTGGTCTTCGGAGTGCCTCTGGGCATGAGCTTCTTTGGCACAGCCTTCAGCGAACCCACACTGATCAGACTGGCGTCGGGGTTTGAGGCGGAGACCCAAGTGCGCGCCCACAACCTGCCGACCTTTGCTCAAACCGTGCCGTTCAATAACATTCAAGGCACAAACCTCACAAAACCCCGGCAACATAACGCCCCGGTTAAGTCAGACTCCACTCCCAAGAAGATGGCGCATCATCTATAGCCGGGTTGCAGCTATCCGCGATGCCGATGTTGTTTCCAAGAGCGACATCGGCATCGTGTTCCACTGAGCGCGCCATCCGCCCGCGGTTCCAAGACCGATGCTATACGAGTCTGTTCGGCTAGGAGCATCACGTGTCGTCAAAAAACTGGTTAAGCTTTTGCGCGGTCATCGCCCTTCTTGCCGTAGCGCTGACATTTCTACCCAGCACACAGCGTGTGGTCGCGGACGGCCCCAACAGCCATTTTCCCAACGTCGAGCTCATCACGCAGGATGGGAAGAAGGTTCATTTCTATGACGATCTGATTAAGGGCAAGATCGTGGCCATCGACATGATCTACACCACCTGCCATTACGCCTGCCCGCTGGAGACAGCGCGAATGGCGCAGGTGCAAAAAAAGCTGGGCGCCCGCGTCGGCAGCGACATTTTCTTCTATTCCATCAGCATCGATCCTGAACACGACACCCCGCAGGTCTTGAAGGCTTACATGCAGAAATTCAACGTCGGTCCAGGCTGGACGTTCCTCACCGGCAAGAAGCAAGATATTGATTTCCTAAGCAAACGCCTCGGCTTGTACTCAGATCCCTCCGTCAACGCCGACGGTCACTTGCCTCATCTTCTCATCGGCAATGAGACCACCGGCACGTGGATACGAGGCTCGGCTCTGGACAATCCCAGTTTTCAGGCCAGGATGATTGGCGAATTTCTCGACAATTTCAAGCACGCCGACCTGGCGGCAGAGCAGAAGAACTCCGGGGACGGACACGCGATCAGCAATTTCGATCGGGGGCAGTATCTTTTCGGGCGGGACTGCGCGGCGTGTCATACCATCGGCCAGGGCGACAAGATAGGTCCTGACCTGCGGGGCGTGACCAGGGTGCGCGATCCCAAGTGGCTGGCACTCATGATCCAGAAGCCGGACCAATTGCTCGACGCAAAGGATCCGCTGGCGACCGCGCTGCTGAAGAAATACAACAACGTCCGTATGCCCAACGTATGGATCAGCGGTGACGAGCTGCAGTTGCTGATCGGTTATCTCCAGGCGAAGGCCGGGACACGCGAGGCAAAAGATCACGCCGGCACAGACGCCGGCGCAAGCAAGCCTGCGAATTCGCCAACTGGAACGACCCACCCCAATCATTGAGTCAAGGGCGCCTGTACTACTATGGCGAAATTCCTTTCATTCCTCGGCGATTTTTCGGCAACCACAAAAAACACCTTACCGCGGATTTTCGCGGATGGGCGCAGATAAGGCAACCGGGTGCCCCACAAGGACCGGCTTAGTTTTCGTCCGCGATCATCCGGGTGAATCTGCGGTAGGGGTTTCACTTCCTTTATTGCGGCTTGCCGCGCTGTGCCACATGAGCCTCGCAGGTTAAAGTGCACCCCTGCCCGCAGCTGTCAGGCCCGTAGAAGTCTTCCCGGTTTTGATTAATAATAATGACCTAATTCAAAAACCTGTATCGCGAGAGCAAACAACGTGGAATATGGGCCGGGCACAATCCTGCTTACCGGGGTTGCAAAAATCTCAAAGGATGATCCTATCTCGAGCTCGTACGAGGTTTTTTTCGTCAGTCTTATCGTCGATAAAGAAACCGGGGTGATCGTCGATTGCACCTGCAACACCGCCCGGGACATGACGAAGGAATTCATCCGGTCGCTACTGATCCAGCGGAATCTGGAAACGGGAATTGAGGAGATCGTCGGCGAAGTCCGATCGCGTTTCTTTGGACTGGTACAAAAGTCGTTGCTGGTGGCGTTGAAGGACGCGCACAACCGGTTCGTGATCCTGAAAAGGGGCGGGAAAGTTTAACTGCGCCCAATGGAATTCCGCTGAAAATCATTTGAATTTCTGTTGAATTCTTGACTCCGTCCTGGGGACGTGTTATCGTCCCGCCCGAACTAAATACGCTCCTGTTTATTGGTGCGTGAAGCTCCCCTTCACTAACTGAGATAAACCAGGCCAAGGCGGCTGAGTTCCCAGCTCGGTGTTTTGGCTATTTTTTTCTTTAGGGCGAAGGACCGGGCATGCTCGGCCGGGTTTGTAATCCCTGGCACGGCTTCGACCGGCCCAAGGGAGCTAGGAATCACGCGCCGTCGATAAGCGCACGCCAATAGAACGCTTGAGAGTGCAATGCGATCCAGCACGATTTCTTCACCGGGAGATGAATGAATTATGAACGGCATTAAGCTTTTCAGTCTTGTAGTTCTCGCACAGTTAAGGTCATCCGCTTGGCAGGCTTTCTTCCCCATGACAGCCCGGATGGTTGTCAGAAGTTGCGTTGCCGGATTGGTGCTCTGCGTTTTGAGCTCGGTCGCCATGGCGCAGGACATTACCGCAACCATCTCCGGTGAAGTAAAGGATGCTCAGGGAGCCGTTGTCGCAAAAGCCAAGGTTACCCTGACCAACACCGATACGAATACCGTGGTCAAGACGATTGAAACCGGCAGCAGCGGCGACTTTGTCTTTCCTGGCTTACAAGTCGGGCACTATGCGATCACAATCACCGCTCCCGGCTTTGCGGCCTTCGAGCAAAGAGACATCGATCTGCACGCCAGTGACCGCCACCCAGTGCACGCACAACTGAAAGTCGGCAGCGTCAACGAGAAGGTAACGGTGGAGGCATCGCCCGTCCAGGTAGAGTTGGAGACGCAACAAGTCGCCGGACTCATCTCCGGTACGGAGATCCGCGAACTCACGCTGAACAATCGCCTGTTTGAGCAACTGGTGATTCTGCAGCCGGGCGTGAGCAACGGTTCCCCCGACCAGCTGTACGTCGGCACCACCAACCCGTTCACCGGAGCCGTGAACCGCGCTGATTTCTCTGTGAATGGTGCGCGGACCAACATGAATAACTGGACCATTGACGGCGCCGATAACCTCGACCGTGGCTCGAACCTGACGCTGTTGAATTATCCCAGCGTGGATGCCATTCAGGAGTTCAAAGTCATCCGCGGCCTCTACAACGCGGAATACGGGCGCGCCGGCGGCGGCCAGATGGACGTGGTCACGCGCTCTGGAACGAATCAGTACCACGGAAGCGGCTATGAGTTCTGGCGTAATGACGATTTGAACGCCAACAACGCGTTCACCAAGGGCGTACAAATTGCGGCAGGACAGCAGAATAAGCCTCCCGCGTTGCGCTACCACGATTTCGGGTTCACGTTCGGAGGCCCGGTCCCCAAGCTGGGCAAGACGTTCTTCTTTGTTTCCGAAGAGTGGCGGCGGGCGATCACCTACGCTGTGCCTTCCACTAGTCAACTTTTTCTGCCGACTACCTCGGAGAAGCAAGGCATCATGCAGGTGCCGGTGTGTATCGGGACCGTGAGCTCGGCTTCTGGAAACGCATGCACGGGAGCAAACAGCAACATCGTGCCCGCGGGTCAGATGAACGCGACCGCCGCGGCGTATCTTAAAGACATTTTCAACGGCGCTCCGAATCCCAATCCGGCCACACATTATTTCCCGTCAACCTTCCGGAATCAGTTCGACGATTGGCAAAATCTCGTACGCATCGATCACCAATTCAGCGAGAAGTTCAGCGTCTTCGGCCGTTACATGCATGACACCATTCCCACGGTCGAGCCCTTCGGCATCTTCGGCCCCAACAGCTTCGTTCCTGGTGCCGCGACCAGCCATACGCTCTCCCCGGGGACAACCTGGGCCGCGCACGCGACATATACGTTCTCGCCCACCCTTCTGCTGGAAGGCGGATACAACTTCTCGTATGGCGCCATCATCAGCCGCATGCTGGGCACGATGGACCCGACCAACTCGCCCGATATCCATCCCACGCTGCCATTCGCGCCGCAGTTGGCGCGCCTGCCATCGGTAAGCTTTGTGAGCTTCTCCGGTCTTGGAGCCAGCGGGCCGTATGACGACTTCAACCGCAACCACACGGCTTTTGCGACCGTCACCAAGGTCTTCGGCAAGCACACTCTGCGAGCCGGCTTTACCTATCACCACTACCAGAAGACGGAAAACGCGAACGGCAACAATCCCGGAACGTACAGCTTCGACAGCAGCGGCGCTATAGTCATTCCAAGCCACTGCACACCCGTCGTACTGCCTGACTGCGCGCTGGCGAGAGCGTCGCAGAGCTGGGCGAACTTCCTGATGGGGCGTGTGTCCGGCTTCAGCCAAGCGTCGGAGGACATCACGCCGGACATTCGCGGCCAGATCTTCGAAAGTTTCGTGCAGGATGAGTTTCATCCGTTCCGCAACCTCTCCGTCAACATCGGAGGACGGTGGCAGATCTTTCGCCAGCCTACGGACGCGAACGGCGAGCTGACCAACTTCGATCCGGCCGCGTACAGCGCCGCCAACGCCGTTGCGATCAATCCGGCGAACGGTCTCATCCTTCTCAATGCTGCCAACAATCCAACGCAAGGATCGCTGCTGAACGGCATCATAATCGCCGGACAGAACTCGCGGTTCGGCGACAAGGTCGCAAATGAGAACATGAACAACTTTGAGCCACGCGTCGGTCTTGTCTGGGATCCCTTTGGCAAGGCTAAGACCGCGATTCGAACCGGCTATGGCATCTCGCACGACTACATTGCCTATGGCAACTTTGAATCGAACATCTTCACCAATCCGCCGTTCAACTCCAGCATCAGCATTGCTCCCACCAGTTCCGGCGGCAACCTGGTCTACCCTTCGATGGACAATCCCGGCGCGGGGGTTCCTAACAACGCATTGCCAAGGAACCTGCGCATTGTGGGGCTGCCGTTCAACACTCCCTACATCGAGCAGTATAGCCTTGACGTTCAGCAGGAGATTGCCAAGGGCATGGTCCTGGACGTGGGCTATTTCGGCGCCTCGGCTCATCACTTGAGTGGCTTCATTGATCTGAACCAACCCCAGGTGGGCGCTTACGTAACCCAGCTGGGTATGACACCGCCGATCACCAGCGGCACACAGTCACAGCGTTTGAATGCCATCCGTCCCTTCCTGGGGTATGGCGCAATCAGCGACTTCGTGAACATCTTCGGTTCCAATTACAACTCGCTGCAGGCCTCGCTGCAGCGAGTCTGGAAAGACGGTTCGCTGGTCAAGGTCAATTACACCTGGTCGCACAACCTGGGTGATGTGGATCCGACAACCTCGGTCGGGTACAGCACTCTAACCAACAACGGGGCCAGCCACTCGACGGCGCAGGACCGCTACAACACGAGGCTCGAGTACGGGCCGACGTCGCTCGATCG
>Ga0126379_10001764_pt1 | contig 13407 bp, 11 predicted proteins | sample PanSoiMetPlot_24_FD_92640 | JGI IMG/M metagenome (GOLD analysis project Ga0126379, IMG submission 92640) | Tropical forest soil microbial communities from Panama - MetaG Plot_24 | ecosystem: Environmental > Terrestrial > Soil > Tropical forest > Bulk soil | place: Panama | collected 2016-02-17 | reverse complement strand
CGGCCTGCGCTGGGAGCCCTTCTTGCCGCAGCGGATCAACAACGGGGCCGTCTACACGTTCGGTTGGAATCGCTTCAGCCAGGGCATCACCAGCACGGTATTCACGAAGGCGCCTGCCGGGCTGCTCTACGCCGGTGATCCCGGTTTCGAAGGCTACACAGGCGTCCACAACCGCTACGATCAGTTCGGCCCCCGCGTCGGTCTCGCTTACGACCCCTTCGGGGACGGGAAAACCTCGATCCGCGCCGCGTTTGGCATCGGGTATGATTTCCCGAACACCATGATCATGTCCACGCCCACCACCGCCCCGCCTTTCGGCAACACTGTGACGCTGAACGGCCCGGTGCCCTTCGCCAATCCGTGGGCGAATTATCCCGGCGGCAATCCTTTTCCTGGAAACTTCGGACCGAACGCACGGTTCGTGAATTTCGGGACCTATGTCGCCCAGCAGGCCGACGCCAAAGCCACCACGGTCTACTCATGGAATCTCTCTCTCCAGCGCCAGATCTCGGACTGGCTTCTGTCCGCCACCTACATGGGTACCCAGACGGCGCATCTCTGGGTGAGCGAGCAGCTCAATCCCGCGCTCATTGTCCCGACTACCTCCCCGCTCGGGACCTGCCCCGCTGGCCAGACGGCCAACTGCGACTCGACGACCAACACCAATCAGCGCCGCATCGCGTCGCAGCTAAATCCGGCCATCGGCCAGTTCCTGGGCCCAGTGGATCAGTTCCAGTCCGGTGGTACAGTCAGCTACAACGGCCTGATCATGACCGCGCAGAAACGCCTAAGCCATAACGTAAGCGCTAGCGCGAATTACACCCTGTCCCACTGCATCGGGGATGTCGGCATCGGATCACTAGTAGGCGGGGCGGGAGGAACCTACGAGGACGTGAATAATCGCCGCCGGGACCGGGGCAACTGCGAGACCGGCACGCTGAACGGTACGCAGGCGCTTGACCGCCGACACATCGTCAACATGACTATCGTGGCCGACGCACCCAGGTTCCAGAACAAGGCGGTAAACGCAGCCGCCGGCGGTTGGCGCCTTTCCTCAAGCTACCGTTATCTCTCCGGAGCCTTCCTCACCGTAACCACCGGAATCGACTATGCCTTGGCAGGTGGCAGCCCTGCGATCCAGCGCCCCAATCTGATCCAGCCGAACCCGCAAGTCGCCAGTCCCGGGTCGCCCTGCGCCAACGTCGCCCCATGCGTGAGCTGGTTCAACCCCCAGGCTTTTGCCCAGCCCGCTTTCGGCACATTCGGGAACCTCGGTAGAGCCAGTCTCCCCGGCCCAAACTGGTGGGAAATCGACATGGCTCTGTCTCGAGTTTTCCGCGTCCGTGAAGGCATGACCCTCGAAGCTCGCGGCGAGGCCTTCAATCTAACCAACAGCTTCCGCCCATTAACGGTGACTACCGCACTCAACAACACCAGCCAGTTCGGCGAAATTCTCAGCGCCCAGGATCCCCGCATACTGCAAATCGCGATGAAATTCGCATTCTGAAAAACGCGCCTGGCATTTGCGTTTTGGCCGTTACCTTCGGGATCGACGGCTTCCTACTCCACCGCGCTGGATGGCGGCACGATGCCTTTCAATCGCAGATAGACGCACATGTATCCATACATTTCGTTTGAGTGCCGGACCATGTTGTTCAGCGTCGCGAGTTTCGTGCGCATCGGCTCAGGAGGGAAAGGTCCCCCGAGACGCGAGTCAATCTTCTCCATCGCCGCGGCATCGGAGAGCGAATCGAACGCCGCGTCGCAGGCGTTGGATGCCTGCTTCAGCAACGCGATCAGCTCCGGTTTGGAAGTCGCTTCCGGACGAGAGAGAGTCGTTTGGCGTCCCATAATCCCCTGGCAAACGAACAGGTTTGCGCCAGCGATATGAGCCAGCCGCTGCGCAAAGCTCTCTATCTCGGGCGCCGGCTTAAAGCTATAGCCCTCAGTGGGCATCTTTTCCGCCATCTTCAAAAGGTTGTCGCGTACAACGGTCCACGGGAACTTCGCCTCCAATACCAGCGTATTGGACCCTTGCGCAAGAAGCGTACTGCAACCGAGGAACGCCAAGAAGAAAGACTGGCTCATGGACTGCATCCTATCAGTCTTTCTGCCTTGCGACGACTCCGGCGCGCGGGCGCTTGACGCCAAACAGCAGGGACGACAACAGCCGAGCCGCCGCTATTCTGGCTCCTTCGCTTATGGCCGCTGAATCAGCTCAATACGGTTACCGGCCGGATCGATCGCAAAACCGAGGACGGTGCTCGTGCCTTTGAACGGGCGCGGCTCGCCCGTCATCGTTCCACCGGCGGCCTTGACAGCGGCGACCGTTTTGGCCATGTCCTTCACGACAAAGATTACGTGCGGAATAGGGTCCTTTACGTCGTCGGAATCACGATGAAAGAGGATCATCAGTGGGTTCTTGTTGGCCTTCGCGGCTTCAATTGTGGCCCCGAAGTTTACGAAGACCTCCGTGCCTCCCGGGTTTTCGATCCGATTGACCTCCTGCATGCCGAACGCTTCCTGGTAGAACTTCGCCAGAGCAACAGTATCCTTTGCCGCGATGCGCACCGAGTCGAGGGCCACCTGAGCGTGTGCGGCGCGCGCCAGCAGCACAGCAGCACATATCCCCATCGCAGTCGTGCGAAATCTCTTCATCAAGCCTCCATGGGTAGATCCCATTCATGATAGACCACGGCGAGGCCCACTTCTGCAACCTCGCGCGGGTTTACGCCTTCGATCACGGCATCGAGCAGCGCCGGATCGCGCCCCCTGGCAACCTGGAACAGCGTAGCAGCTTGTACCACGCTTGGAGAAGGCTTCGAGCCGCTGTGCACCCCGACCGCATCGGCATAGTATATGAGAATGGGACGCCATGGTGGTGTTGGATAAGAAGTAGCCGTTGAGCCGGAAACATGAAGCCCAACCAACTTGGAGGTAACGCCGTGAAGTGCCTGAGGTTTCTCACCGTTTGTGGTATTGCAGTTTCCGCCGTGTTTCCCATGATGGTCGGCGCGCTGCAGGCGCAAACGCCCGCCAGCAACTCTTTGCCTCTCATCCTAGGCACGTGGAAATTGAATCCGGATAAGTCCAATTTGCGTGTCCCCGCCAATCACGTTGAGATCCGACAGTACAGGCTACGCCCGGATGGATTCCTTGTGGGCCTGCTGATTACCAGCGATCCTCAAGGCATCTATCATTATTTGCAATTCACGGCCAAGAGCGATGGTAACGATTATCCGGAGTATACGGAGGCTCTGTTAGCCGACGTGGTTGCAGCCGGCAAGCAAACGCCGCGCACTTACGCTGAAACGGTGGTCGACGAATACACCACTGATTGGACGGACAAGGTGAATGGCAAGGTCACTTCACATGGGAAGAAGACCATCTCAAAAGACGGGAAGACGCTGACCGTTACGGTGGACGGTTCTTCACCGATGTACATCTACGATCGACAGTGAGGCGCCGAGTTGCCCAATAATGATCGATCGGCCGATCTCCGGTCGTAGGAGTTGGACGCGCTTCGCTCCAGACTGCATGTGTCTTTCGCGGATAATGGAAGCTGGCGATGACCGTTTGGTTTCTTGCCGCTATTTCAGTCGCCGCACCTAGTGACGGATGGAACAACCTCAAGCACGTCACTCGCGATCGGCCCTACGCCGTGATCCTGCGCGATAAACAATGTCAATACGGTACTCTTTCCTCCGTTGGTGAGCAAGCCCTGGTATTGGCCACATACACCGGACTTGGTGTTTTGATCAAGCGCTCGCAGATCGCGCGAGTGACGGATAATCCCACTGAACCCACACGTGGAGCCGTCTTCAGTGCTCGAAGCTCGTGGCTCGACGTGAAGGCGGCAGCGCCGAAGACGACCGAGTATCTCCACATAGTGACGAAAGGGGGCGAAGAATGGAAATGGAAGAAGCCGACGGTCTCGAACGACTCGATCACGTTTGAGCAGATCACCGTCGGTAAGGCGGAAGTTCGCTACGTTTCCTATGTCCGCTTCAGGCCGCTTACAGTCGAAGAGGAATTCTTTCACCAAGAGGATTTGAGCTGGTTGGCCTCGATACCCTGGGTCAGTGATTTGGTGTCCCGAAAAATCAGCGTGTTGCTGTACAACTCGGATGTGCCTGAGGACAACTCGGCGATAGCATGCCGGTAGTTCCTGGCGGACGCGGGGTGGTCGACGAGGCAACGCTTATCGCCGTGCTGCCTTTCTCTCCTGAATCTTCATGTTAGGAGACCTCGAACCCGCGATTCGACCATGGTCCGCATCGTCTTTTCAGGAAAGAATCTGTTGAGCATCCCAAGGTCAGCGTCAATGGTAACGTCCCGGTCTGTCACCTCTACGGTCCCGCTGACTGCGTTTTTAAAGAAGCCGATTTGTGCCGTCAGAGAGAACGTCATCACGGAGCCATTCCAGGTCTTCTGGGAATTGGAAATTGTGAGTGGCGGCATAGCCAGACTCTGAAAAACATCCTGCATCGCGCGATCCACGGCTTGGATGGCCTCTGCTTGGGTCTTTGAATGCGCAATCGTCACCCGCATAGACTATCTTTTGTCGATTCGGGTATGTGCACCAGGAAACGGCGCGTTGCGGACGGAACTCACAGCCCTTAGCATGACTACTAATTTAGACGGCGAAAAGGCGCTTCGGGTTCGGCCGAAGTTGCTACTTCCTGTGAGGGATCAACCGACAGAAGCTAGAGGGCGGCGAGTTACTGGCCGATCGCCCGGAGCTTTGCGGCGGTGGCACAATCCTGGACCACGCTGAAATAGCGGGTGACGCCATCTGTACCTACGTCGAATGGATTCGCTTCACCCGGATGGCGGTTTGCGGCGCTGTGAGCTCTGAACAACGCATCGTCGAATTCAGAGTGATTCGACATCAGCGCCGTTGCCCCGAAATCGGCAGCGGCCTTCGCCATCTTCTTTGATGACGCGATATAGCCGTCGTAATATGCCGCGCTCGCGTTAAATGGAATGGCTGTTCCGCCGACGTAAGCAATGCGTAAGGGCTTGCCGTTATCCCGCACCTCAAAGAGATAGGAAAGCGTTCCGGGAGTGTGACCCGGCGTCGTGACAATTTGAACCGAGGCATCGCCCACAGAGACTTTCATCCCGTCTGTGCCCACCACGTCGTGTTTTGGTTTCCCGCCGGCATGATTGGTCGATTTATCGACAGCGTCCCAATCCTCGGCGCCATAAATGAGATGCACGCCAGGTATCTCGTCCTGCAGCAACTTGGCCCCGCCGTCATGGTCGGCGTGAGCGTGCGAAAGAATGACGTATTTGACCTTACTTTTATCCAAGCCAAGCTTCGCCAGACCATCTAGAATTTCGTCTTTCGCGGCGTAGTCGAACAGCGCCTCTATGACGATAGTGCCTTGGTTACCCACAATGGCCCATGCGCTATGGATCTTGGTACCGAGGAAATACAGGTTATCGGCGACTTTGGCCGGTTCGGCATACCACGTGTCCTTCGCCGGGGGACGGCGCGGCGCTCCACGCGCGGCAGCTCCTCCAGCCGGTGTGCCCGCACCCTGAGGTCCGGCAGGAGCCGGAATGCAAAGGCGCAGGAACATTCCCGCCCAATCCGTGCCTGCGGCAATCTTGGCCGCCCCAATGTAGCCGTCCACCGTCGAGGGAGGCGTCTGCGACGATGCGATCCCCATCGTGGCAGCCCAGGCGGCGATCACCAGCACTCTAAACCTAAGTGACTTCATATGACTATACCTTTCGCGTTCTTCTGTTCCGCGCAAGCAAGCTCTGGCGCTCCGTATATTCCCGACCGGGATGCCTTCAGCGAATCGCATTTCTTCACGTCATTGTACTTAGGAGCACCGGAAGCAACAAGCGCCCGGCCTCGAGCTGCCATCGTCGCCGTTCTCACCCGTTTGCCGCTTGTCTCAGTTCCGGGAAGTCGTCCAGAGAGAACTCCAGGCTGCCGCGTACGACCGACTGCTGTTGTCTACGGCGAAGCTCGGCGCGGCGGATCTTACCGGAGATCGTCTTCGGAAGTTCTGCAAACTCGATCAGCCGGATTCGTTTGTAGGGCGCGAGCCGCTCCAGGATGAACGCAAATATGTCGCGGGCCAGTTCGCGGCCGGGCGCGTAGCCGGAAGCCAGCACGATAAACGCTTTCGGAACGGACGCTCGCAGGGGGTCGGGAGCAGGGATGACGGCGGCCTCGGCGATAGCCGGGAATTCGATGAGAGCGCTCTCCAGTTCGAATGGACTGAGGCGATAATCGGAGGCCTTGAAGACGTCATCGACGCGGCCGACGTAACTCAGATAGCCGTTCGCATCGCGGCGGGCGATATCGCCGGTTCGATAATAGCCGCCACGGGTGACTTCGGCAGAATTTGCGAGATTCCCGGCGTACCCGAGCATCAGACCGATCGGACGATCCGAGAGGACAATCGAGACTTCGCCCTCGGAGGCAGGTTCGCTGTCGACATTCAGGAGCGCGATGTTGAACCCGGGCATCGGACGGCCCATCGATCCGGGCTCGACGGGCTGGCCTGGCGAATTCGCGATCAGGCACGTGGTCTCGGTTTGCCCGTAGCCGTCTCGGATCTCAAGACTCCAAGCCTCCTTCACGCGTCCGATCACCTCGGCATTCAGAGGCTCGCCCGCTGACGCTACGGACCGGAGGCATACGGGGTAATCGGCTAGGTTCTCTTGAATCAGCATGCGCCAAACTGTCGGGGGCGCACACAGACTCGTGACCTCGTTGAGGACGAGTGTTTTGAGGATATCTCTCGCATAGAATCGCGAGTAGTTGTACGCGAACACGGTCGCGCCTGCGTTCCATGGAGCGAAAAAGCTGCTCCACGCGTGTTTGGCCCAACCCGGTGAACTGATGTTCCAGTGGACGTCGGTTTCCTGAAGACCAAGCCAGTACATCGTGGTCAAGTGTCCCACGGGATAGCTGGCGTGCGAATGCTCCACGAGCTTCGGCCGCGCCGTCGTGCCCGACGTGAAATAGAGCAGCAGTGGATCGCTTGCTCGCGTCGAAGCATCGGGCGAGTATGATTCCGATTCGTTATTGGCTTCATCGAGGCTTCGCCATCCCTTGGTTTCCGCGCCGGTCGTGATGCCGCAAAACGACCCGCGCACGGCGGCGAACTTGGTAGTTTGAGACGGCGCAGCGATCACGTACCGGACGCCTCCGCGGTCCAGCCGATCCTGGAGGTCGGCTGGCGACAGCAATGTGGTGGCAGGGACGATGACAGCACCGGTCTTACACGCGCCGAGCATCACCTCCCACAGCGGGATCTCATTCGCAAGCATGACCAGGATCCGGTCGCCGCGCCGGGCGCCGATCCGCCGAAGATAGTTCGCCACCCGGTTGGATTGCGCGGACAGCTCAGCGAAGGTTCGAATCGCCGCGGCGCCGGATTCGTCCAGCACTCGGAGCGCGGGCCGGTGATTGTCTTTCGCCATCCGATCGAAGTAGTCGAGCGCCCAATTGAATTCATTGAGCCTAGGCCACTGGAAGCTCTCGTATGCGGTCCGATAATCGTTGCGATGACGCAGCAGAAAATCGCGCGCCTTCAGGAATTCGAGGCTTCCGGTCAAATCGAGTTCCACGATCTTCGATGATACGACGACGCCAGTTTATTTGGGGACACAAGCCGAAGTTCAAAAAACGAAGAGGCCCAAGCCGTCGCTGCGCCTTATTCAGAATTGCGGCGAGTTCTTCGAACTTGGTTCGATCTCTTGCGTGCAGGCTTTCCGGCGGTAAGAACGTAGTGAAAACGTATCAGATAGACATTTTCGCCAGAGCCGTGCTTTGCGACCTTCAGCAAATCCTCCCGGCTTTCGAAGCCTGATTCAGCCGCCAAATCATGAGTGATCTCTTGCAGCGAGATAGGCTCGATGGAGTCGATCAGGATTTCACCGTCATCATCCATTCGGTACCGTCCCCCCACTTTGACGTGCGGGCGTTTCCAGATGCGGACGCTGCAAGTTATGAACCCGCGGCGCACACCTTCCCGAAGACGTTTGGTGAAAACCATTGACGCTCAGAACAGTTTATCTCCCTATGCAAGCGCATTCAGCATGGATACCAGCGGTATTTGTCGGCCGTTGAAGAGCCTCACTGCTATTTTTCTTATGCTTCGACCATCCGGCTGCGATTGCGGCCCTCTGGTGTGCGTTCGTGGCGAACGTCGCGAGAATTGAGTACAATTTTGCAAGTAGTGGACAGCTAGGGAGGGACCTTTCCACAATGACATCCACAAATCCTCAAAACAGATGGCGAGCGGCGCTTTGTTCAGGCTTGTGTGGAGCAATCGCAGGCTTGATCTTGATTGGATCACCCGCAAAGCTGCATGCTCAGGCGCCTGCGGGTCCACCCGCAGGTGCGGGGCGCGGCCCGGTTCCGCCAGCCGAGGCGCTATTCACATCGGCACAAGCGGTTGCGGGGAAGGCGGCATACGAACGGAACTGCGCCAACTGCCACGGCGCGAGCGTCGATGACGGCAACTCCGCGCCTCCGCTCCGCGGCGCGGCGTTTCTTGGCAAATACGCCGGGAAACCCGCCGCCGATTTGTTCACTTATGTGAGCACGAAGATGCCACTGAACTCTCCAGGAAGCCCCGGCCCCGGAAACCTCGGCGGCGCCGAGTACGCGCGGATCATCGCCTACGTGCTCCAGCAGAATGGTTTTGCGACGGGACGGAAAGAGTTCGCATCGGAGGCGACGGCGCTCGCTTCTGTGACGATTCCCGCTCCGCCGGGAGGACGCGGCGGCGGGATCGGCGGCGTCGGCGGTGTGTCGCCCGGCGTGAAGCTGCCTCCCGCGCCGAAGAAGGCCAACCCTCTCGATAAAATCACGCCTGTCACCGACGTGTTGCTGCAGAACCCGCCCGCGGGCGATTGGCTCACGTGGCGCCGCAGTTTCGATTATCAGGGATTCAGCCCGCTGAAGCAGATTACGAAATCGAACGTGAACAATCTGCGCGTCGCGTGGACCTGGACGCTTTCCCCCGGGGCCAATGAAGCCACGCCCCTGGTCCATGACGGCGTGATGTTCCTACATAGCCCCGGCGACAAACTGGAAGCGCTCGATGCCGCCAGCGGCGACCTGCTCTGGCAATATGCGCGGCTGTTGCCCCCAGGAATTAACGCCAGCAACAAGCGCATGATCTCGATTTACGGGAACAAAGTCTACATGGGGACTTCCGACGTGCACGTGGTGGCGCTCGACGTGAAGACCGGCAGAGTGGCCTGGGACCAGCCCTTGACCGAAGAGAGGGGCTTCACCCTCACGGGCGGTCCGCTAGTCGCCAAAGGCAAGGTGATGATCGGGACGGGCGGCCGGGTCGGCGGCAAGAACTACATCGTCGCGCTCGACGCTGAGACTGGCAATCCCGCCTGGCGATTCAACACCATCGCGCAGCCCGGCGAGCCCGGCGGCGATACCTGGAACGATCACACAGCCGAGGAGCGCAACGGCGCCTCCGTCTGGCTCGCGGGAAGCTACGACTCCGCGCTCAACCTGGCCTTCTTTGGCGTAGCGCAGACCTATGACACCGCTTTGCTGGCCAAGCCTGTGAGGCCAGGCGTCAAAACTGACGGCCTGTATACGGACTGTACGCTGGCCATCAATCCCGATACCGGCAAGCTCGTCTGGTATTACCAGCATCTCCCGAATGATCAGTGGGACCTCGACTGGGTGTTTGAACGCCAGATCGTGCGAATGCCGGTTAACGGCGTGGTTCGCCCGGTGATCATGACTTCCGGCAAGCAGGCGACCTATGACATTCTCGATGCGGAAACGGGAAAGTGGATCTACTCGAAGGACCTCGGCTTGCAAAACATCGTTTCCTCCATCGATCCCGCCACCGGCGAGAAGACCATCAATCCTCAAACGTTGCCGGGCGACGGGCAAGCGCACCTGGTCTGCCCGCATGCGGACGGCGCCAAGAGTTGGCTTCCGGGTTCGTACAATCCAGACACGAAGATTTTATACATACCGCTGGTTGAGGCGTGTATGGATCTGACGCCGGTGACTGGCGGTGGCCGGGGTTTGCTGTCCACCGGCGTCCGCGTGAACGTGCGGCCCCGTCCGGATTCGGACGGCAAGTACGGCCGGGTGGAAGCCGTGAACATGCTGACGCGCGAGGTCATGTGGACTGAGCGCCATCGCGCGCCGGTATCGAGCGGCGCGCTGGATACGGCCGGTGGGGTGATCTTCAATGGCTCAATCGATCGGTTCTTCCGCGCCTACGACGACCACACGGGTAAACTGCTATGGGAAACGCGCCTGAGCGACGTGCCGAGCGACGCCCCGATTTCTTACACGGTGAACGGCAAGCAATACATCGCTATCGGCGTGGGCAATGGCGGCGCGCAGGCGACGGGATTCGCGGCGCTGACGCCGGAAATTCAGAACGTCGATCGTGCTCCGGCGGTGTGGGTGTTCCAATTGCCGTAATCGCGGTTATTTCGAGCTAGAATCCGCCATGAGTCCGATGTTCCGTTTGGGGTGAGGCGAAAGGAGGACATTATGCATAAGCTTGCAGCGATCCTGTCCGTGATGAGCGTTTCTCTGATGGCGCAGTGGCCGAAACATTCCAATCCGGGACTTCCCCGCACACCGGATGGCAAGCCTGACCTTTCGGCTCCCACACCTCGATCCGGAGATGGCAAACCTGACCTGACCGGAGTGTGGGTGGTTAGGAACGGAAGTTTCTACCTGACCTGGAATCTCAAACAGGAGGATATGCGGCCGTGGGCAGCAGCTCTCTATAAGCAGCGCGAATCTGATTTTCGCCGGGACACCGACGGGATCGCGTGTCTTCCGCCGGGCCCGAAAGCGGCAATTGGGGTTGGCCCTTTCCCCATAAAAATCGTTCAAACTCCGGATCTGGTTGTGATCCTTCACGAGTACGATACCATTTTTCGGCAGATTTTTACCGATGGCCGTGCGCTACCTGTAGACGCAAATCCAACCTGGATGGGCTATTCAGTCGGCCGCTGGGAGGATGACGCGCTGGTGGTCACGACCGCAGGTTATAACGATCGGACTACCATCGATCTGGCGGGGCATCCGCATACCGAAGCCCTGCGAATGACTGAACGCTTTCACCGGCGTGACATCGGCCACCTCGATGTTCAGATCACATTTGACGATCCCAAGGCCTACGCAAAGGCGTGGACGCTTCCGATGGAGTTCGCTTTAGTCCCGGACGAGGACCTTATGGAGTATATATGTGAGAACGAACGGGATGCGACCCACCTGGTTGGAAAGAGCGGAGAGGAATTTGCGCTTTCGGCCGATCGCCTAGCTCAGTACGTCGGCACTTATCAAGCATCCGCGCGGCCGGTCGCAACTGTTTCCTTGGAAGATGGCCGCCTCATGGTCGCTGAAGGGCAGTCTGGGAAAATCCCGCTGGTGGCCCACTCAGAGGCTTTCTTCACTATGGAAGGAACCGGGGTTGAGTTCTTGAAGGACGACAAGGGCGCCGTTAGCACAATGATCGAACACTGGGTGGAGGGCGATCGGAAATACCTTCGCCTCAACGGCAAATAATCCATCAGCGGTAAGAGCGCGTTTCGTTCCGGCGGACCCTTGCGGTTTTGTAAGATAATGACGCCTATGGCGCGAATCATCACATTACTTTTGGCTGCGACGGTTGGTCTCGCTCAGGCGCAATTGTCCCCTTCCGCTTCGTGGGCGGTCCACGCAGCCAACGAATACCAGGCGACGCCGAACGTCACTTATCTGACGGCGGGCAACGTCGAGTTGAAGCTAGACATCTATGTTCGCCGCGGCGTCACAACGCCGCAGCCGACCGTCATCTACATGCACGGCGGCTTCTGGGTGGCGGGGAACAAAGAAGGCGCGCTGATGTCGCTGATGCCGTGGTTCGAGATGGGCTGGAATGTCGTGAACGTGGAATATAGGCTCGGGCGAGTGGCCCTCGCGCCCGCCGCGGTGGAAGATTGCTTCTGTGCGTTGAAGTGGGTGGCCTCGCAGGCCCGAATGTACAACTTCGATGTCAATCGTTTGGTGGTTACCGGCGAATCCGCTGGCGGGCATCTTGCCTTGGCGCTCGGCATGATTCCAGCGAGCGCGGGCTTGGATGAAGAATGCGCCAGCGCGACGCCCCTGCCGAAGGTCGCGGCCGTGATCAACTGGTTTGGGATTACCGACGTTAACGACGTGATCGAAGGACCTCATCGCGCCAATGCCGCCGCACAGTGGTTCGGCAGCATACCGAATAAAGCCGACATAGCCAAGCGCGTTTCTCCGCTTACGTATGTGAGGCCCGGCTTACCGCCGATCATGACGATCCACGGCGACTCGGATACTACAGTGCCCTATCAGCACGCGGTGAGATTGCATGAAGCGCTAAAAGGCGTGGGTGTCGAGAACCTGCTTATCACCGTTCCTGGCGGGAAGCACGGCAATTTCACGCCGGAGGAGCGAACCAGGATCTACACTGCGATTCGGGAGTTTCTTACCAAAAACAGTCTGCCGGCGAACAACTGAGACGGTTATCGTAGCAGCTGAACTCAAATCCCGTGCGTGTCCCGGGTCTGGACCGCATGCCGTCAGTCAACGTTCGCTAGGCCGGTCTGATCTCATCGCGTTCGCCGGAAGAGACTCGGTGGCCAAAGCCCGTCCGTGCCTCAGTGGCAGCCCGCAATATTAGCAACACATCCCATACTCGGCCTGCCTCATTTCTTCACCTCTGGCTGCCTGGGCGGCGCAAGCGTCTTCGCGAGCCAGCGCGACATCACTGACGCGATATTTTGGTTATTTTTCTCCAGCATCATCATGTGGCCATTGCCATGGATTCCCACGTCGGCGAGCTTGATCCAGGTGGGATGAACTCCGGCCTGCTCCAAATATTTCACCGTGCAATGGTCGTATGGCGCGTGATAAGAGGCTTCGGCGGTTAGGATCAAGATCGGAATTCTTTGGAGATTCGGCAGTTGCCGGGCAGGCGAGCGCTGCATCCAGCACCGGCTCAGGTCGGGGCCATCGGCCTTCTCCTGGCGCACGATGGAGAGGTCGGACGCTTTTTCGGCGCGCGGCGAATAGGTCAGCGGGTCGGCTGTCACGCCCCAGGGGCGCTGCATGGATGGGGCGTCGCGGAACCAGCCGGGAGCTCCGGTATTTTCGACGTTATAGAAGGGAGGTCCGTTAGGCTCGACGGCGACGATGGCTCTTACCAAGTCCGGTTTCGCGTCGGCGACGGGCCACCCAAACGCGCCCGATTGCGAATGGGTCAGTAAGATCGATGGTCCGATTTTGGCGAGCAAAGCCAGGATCGCGTCGCGATTCAGCTCCTGCTGAAGAGTGAAATCATCCACCGAGGGGACCTGCGAAGCGTAGAACTGATCGAAGATCGGATCGCCGGGTTTGCCTTCGCCCGGCCACTG
>Ga0126379_10001762_pt1 | contig 13420 bp, 7 predicted proteins | sample PanSoiMetPlot_24_FD_92640 | JGI IMG/M metagenome (GOLD analysis project Ga0126379, IMG submission 92640) | Tropical forest soil microbial communities from Panama - MetaG Plot_24 | ecosystem: Environmental > Terrestrial > Soil > Tropical forest > Bulk soil | place: Panama | collected 2016-02-17 | reverse complement strand
TCGCCTCCACCAACGCGGTCCAGGATCTCCAGGTTGTCGCGGCGTTGTGCCTCATAGAAGTTGCCATCCGTGTAACAGATTGCACCCCAGTCGTTGATGGTTGCCGTCTTGGCCGTACGCAACGTTGTGGCTACGACCTTGAATGGAAACTCGCGGACCACGGTTTGGATCATCTCCTTGAATGCACCAGCCTCCACTTTTGAAATGTTCTCGTCCAAACCACGGACCGCAAAGCCGAGCGCGGCCGAGAAATCCTCTTCGTTCCCGATCATGACGTCGACATGCGGAGCCAGACTACGATTCACTTCTTGCGCCCGGCGTTTGCCGCCGATCGCTTTCCACAACGATTCCCGGTAGTTCAAATCGTAGGAAACCACGGCACCGTGTTTGCGCGCCGCTTGTACGGCCTCCAGCGCAACGCCAGGCGTGGTTTCTGACAGCGCGCAGAAAATGCCGCCCGTGTGAAACCAGCGGGCGCCGCTCTTGCCGAAAATGTCGCCCCAATCAATGTCGCCCGGTTTGAGCTGGGAGACCGCGGTGTGCCCCCGGTCGGAACAACCCAAAGGGGCACGAACTCCGAAACCGCGTTCCGTGAAGTTCAAGCCGTTACGCACATTGCGGCCAACGCTGTCATACTCCGCCCAGCGCACCAGCGACTGATCGACGCCGCCCTGGTAGATCAGATCTTCCAGAAGCCGGCCTACCGGGTTATCGGCAAAAGCGGTAACGATTGCGGTATCCAGGCCGAAGCATCGTTTCAAGCCGCGCGCTACGTTGTATTCGCCGCCGCCTTCCGAGACCTCGAACGAGCGTGTCGTCCAGGTGCGGCGGTCTCCCGGATCGAATCGCAACATCACTTCGCCCAGCGCGACCAGGTCCCAACGAGCGCCGTTCTTGGGCCGGATGGTCAGCGGGCTCATTGAGTCACTCCTGCATCAATCTGCGCGCGTTCGAGACGTGGGACAAGCAGGTGGATGATCAGCAGGGCGACAGCATAGACTGAGCCGGAGATTACGAACATCGGTACATAGCTTCCTGTCACCTGAAGCACGATGCCGGTAAAAGTTGCAATCAGCATTCCGCCCACCGCCCCGCCGCAGCCACCGATACCTACCACCGAAGCTACTGCCCGCTGCGGAAACGTGTCGGACACCATAGTAAAGATGTTCGCCGACCATCCCTGGTGGGCCGCCAGGGCCAGACTTATCAGCCCAACAGCCACCCACAAGTTGTGCACGCGAGTGGCAATCACCACCGGCACCACGGCCAGCGCGCACACCAGCATGGCCGTCTTGCGGGAGCGATTGAGACTCCAGCCGGCTTTGAGCAGTCTAGCGGGAAGCCAGCCGCCAAGAATGCTTCCGACCGAAGCAGCGTTGTAGATGATGACCATCGGCCAACTCAGCCGGTTGAGCGAGAGCCCGTATTCGCTGGACAAGAACTTTGCCAGCCAGAAAAGGAAGAACCACCAGATGGGATCAGTTAGGAACTTTCCAATGAGGAAAGCCCAGGTCTGGCGGTGGGGCAGCAGGCGGAGCCAGGGGATTTTGACGGCTGGCTCAATTGGATCGCTTTGAATGTAGCGGAGTTCGGAGACGGAGAGCCGCGGATGTTCTTGGGGCCTTCGGTACATCCTTATCCAGAAAAAGATCGGTATGGCACTTAAGAGTCCTGTAGCAAGGAATGCGCCCTGCCAACTGTAGCGCCCGACAATCCACGGAACAGCCAGCGGCGTGATGGTAGCGCCCACGTTGGAGCCGGAATTGAATATGCCGGTGGCCAGCGCGCGCTCTTTTTTGGGAAACCATTCGGCAACCGTCTTGATGGCCGCGGGAAAATTTCCGGCTTCTCCGATCCCAAGCGCAAACCGTGCAACCCCAAACCCGAGAGGCGTTCGCGCCAGGGCATGTGCGGCTGCTGAAAGGCTCCAAACGCCGATGGAAAGCGCATAACCAGCACGCGCTCCGATCCAGTCCATCAAGCGTCCCATCAGCAAAAGACCGATGGCATAGGCAGCCTGAAAGGCGGTTACGATGTAGCCATATTGAGCCTGGTTCCAGCCGATGCTCTTCTCCAGCGTCGGCGCCAGCAACCCAAGAATCTGGCGGTCGACGTAGTTCATGGTGGTGGCAAAGAACAAAAGCGCGCAAATCGTCCAGCGGTAGTGGCCGATTGTCGCTTTGATATCAGCCGCAGCCGGTGTCGGCGCAGTTGCCGCGGACACCGCTTGCTCTGCGGACACGCTGGTAACGATGTTCTTGTTTTCCATGCAGGGCCCTTTTTTGGTTTCTGATGTTGCAATTACTTTCGACTTGCGTCAAGTCCCGACTTTTGCTGGCTGAAATCAGGCTGGACGTTGACGACGCCGAACTGGCGGTCTTCCTTCTCGCGATGCGCGGCCATCGCCCACAGGAACCCGATGGAGTGCCCCGGCACAGCGACATTGGGATGGTAGCCGCTGGGCATGAGGACCGCGTCTCCTTCGCGCACCGGAATCAACATTTCCGGATAGTCGGTGTTGTTGTAAACGAGCTGAATGCCGAATCCCGGCGCCGGCATGTTGATGTAGACGTACATCTCCTCCAGCATCTTGGCGTGTTCGTGCGGAGGCCAACTGGTCCAGTTCCCCGGCTCCGAGAACGTAAAACCGGCGAGCAGCCGGCCCGCCTGAACGTTTTTGCCCAGACAGATGTTCAAGTGGCGCGCGCTGCCCGGGGAGCCGGTGCTGAACTTCAGGCTGGGATCTTTCTTGAGCTCGGCGTAAGGGACGAATTGCAAAGGATAGCGGCTCTCCACGTCGCAGGAAAATTCCGCGAAGTCCACGGTCGATACCGTGCTCACCGTGACCGCGCAGCCGCGCGGTATGTAGATTGCATCGTATTGCGACAAGGAAAAGCTTTCCTTGCCAACCTGGACCGTGCCCTGACCGGAAAGGCAAATCAGGCCGGTCTCCTGGCCGTTGTTGTTGAAGGAGATTGCCGGTCCGTCCTGGTTCAAAATAATGCGCCCATAAGAAAGATGCTGGTTGGAGCTGTTCGCGGGCGTGACCGAGATGTTACGCCCCATCTGGCAGTTCGTCTTGCGAAACACCATTTTCTCAAGAGTCGGAGATGTTCCTGCGTTCATGGATAGTCCTCGTTGCAAGCTGCGGCGCTGGCCAATCTCATTGATTGACTCCGCTGGCCAGAATTCCGCCGTCCACCACGAGCAGGTGTCCGGTCACGAAACTAGCGGCATCGGAAGCCAGAAAGACGGCGGCGCCCACTAGTTCCTCCACCCGGCCAAATCGCGCCATTGGCGTGCGCGTGAGAAACTCTTTACCGCGACCCGTGCCATTCAGCAGGTGAGCATTGAGGTCGGTGAGAAGGACACCGGGCACGAGGGCGTTCACGCATACGCCGTGCCGCGCCCATTCAATGGCCAACGACTTGGTCAATGAGGCCACTGCCGACTTGCTGGCTGCATAAGCGGCTACCTCGTAGAGGGCAACGAACGACGACAGGGACGCGATATTGATGATGCGGCCATATTTTCTTTCGATCATGTGACGTCCAAAGACCTGGCAGGCACGCAATGTCCCCGTCAGATTGGTTTCCAGAATGCAATTCCATTCGTCGTCGCCGACGTCCAACGTCGGAGTCCTTTTTGTGCGGCCCGCGCAATTCACCAGGATCTCCACGCCGCCGAACTTTTCGGTTGTCGCCTGCAATAACGCTTCCAGACTGGCGCGATCGGTAACATCCGCGGGCATGGCCAGCGCTTTACGTCCCAGGGCCTGGACCTGTTCTGCGGCAGCCTGCACATGCCCCGTGCGGCGCCCGGTGGGCACCACGTTCGCACCTCCTTGTGCCAGGCCCTTAGCCAGCGCCAAGCCGATCCCCGAGGTACCGCCGATAACAACAGCCGTCTTACCAGCCAAATCAAGTGAAGGATGTCCCATGATCTCCGTTTCTGAACTGATGTAGGTTCGGTGGTTCTTTTTCCTCGCGCGGACTTCTCACCGCAGCGTAGCCATTAGCAATTAGCAGTTAGCAATTAGCCCAGCTAAAGCTTGTCCAGCCATTTTGCTTGGGCATTGGCTTTAACCAAGCTAATTGCCAATTGCCAATTGCTAACTGCTCGGTTAGAGCGATACCGCGGTTTCGCTCCACACCTGGAATTCGCGATGCTTGTGCACCTCCGCCTTAGCCGGTGTCTCCCCGCCGGCCACCGACCGTATGGAATCGAAGACGCGTTCGCCGATCTCACTGATCGAAGCCGTTCCCTCGAGAATGTCGCCGGCGGAGAGATCAATGTCTCCGGGCATGCGACGAAAAACATCGTTGTTTGAGGCCAACTTAATTACTGGGGCGATGGCGTTGCCGATGGTCGAGCCACGCCCCGTGGTGAAGACCACCACGGTCGCGCCCGCCGCTACCAATCCCGGAGTCGACTCCTGGTCGTAACCCGGACCCTGCATGACGACCAGGCCCCGCGTCTTCGGAGGAATTCCATACCCGGTAACTCCTTCCACTCGCGTGGTGCCGGCTTTGGCAATGGCCCCGAGAGACTTGATGGTGATATTGAGGAGTCCGCCTTTGATGTTGCCGGGGCTTGGGTTCTCGCCGAGCTGGGCGCCCCACTTTCCGGCGTAGGCTTTATACCAATCCACAGTGTCGTAAACAGCGCGAGCGGTTTGAGGGTCCTTGGCGCGCGCGGCCAGAAGATGCTCGGCCCCGCAAAACTCCGGAACTTCGGTAATCAGGACCGTGCCGCCCGAGCGCACCAGCAAATCAGCAGCGTGGCCGAGACTGGGATTTGCCGTGATACCGGAGAACGCATCGGAACCGCCGCACTTGACGCCCAGCACAAGTTCTCCCATGGATACCGGATCACGCGCGATGCGGTTTACTTCAGGAAGCATGTCGCCGACCGCGCGCAACCCCGCCTGGATGGCGCCCTGCGTTCCACCAGCCTGCTGTATACCGATCCGCACCAGCGGTTTCGAGAGCGTGCGTCCCAGCCGCTGCAGGTAGCTTTCCAGCACGGAAAGATTTGTCTTCTCGCACCCCAGCTCGAGCAAAACGACGCCGCCAACGTTGGGATGATCGGCGTAGTTGGAGAGCACGCGCAGCAGAACATCGACTGGCGAACCATCCTGGCAGCCGCATCCTTTGTTGTGTGGGATCGCGCTTACTCCGTCAACATTGGGAAATTTTTCCCGGCTGTACGAGGTGAACTCCGCGATGGTTGAGATCTGAAGGGCCTCATGGCTCGCGCACATGCTGGTGGGGACGATCAAAATGTAGTTACGCGTTCCCACACGCCCGTCGGCGCGGCGAAACCCCATAAACGTCGCTCGCTGCGGCTCGGGGATGTAGCCGGGGGGCGGATTGAAAAGATCGGCCGTCACATCGCGAACCAGTGGGACTTTGTCATTCATATTTGCGTGGGTCACCGGGTCGCCGCATTTGATTCCGAGCGAAGTCCCGATAGGCTGCCCGTATTGCAAAACGAACGTTCCTGAGGGAATGTCGCGGATGGCGCAGCGATGTCCCACAGCAATGTCAGAATGCAGCGTTACGACCGCGCCGGAGGAAAGTTGAAGGCTCAAACCGGCGGCCGCCTCTTGTTTCAGGACGGCCACATTGTCTGCTTCATGCACAACAACGGCATATTCACGAAGGAGGAAGCACGGCTTGGTCGCTGGCGCCATAACTGCGTTATAGGTCCCTCGCGGGGCGCCGATGTCCATCCTGGTGCGCGGGCGCTGAACTTGACGACGCACCTGCGGCCGATGCCTCCAGGGCTGCGCCGGCGTGGCCGTCAGGAAGACCCAAGTACCGCGCGGCGTTGTCGTAACAAATTCGCGCAATCATTTCGCCGACCAGTTTTTCATCATCCGGAAGCTGTCTCTCTTCGATGTCATTCCCCAACAGATTGCACAGCACGCGGCGGAAATACTCATGCCGCGGAAATGACATAAAGGAACGCGAGTCAGTTACCATTCCAACAAACCTGGAGAGCAAGCCGCAATTGGAAAGAGCATTCAATTGCCACTCCATCGCTTCTTTCTGGTCCAGGAACCACCAGCCACTGCCGAACTGCAGCTTGCCCGCAGCCGTCCCGTCCTGGAAGTTGCCGATCATGGTGACGAACGCATAATTGTCCGTCGGGTTGGCATTGTAAATGATCATCTTGGGAAGCGAGCCGGTGCGATCCAACCGGTCAAGATAGGCCCCGAGCCCGTGAACCTGCGGCCAGTCGCCGATCGAATCGAACCCGGTGTCCCTGCCCATGGCCGCAAGCATGCGCTGGTTCGCGTTGCGGTAGGCGCCCAGGTGGAGTTGCTTGGTCCAGCCTTTCTCCGCGTCAAGCTGGCCAAAGAACACCATGAGGTAGCTCGAAAACTTCGCCGACTCGGACGGACTCACTTCGCTTCCACTGCGAACCTTATCGAAGATGACGGCCGCTTCTGCTTCCGTGCAACTGTCTGCCGGACAGTAATCCAGTCCATGGTCGGAGAGGCGGCAACCATGGCGGTGAAAATAATCATGCCGCTCTCGAAGAGCGCGGAGGAAGTCAGAAAAGCGCTTGAGCGGAGTCTCCGCGCTTTGGGAAAGCTTTTCAGCCCACTGGTTGAACGCCGCGGGATTTGCTGTGCGCAGCGCCCGGTCTGGCCGGAACGTGGGGAAAACGCGGACCGCAAAATCGGATGCAGCCAGACGGCGGTGGGGCTCGAGTGAGTCCGTCGGATCGTCGCTGGTGCAAATCGCGTCCACCCGGAACTTGGTAACAATTCCTCGCGGCGTCAGCGTCTCCGACTTCAAACACTGGTTGGCGTGTTGCCAGATTTTGGGAGCTGACGCTGGATCCAAGAGCTCCGCGATGTCGAAATAGCGAAGGAGCTCCAGGTGGGTCCAGTGGTAGAGGGGATTGCGCAGCGTATGCGGCACGGTCCCCGCCCAAGCCAGAAACTTGTCGTAAGGCTCGGCATCGCCGGTGCAATACCGCTCTGCAACACCGTTGGCCCGCATGGCGCGCCATTTGTAATGGTCGCCCTCCAGCCAAATATCGAAAAGATTCCCAAATGGCCGGTTCTCCGCCAGGACATCCGGCGATAAATGGCAGTGAAAATCAAGAATCGGCGGCCCAGACGCATACTTCCTATACAGATATCTGGCTGTTTCACTCTGTAAAAGAAAATCCTCGGTTATGAATCCCATTTGGATACCGTCTTAGGTGCCCTTCCTTTTCTTTGCGCCTTTTCGCGCGAATCTTTACCCGTTGCCGTTGATCTGCTTCCCGTTGATACGAACATTATGCAAATCGAGGCGGTTTACGTTCTCAATGACGTTCGGCTTTTCCACTCCGTTTAAGTCGCAATCAGTCAGACGAACGGCCTCGATCGGCGCTCCCTTGAACCCCCGTAAATAGAGCGCATACTGCGCTTTGTTCGTGGTCAGATTGCGGATGTCAACGTTGCGGACCACGGGAGTGAACTTGCCCGCTTCTCCTTCTTCATAGAAGAAATCAATCGATAGACCGGCCATGGCTACTTGCCCGACCTGGACGTTCCGCACGAAGATGTTCTCGAGAAGGCCGCCGCGCATCGCGTTGTTCTTGATGCGTATGGCGCTGTCCAGGTGAGGGCTGTCCATTTTACAGTTCTCGGCATAGACGTTGCGCACTCCGCCGGAGATTTCGCTGCCGATGGTGACGCCTCCGTGGCCGTCCTTCATACGGCAACCTTGGACGACAATGTTCTGCGAAGGCACGTTGACCCGCCGCCCGTCCGCATTCCTGCCCGCCTTGATCGCAATGCAGTCGTCCCCGGTGTTGAAATCGCAGTCGGAGATCAGGACGTCCGTGCAGGACTCGGGATCACAACCATCGGTGTTCGGTCCGGAATCACGATTAGCACTGGCGCCCGTGATGGTCATCTTCCGCACGGTGACGTTCGTGCAGAGCACGGGATGCACCTGCCACATGGGCGAGTTCTTGAGCGTCACGCCTTCGATGAGCACGTTCTTGGAGCGATATGGCTGGATGAATTGTGGCCGCAGGTAATGGCCAGGGCCAAATACTCTTTCCTGAACCGGAACACCCTTCTCGGCCATTTCCAGGAGCGCATTCCTGTCTTTCGACTGCTCAGGGTCGCCTTGCTTCCACCCGCAGCGCGCCCTTCCCTTCCACGGCCACCAGTGTTCGCAGTCCGCGTTGCCGTCAATTGTGCCGCTGCCCGTGATGGCGATGTCTTGTTGCTCGAAGGCGTAGATGAACGGCGAGTAGTTCATCAACTCGATGCCCTCCCAGCGGGTAAACACCAGCGGATATTTGCCGGGATCGCGAGTGAAGCGGACCGTAGCTCCTTCACTGATGTGAAGATTCACTTTGCTCTTGAGATGAATCGCTCCGGCAAGGAACTCTCCCGCGGGCACCACCACTCTTCCGCCGCCGGCCGCATTGCAAGCCGCAATCGCCTTTTGGAAAGCTTCCGTGCAGTCCTTCGTGTTATCTCCCACAGCTCCAAATTGCGTTACCACGAAAGTCCGGTCAGCAAATACCGGTGGCTTGATGCGTGCCAGGATCGCCGGGAGGCCGTCCCAGCCTTGTGGCGTGGTTTCATCCCAATTCGCGGCCAGGACTCCAGTATCCGCAAAAACCCATTGCGGCCGGGCTGCCACTACGGCTCCGCCGGTCAAACACGCTTTGAGAAATTCACGCCGGTTTGTCATTTTTCTTCCTGACCCCTGATGTTCATCCTCTTTCGGCGGCATCGTGCCGCTGTCGTCCGCCGAACCTTTTTTTGGAAAAGGCACGGCCCAGCGCCGTGCCTTCCCAGTCTCATATGGACTACCGCTCAAAACGAATACTTTGCTGCGAGCTGCAGGACCCTTGGGCTTCCTGACTGGCTGGTCACCAAACCGAATGTGTTGCTGCTCTGATCTCCATTGGGCAGCCCCATGTTGGGATGGTTCAACAGGTTGAGAGCGTCCAATCGAATCAACAGGCTCTGGCCTTCCCGAATCCTGAAGCTGCGACCGAGTGCCACATCGAACTGAAAGAACCCAGGTCCAGTCAGCATGTTGCGAGTCGCGTTGCCAAAGTCGTTGGGGCCGTTGGCCATGAACGCCGAAGTATTGAACCAGCAACCACTGGACCCAACGGGTAGAGTGATTCCGGTCTTTGCAAAGGTACAAGATCCGCTAAATGCATCTTGTCCCGGCACAACGTCAGCACGGTCCTGCTTGACTCCACTGAGAGAGGTATCGCCACCGTGAGTGGGAGAGAAGTGAAGGCCCGTGCGGTAAGAGGCTATGCTGGAGAAGGTCCATCCGCCTACCAGCGTGCGCACAAAAGCGTTTCCGAATGTCGGACTGCTGGCGACGAAGGATGCGTTGAAATTGTGGCGGATGTCGGTTCCGCAATTGCCGCGTTCTCCCGCAATGTTGTTAGGATTGCTGACCAGGCGGCTGTTGGCTAGCTCACCGAGGAATTCCCCAAGGTCAATGCAGTGCGAATAGGTGTAGTTCGTCAACAGCGTGAAATTGTGGCTCATGCGGTGTCTGGCGGTCAAAAGCAAGGCGTGATAACTAGCGTTGCCCTCGTCGCTGGTTGCAGCAATGCTGCCGAAGCACGATCCCAGTGTACAGGTCCCGTTGGGGTTGACCGTGCCCGGCGTCTGCAGGAGCAGCGGACGCCGCATGTTCTCATTTCCTGTGCTTGAGCATGGTTTCGTGCCCGTCCCATGGACCGGGATTACGTTGTTGCCGCCGTTGCAATCCGTTCCAGGAACAAAAACGGGCAGGTTGGATTCCGTGGCAAGCCACAGATGGTTGGTACGGTTGCCCAGGTAGCTTGCTGATATTAACCAGTCTTCCGAGAACTGCTTCTCCAAAGCCAGGTTCCATTGCTGCACGTACGTAGGCCGCAGGTTCAGCGGAATATTGATGTAGGTGCCGAAAGGCACAAACACCGCGTTCGTTGCAGAAGTAGGAAAGGGCAGCGGGAACGGCGTTACCGGCTGTCCTTGATACGGATTGGCAAATCCGCCGGCTGGACGATTCACCGTGGACGAGCTGCCGAAGGGGCTATCGTCAGCGAAGCGATCGAAATAAAAGACCTCCGGATTGTCATAGAACAAGCCGTAACCGGCGCGAATGGTCTCTCTGCCCTTGCCGCGCGGGTCCCAGTTGAAACCAACTCGCGGAGAGAAGTTCAGCCAGCGACTGTTGACGTACGAACAGGGTGTCTGCGAATCACCGCAGAAGAACAGTCCGGGAGGAGCGTTGGGAAATACACTGCTGGTAACGCCGTTGGTAAAGGCCGTGGGATCGAAGTGCGCCCCGCGATGATAGCGGTCCTGTGCCGGGAGATAGGGATCCCAGCGAACGCCCGCGTTCACAGTCAGGTTGTGCAGAACACGATAGTTGTCTTGAAGGTACAAGCCAAAGTAGTTCTGGCGCCAGTTCTCCTGCTCATTGTTAGCTTGCGTGAAAGTCCCTAAGTCACCCAAGAGGAAATCGACCAGGCCATCGCCGCTGCTTCCGCTCCCTGTGTTGAACTGGAAGTTTCCGTTGGCATTGTTGGTTGACAGTTCGTTGAGCTGACTATGAATCCAGTTGACCCCGTAGGACAACTGGTGCTTTCCGTGGCTCCAGTCAAAATCGTCTGCCACTTGCAAGCTGTTGTTGTTGAAGTGACCCAGAGTCTGTGTGCCGCCCTCCACATTAAAGTAATTGCTGATGCTGATGACCAGGTCGTTGGGAATAGGAGCTGGGACATTCACGCCCAGGTTCCCTGGCGTAGGCATATTGGGCGCCGGGCCGCGGAAGATTGCCAGCCTATTAACAGTTACATGCACTGAATTGAGCATGGTCGGAGTCAAAGTGTACGTATCGCCAAGCACCAATGACTGATGCCTCGCCAGTTGGCCGACTTTGGTGGACTCCAGGATGTTCTGGCCATCAAAGACCGGCGGATCTCTGAAATCAGTGATGAAATAGCGGCCGAATATGGTGTTCTTCGAACTCTGGGTCCAGTCAAGGCGCGTGATGCCCTGGTCTTCGTCTCCTGTGTTGGGAACCGCGAGCGAAAGTGCTCCGCAGGGATCGGTCGATGTGGGCACCAACTTCAGCAAGTTCAGCGCCTGCGGAATGAACAAATTAGTTGGCACCTGGCCGTTGGTGAAAGTTGCACTCGTCTTGGGATTGATGATCTTGCGGGGTGCTGCGGCTGGATTCGTGGGACTGGTGCAGGGTTGCGATTCAAGGCTGCTGAAGTCACCGGTTGCAAGCGACTGCGGCGTGGGCACATGGACGATCGAGGGATTGGGCATCTGGAAATTGCGCGTGCCCTGATAGCCGAAGAAGAACATCAACTTGTCGTGGACGATGGGTCCGCCCAGGGTCCCGCCAAATTGGTTGCGTCGTAAGGCATTATCGTTTGGATTCAAGGTTTGCGGGGTACCCGTCGTCAAGAACTGGGCAGGAGAGATCCAGTGATGCGCGTTGACGGCGTCGTTCCGCATGAACTCAAAGATGCTTCCGTGAAGTTTGTTGGTTCCGGACTTGGTCACTACGTTGACTGCGGAGCCGGAGTGCACGCCATAGCGCGCCGTCAAGGTGCTGGTCTGCACGCTGAACTCCTGTAGAGCATCGGGGAACGGCAATGGCATGTTCAGGTTGGAGAATTTATCTACGTGATCGCCGCCGTCCAGAAGATAACTGTTGGCGTTCACCTGTCCACCGGCTACTGAGATCGTAGCGTTGGACTGCGCTGTCGCGTTTCCGTTGCCGTAGTTCTTGGTGCTGATCAGGTCCTGGTTAGGAAGGGCGGGGGTCGAAACCGCAGCGCCGGAAAGGAGGAGCAACTGGGTGACTTGCCGTCCATCGAGAGGAAGGTCCACAATGCGCTCGTGGTCGATCACCTCCGCAACCGACGTCTCGTCCGTCTTCACCATCACGGCATCGGCGCGCACCTCTTCCGTTTGCGTTACCGCACCGACTTTCAGGCTCACGTCAACTTTGGGATTCTCGCTCACCTGGAGCACAATCCCGTCTCGCCGGTAAGTTTGAAAGCCTGAGGCCGTGACTTCCAGCACATAGGGACCAACCGGCAGGTTGGGCAGCGCAAAGCTTCCGTCCGGTCCGCTGACCGTGTTCCGAACCAGCCCTGTTGCGGTTTGGGTCGCCTTAACTTGCGCGTCAACAATCGCCGCGCCCGTGGGATCGCTGACGTTTCCGTGCATCTGAGCGGTGTTCACTGCCTGGCCGGCAGCCCAAATTGCGGCGAATGCTACACACCCACACAGAAGCAGATTTCTCAAAAGATGCCTACCCTCCATAACTTCCTCCTGGTTGCAACTGGGGGTTAAGCGGCACGATAACGTGCTTTATCTTTCTGGGCAACAAACAAACGTAACGCGCTGCTTATTCCCTGGGGGACATGGGAATGGCGAACAACGATCCGTTGCGCACTGCAAACTTCCCTACCCGATGGGGAAAGTATGCCCCAGGAAATCGTTTCGTCAATTTTAAAGATTTTAAGTGTATATTCACGTTTTCTTAATATACGATACGGGGCGATAGGGTCTTAAACCTATGGACATACGACAGCTTGAATCGTTGCTTGCCGTCCTGGAATCTCCAACCATGACCCGCGCAGCTGAAAGTCTTCATTTGTCGCCTGCGGCAGTCAGCCTGCAGTTGCACTCCCTGGCGGCGGAGCTGGGCGTGGATCTCTTCGTCCGCTCGGGGAGAAAGCTTACCCCCACGCCGGCGGCGCATCAGCTCGCAGAGCATGCCCGGGCCGTGACCTTGCATCTCAAGCAGATCAAGGAGGAGTTCTCCGCCGACCCGGCTTCTGACGCTCGTCCATTCCACTTCGCAACGGGCGCCACAACGCTGATCTATCGCCTGGGGCGTCCTCTCCGCGCGCTGCGCAAACGCTATCCGCGCCTGGATCTCAATGCCACGGTCACGGCGACTGAGGAAATGGTCGCGGGGCTGAATGCTGGCCAGTTCGATCTCGGCTTGCTCTCGCTGCCGGTCAGAGGCGACAGCTTGCGCATCATTCCGCTGTTCGATGAAAAGTTGCTTGTGGTCCGCCCTTCGGCGGTGCGAGTGCACGGCAATCATGTCGGTACCGTGAGCCCGGAAGAACTCAACGGGGCGCCTTTTCTCCTCTACCCCAAGCAAAGCAACATGCGAACCATCATCGACCGCTTTTTCGACAGCTTGGGGGTTCAGCCGCGCGTGATCATGGAAGCCTCCGACACGGAAGCCATTAAGGGGCTGGTGGAGTCCGGCTTCGGTTATTCGATTCTTCCCGAGTACGCTTTGAAGGGATCCGGCAAGTTTTTTCAGACTCTGCGCATCGCCGGACACCCTCTAGTGCGCCGCCAGGCTCTCGCCATCCCGATGCTCGCCCGGCCGCG
>Ga0126379_10001760_pt1 | contig 13425 bp, 11 predicted proteins | sample PanSoiMetPlot_24_FD_92640 | JGI IMG/M metagenome (GOLD analysis project Ga0126379, IMG submission 92640) | Tropical forest soil microbial communities from Panama - MetaG Plot_24 | ecosystem: Environmental > Terrestrial > Soil > Tropical forest > Bulk soil | place: Panama | collected 2016-02-17 | reverse complement strand
ATCAGCCGCACGTCATGCACGGCGGAGCAGATCGCGTCGCGCGGCACGCGCAAGCCGGTCAATCTGGCCCTGCAGGGCGGCGGAGCGCACGGCGCCTTCGCCTGGGGCGTGCTCGACCGCCTGCTCGAGGACGATCGCCTCGCCTGCGACGCCATCAGCGCCACCAGTGCCGGCGCGATGAATGCGGTCGCCATGGCGATCGGCGTCTCTCGTGGCGGCCGCGACGGCGGGCGCGAAAAGCTGGAGGAGTTCTGGCGCGAAATTTCCCGGGCCGGCCGAATTTACTCCCCGGTTCGCCCGATGCCTTGGGAACGCTGGGTTGCGGTCAACCATTGGCGGAACGAATTCTCGCCTTCATTCCACGCGTTCCAGGCCGTGACGCACCTGTTCTCGCCATACGAGCTCAACCCGTTCGATTTCAATCCGTTGCGCGACGTGCTCACGAAAGTCGTCGACTTCGAACGGCTCAATGTTTGCCGAATTGCAACTCGGCTGTTCATCAGCGCAACGAACGTGCGCACCGGAAAGATCAAGGTATTCGAGAATGCGCAACTTACGCCCGATGTTGTCCTCGCATCCGCCTGCCTGCCTTATCTGTTCAAGGCAGTGGAGATCGACGGCGAAGCCTATTGGGACGGCGGCTTCATGGGCAACCCGGCCATCTATCCGCTGATCTATCGCGGCGCCTCGGATGACGTGGTCGTCATTCATATCAATCCGCTGGTGCGCAAGAAGGTGCCGCAGACCGCGCCCGAGATCTTCGACCGTATCAACGAGATCAGCTTCAACTCGTCGCTGATGCGCGAGATGCGGGCAATCGCCTTCGTATCGCGGCTGGTCGACGACGACGCAGTCGACGACAAGCGCTATCGCAAGATGCACGTGCACGCCATCCGCGCCGACGAAGAAATGGAGCATCACGGCGTCGCCACGAAGTTCAGTCCGGACTGGGGTTTTCTCACTCATCTGCGCGACGCTGGCCGGGCAGCGGCCACCCAATGGCTCGACGAGCACTTCGACGACGTCGGGCGACGCACCACGATCGATCTCGCCGGTACTTACTTGTGAACAGCAGAAGGTTCTTGGGAGCCCCACGCCGATCGGAGCGGGGTCTGTCGCCGAAGGAACCGGCGTCCTGTCGTATTCGCCGGCGCGGAAGCAGTCGACGTTCCGCGCGATCGTGCGACTGCTGAGCGTGATGACTTTTCTTCGAATCGTCATCACGCTTTGGCTTATTGTTGGAGCATGATCTTTTCCGAAAACCGGTATCCACTTTTCGGGAGCATGCTCTAATCGATTTCCCGCGGGTCCGCGACGACGCTATCAGTCGGACGAATAGCGCGCGCGAGCTCCAGAATCCGCTGCGCTTCGTCGTCCATCCCGCTCCAGCGCAATTTGCGGATCAGCTTGATCACTTCTGTTTCTTCCCGCGCCTGACTGCTCGGGATGGGCAGCATCTCGGGTCGTGAACGGTACGCGGTCATGTGCTTTCCCCATGTCCTGCCGATTTGCCAGGCTGCACGGATCCCGCGTGGCGCAAACCGAAGCGTTGCAGTCAGGGACATTGCTGCGCCGGCCGCCCCTGCATGGCGCCGGTTTCGTTCAAGATGAGCCGGGCACTGCGGCGGAAGGTGAAGTAGGACCACAGCCATTCGAACGTGACGACGACACGCGATCGAAATTCGATCAGGAAGAAGATATGCGCCGCTGCCCACACCAGCCAGGCCGCCGCGCCGGAAAGTTTCAGCCGGCCGAGATCGGCCACCGCGTTGTTTCGCCCGACCGTTGCAAGGCTGCCGTCATGCCGATAGCGGAATGGCGGAGGCGGCCTCGATCCCTCGATGCGCGCCCGGATGACGGCCGCCGCATGGACTCCCATCTGCTTGGCTGCGGGCGCTATTCCCGGAGCGGGCTTTCCGTTCCAGCTCTTCGACAAGCAGGTATCGCCGACGACGAAAATGTCCGGATGCCCGGGAACGGACAGGTCTTCGCCGACTTCCACGCGCCCTGCCCGATCCGCGAGTGCCGACAGCCAGGTTGCGGCCGGAGACGCGGCGACGCCGGCCGCCCAGATGATGGTGCGGGCTTCTATCCGTTCATCGCCGACAACCACACCATCGGCGTCGCAGACCGTGACGGCAGCGCCCAGGCGCACCTCCACGCCGAGTTTCTCGAGCTCGCGACGAGCACATGCCGACAGGCGCTCGGGAAACGTCGGGAGAACTCGCGACCCGGCTTCGACGAGAAGGATCCGCGCCTCCCTGGCATCGATGTTGCGGAAATCATGGCCCAATGAGACCTTCGCGAGCTCCGAAATCGCGCCGGCGAGCTCTACCCCCGTGGGGCCGGCGCCGATGAGCACGAAGTTGAGCAACCGCCGACGCTCGCTCGCGTCATCCGAGCACTCCGCCGCTTCGAAAGTCGACAAAATCTGCTGGCGAATGCAGAGCGCGTCGGCAAGCGTCTTGATGCCGGGCGCGAATTTCTCCCAGTCATCGTGGCCGAAATACGCGTGGCGCGCCCCGCTGGCGACGACCAGAAAATCATAAGCGATGTTCCTGTCGTGCAGGCGGACCGTGCGGCCGGCGGTATCGATTGCGGTCACCGACCCCATGAGAACCGTCGCATTCCTCTGCGCATGCAGGATTGCGCGGATCGGAGCCGCGATGGCGTTTGGCGGTAATCCGCCGGTCGCCACCTGATAAAGAAGGGGCTGAAATAGATGATAGTTGTGTCGATCGATCAAGGTAACGTCCGCGGCGGCACCTGCGAGCGCGCGTGCTGCGGACAAGCCGCCGAAACCGCCGCCAATGATGACGACGCGCGGTCTCCTCTCGTTCGCAGCTACAGCCGCACTCCGTTGCGCCGGGAATGAAACGCCGTCGCCGGCAACGCGGCCACGTCGATCTCTTTCGAACAGGTGAGTGATCGCCGTCCTCATGTCGCAAGGTTAAATCCTGCCGCCGATGAAATGAAATGCTTCGTTTGCATGGAATTGATGGGTTTGCGGCATGAAACCATCCTTTGACCGGATTCATGCGTCATTGCCATCAAAGCGATACGCAATAAGCAATTCACAGCGCCGTCGTTCGCGATCATGCTTGCAGCACGTGGACATGGGTTTGCAATCGGTCGAACACCGTGCGCACGGCGCGGCGGCGTGTCAGTTCAACCGCGGGAGCGGGAGGCCATCATGGATGCGATCGGGAAAGGACTGATGGCGGGATTCGTTGCCACTTTCGTGCTGTCGATCCTGATGATGATCAAGCAGTTCATGGGCGTGATGCCCGAATTGGATCCGATTTCGATGCTCGGCGCGATGGCTGGTTTCGAGGCTCCCGCGGCTCCTCTGTTCGGGTGGATCGGCCATTTCATGATCGGAACGGTTTTCTGGGGAATCGGCTTTGCGGTTCTCAACGATTGGTTGCCTGGCCCGCAGTGGTTGCGAGGTGTGATGTTCGCAGGGGCTGCATGGCTGATGATGATGGTCGTCGTGATGCCGATGGCCGGCAAGGGGCTTTTTGGCCTCGGCCTGGGTATCATGGTGCCCGTCGCTACCCTCATGCTGCATGTCGTCTTCGGGGTCGTGCTCGGGAACGTCTATGGCGCACTCAATCGCCACTACGGTCTATCACGAACCTATGCCCGTTGAGGTCGTCCCATGCTTGAGCGATCGAAGGCAAAGGCGGGTGACATCCGCAATCTTGCATCGATGCCGCTGGCATCGCCGTCCTATCCGCGCGGGCCGTACCGGTTCATCGATCGCGAGTACATGATCGTAACCTACGAGTCCGACGAGGGCGCGATCCGCGAGGCCTTGCCCGAGCCACTCGAGCCCGATGGCAGCAATACCGTGCTCTACGAATTCATCCGGATGCCCGATTCGGCCGGCTTCGGCGACTACACCGAGTCCGGCGTGGTCATACCGGCGATCCACGACGGACAGAAGGTCAACTTCACCGCGCAGATGTATCTCGACGACGAGCCGCCGATCGCGGGCGGCCGCGAAATCTGGGGCTTTCCCAAGAAGAACGCCAATCCCAGGCTTTCGATCGTGCACGACACGTTGACGGGCATCCTCGAGTATGCCGGCGTCACCGTCGCGATCGCCACCATGGGCTACAAGCATCAGCACCTGCTGTACGACGTCGAAGGCCGCACCCAATGCAGTCCGGACGCCGTGGTCGCAAAGATGAGCAAGACTCAGGTCAACCTGAAGATCATTCCGGGTGTCGACGGATCCCAGGCCATCGCGCAGCTCGTCTGCTATAATCTGGTGGATATTCGGGTGAAGGGAGCCTGGTCGGGACCGGCGCGGCTGCAGTTGTTCGCCCACGTCAACGCACCCGTCGCCGACCTTCCGGTCATACGGGTCCTCGGCGGGCTGCACTTCATCGCGGATCTCACCCTGCCATACGGCCGCATCCTTCACGATTACCTTGCTGCGAATTGACGTGAACAGGCGCCGGCCTCCTTGCGCTGCACGGCAGTCCGCCGGCATGCGGGGCGAGCTCGCGACAATAGCCGCCAGCTATCAATCCGATGAGTATTAAGCAATGTCAAACGACGCGCCGAACGTGTTGTCATACGTCGCGACGACCAGGCTCCAACTCAGCCTCTGAGCGCGCGCTTTGGACGGTTCGCAAAATGGCATCGGGACGGGGAGGCAGTGCGTAAACGGAGGGTACGTTCCATGAAGAACACCAAGTACAGGTTGCTGGCGATCACCATTGGCCTCGCGTCGAGCGTCTCGACGATCGCCATAGCGCAGGAGCCGAAGGTGATCGGCACTCTCGCGAACAACGATGGCATCTTTATCGACGGCAGAACGTTCACCATCGTGCCGGGCCGGCCAAGAGCCGGTACCGACATCAGAAAATTGGGCGCCCGAGAGATTGGCCCCGGCGCAATCATCTTCCGTTTCGAGGACAAGCTGTACATCGCTGACGCAGCCGAATCCATCGTGGGATACGTGACCGACCCCGATTGGGCACGGCAACGCGCGCGCGGCCTGCGCGACGTCGACATCGAGCGGCAGCGGCCGCTCGGGCTCCGCTCCGATCTCGATGTCGAGCGCCAGCGCCCGCTCGGCCTGCGCGACACCGACATCGAACGGCAACGGCCGCTCGGGCTGCGCGACGCCGACATCGAACGGCAACGGCCGCTCGGACTTCGCTCCGATCTCGATGTCGAGCGTCAACGGCCGCTCGGTCTGCGCGACCTCGACATCGAGCGGCAGCGGCCGCTCGGACTTCGCTCCGATCTCGACGTCGAGCGCCAGCGCCCGCTCGGCCTGCGCGACATCGACCTCGACATCGAGCGGCAACGCCCGCTCGGGCTTCGCTCCGATCTCGACGTCGAACGCCAGCGCCCGCTCGGCCTGCGCGACATCGACCTCGACATCGAGCGGCAACGCCCGCTCGGGCTCCGCTCCGATCTCGACGTCGAGCGCCAGCGGCCGCTCGGTATGCGCGATGCCCAGGTCGCCGGCCGGTATCGTGTGTACATCAACGATCCCGACTATGCGTACTACAAGGTGAAGAAGGCCTTCGAGGAGAATTGGGACGTCAACCTCGCGAAGTGACGGCGGAGCGCAAGGTCGGCGCTGAGGTGCGCGGTCGTTGGTGAGGGTGGAAAACCTCCGCCCTCACCGAAGGAGCGTGTCTCGGCGTCCGTCTTCAAGAGGAGACACCCGAAGGAGGCATGAAATGCAGACCTATCGTCAAAAAATCATCATCGGCATCGCGGCGGGCCTCGGTATCGCGTCATGCTGCTCAAGTCCGATATCCGGCCAACCGCTCGATGCGATTGCCGACAACGACGGATTTTTCATCGACGGCGCGATGTTGAAGGTCGTGCCAGGACGCGCAAAGGGCGATGCCGCGAAACTGATCGACAAGCTGGGCGCCAGAGAGCTGGGGCGCGGTACGCTCATCTTCCGCTCGGGCCACAAACTATACATCGTGGAAACACCGCCACTTGCGGTCACTGGCACGGCGGATCCGAAAGGCCGCACGATCGACGTCGACGAGGAGCGCACGCACCGCATTCGTGTCGAGTACGTTCCGCCGAAGAATCCAGATCATCAGGCGGTTTACGACCTCGTCAGGGAGCGCAAGTCGCTCGATACCCTGCAACAGATATTCAGCCCGCTGCGTCTGCCGGTCGATGTGACGATAAAGACGATCGGATGCGATGGCGTGCCGAATGCCTGGTACGATCGCAAGGGCGGGAACCCGATCATCAGCCTTTGCTACGAATACCTGCAGGAAATCCTGCAAAAAATGCCGACGGAAACGACGCCGGCGGGATTCTCGCCGCACGATACGGTGGTCGGACAGTTCTTTTACGCCGCCCTGCACGAGCTCGGCCACGCGGTCTTCGATCTTTACGATGTGCCTGTGTTCGGACGCGAAGAGGATGCCGCCGACCAGTTCGCCGCATATGTCATGCTGCAATTCCGCAACAACCAGGCGCGAAGGCTGATCGGCGGCGCCGCCTATTCGTACGTCGAATTCATGAAGGGTTACCAGGACAAGCCCAACGTGACCGTTCCGCTGTTGGCGTTCTCGAGCAACCACGGCTCTCCCCAGGAGCGTTTCTACAATCTTCTCTGCATAGCGTACGGCTTTGACGACAAATTGTTCGCGGATGCGGTGGACAAGCAATACCTCCCGAGGTCGCGTGCCGCGGGCTGCAAATACGAATATCAGGTCCTCCGGTATGCGTTCCGCAGCCAGATCAGCCCGCACATCGACCAGCAGATGGCGCAACAAGTCTTGGGTACGACGTGGTTCGCTCAGCCGATCAAGCGCCCCAGGGCAGAAAGGTGAAAGCCATACCGGCGCCGGAAAAATGATCGGCATCACGTCGCGCATCGTTTCGATGCATGGATCGCATTTTTGTTTCGATGGGAAACAGCGCAATCTAAGCAGATGACCGCACACACCGGGTGAATGATCATGCGGGCCGTCCGGAGCGACGTCATGGCGTGGCCTCCCTCGCCCAAGCTGTCCTCCTCACCGACAGCGTTGCTGGCAGCGCCCACCGCACTGCTGCTCCTCGTCCTCGGCGCCTGCAAAGAGGAGCGCCCCGCGGCGCAAACGCCTGTTCCGGTGCGCATCCAGCGCATAACGGTCGAGAGCACGACCGAATCGCGGGCTTACACCGGAGTCGTCCGCGCACGCTACGAAACCGATCTCGGCTTCCGGGTCGCCGGGAAGATCATCCAGCGCCTGGTCGATATCGGCGACCGCATCGAGAAGGATCAGGTTCTGGCGCGGCTCGACCCGACGGACTTCCGCCTTGCGGTGCAGTCGAGCGAGGCAGAACTCGGGGCGGCCAGATCGAGCCTGGCGCAGGCGGTGGCGGACGAGCGGCGATACGCGAAGCTTTTGGCGGGCGGCTGGGTCTCGCAAGCCGCCTTCGACCAGAAGAGAGCGGCGGCCGATGAGGCGCGCGGTCGCATGGAACGGGCCGAGCGCGCCTTGGGTGTCGCACGCAACCAGCTCGACTACACCGAGTTGCGCGCCAACGAGGCCGGTGTGATCACCGCATTGCTGGTCGAGGTGGGGCAGGTCATTGCCGCGGGCCAGCTCGCGATGCAGCTTGCCCGGCCTTCGGAGCGAGAGGTCGTCGTCGCCATTCCCGAGTCGCGGTTGGACGACGCGCATGCGGTCGCGACGGTCGACCTGTGGGCCGATGGCTCGCGACGCTACCAGGCCAAGCTGCGCGAACTGTCTCCGCAGGCGGATCCGGTCACCCGGACATTCCAGGCTCGCTTCACCATCGAGGCCGCGGACGACGCCGTCGCGCTCGGCATGTCCGCGACCGTCCGCCTGGTGCGCGAAGACGGCCGCACCGTCATGCGGCTTCCCCTCGGCGCCGTCTTCAGCGACGGCCGCGGCCCGGCCGTGTGGGTGGTGAGCGCCGACGGCCGTGGATTGCGCCGCACCCCGGTCGACGTCATCGAATTCCACCAGAACGAGGTGCTGATCGCGGGCGGATTGAACGACGGCGACCGGGTCGTGTCGCTCGGCGCGCAGCTGCTCGACGAGCACGCATCCGTGCGCGTGGTCGCGGAGCAGGCCGCGCGGAAATGAGCCGAAAGGGCCGACGGCATGCCAATGGTCAACCTTTCGGCATGGGCCGTGAAGCACCAGGCGCTGGTGCTCTTCCTCATCATCGCGATCTCGATCGCCGGGGTGAATTCCTATTCGCATCTGGGCCGCGCCGAAGATTCCTCGTTCACGATCAAGGTGATGGTCATCCGGGCGTTCTGGCCGGGCGCGACGGCCGCGGAGATGCAGTCGCAGGTGGCCGACCGCATCGAGAAGCGCCTGCAGGAGCTTCCCTACTTCGACTACGTCAAGACGTATTCGCGGCCGGGAGCGACGGTCCTCCAGCCGGTGTTGAAGGACAGCGTACCGGCCCGACGCGTCGCAGACATCTGGTACCAGACGCGCAAGAAGAGCACCGACATCAAGCAGGAACTCCCCGAAGGCGTGATCGGGCCGGTATTCAACGATGAATACGGAGACGTATTCTCCGCCGTCTACATGATATCGGGAGACGGGCTCAGCTACGCCGAGCTCAAGGACTATGCCGAAATCGTGCGTCAGCGACTCCTTTCGGTTCGCGACGTATCCAAGGTCGACATCGTCGGGACGGTCGATCAGCGCATCTACATCGAATACAGCTACAAGAAGCTGTCGACGCTCAAAGTGTCGCCGCAGGCGATCATCGACAGCATCCGCAAGCAGAACCTGGTGGCGCCATCCGGGTTCGACGACACCAATGCGGATCGCGTCTACATGCGGGTCTCCGGCGCGTTCACCGGCGCGGAGGCGGTCGCCGCCGTGCCGATCGAGGCGAACGGCCGCGTCTTCCGACTTGGCGACATCGTGGATGTGAAACGCGGCTATGAGGATCCGCCGACCTTCCTCGTTCGGCATGGCGGCCGGCCGGCGGTCGGCGTCGCTGTCGCGATGGCGGACGGCGGCAATGTGCTCGAGCTCGGGGAAAACCTTGCGGCTGCAATCCAGGAGTTGAAGACGGAGATCCCGATCGGCGTCGCGATCGAGCAGATCGCGGACCAGCCCAAGGTGGTCGAGGAATCGGTCGGCGAATTTCTCCGCTCGTTCCTCGAGGCGCTCGTGATCGTACTGGCGGTGAGCTTCGTGTCACTGGGCTGGCGCACCGGGATCGTCGTCGCAATTGCGGTCCCGCTGGTCCTCGCCATCGTGTTCGTCGTCATGGATGTCGCCGCCATGAATCTCGACCGGATCACGCTCGGGGCCCTCATCATCGCGCTCGGGTTGCTGGTCGACGACGCGATCATCGCCATCGAAATGATGATGGTGAAGATCGAGCAGGGATTGGACCGGTTCCAGGCCGCGGCTTTCGCATGGACGTCGACCGCCTTTCCGATGCTGACCGGAACCCTGGTCACCGCGGCCGGCTTCCTGCCGGTCGGCCTCGCCAAGTCCAGTGCCGGCGAATATGCCGGCGGCATTTTCTGGGTGGTCGGGCTTGCGCTGATCGTCTCCTGGTTCGTGGCGGTGATCTTCACGCCCTATCTCGGCGTGAGGCTGCTCCCGGCGCCCGCGCACGGCCGGAACGATGGCGAGCAAGCCCATTCATCGCGCATCTATCGGCTGCTCCGCTTCGCGGTGAATCAATCGGTGGCATACCGCAAGACCGTGATCGCCGCGGTCCTTGGCGCATTCGCGCTGGCCATCCTGGGGTTCACGTTCGTCCAGCAGCAATTCTTTCCGACCTCGTCCCGGCCCGAGCTATTCACAGAGGTCCGCATGCCCGAGGGCAGCGCCATCGGCGCCACCGAAACAGCCGCCCGCCGGGCCGAGCAACTGTTGGTCGGAGACCCGGACGTGAAGACCTATACGACCTATATCGGCGCAGGTTCGCCCCGGTTCTTTCTCGCCCTCAATCCGGTTCTGCCCGACGAGAGCTTCGCGCTCGTCGTGATCATGACCACCGGCGCGGATGGCCGTGAGCGCCTCAAGGCCAAGCTCGAGGCGGCGATCGCGAATGGCGCCGTGCCGGCCGGCCGGGTGCGCGTCGACCGCCTAAACTTCGGCCCGCCGGTCGGCTTTCCGGTCCAGTTCCGCGTGATGGGCCCCGATCCGCATCGGCTCCGCGAAATCGCCGGCGAGGTTCGCGAGATCATGCGCCTCGATCCGGATACGCGCGACGTGCAGTTCGACTGGAACGAGCAGGCGAAATCCATCCGGCTGGAGGTCGATCAGGAGCGGGCCCGGGCGCTCGGTCTCACGCCGCAGGAGGTCTCGTACACGCTCCAGGGTCTGCTGTCGGGCCTGAAGATCGCCGAATACCGCGAAGGGATCGACCTGATCCAGGTGACGGCGCGGGCGATTCCGTCCGAGCGTCTCAGTCTCGACAATCTGGCCGATGTGACCATTCGGACCAGCCACGGCGTCAGGGTGCCGCTCTCCCAGGTCGCGCGTATTCAATACAATTTCGAAGATCCGATTCTGTGGCGCCGAAGCAGGGATTACGTTCTGACCGTCCGCAGCGACGTGGCCGCCGGTATTCAGCCGCCGACAGTCAGCAAGGCGATCCTCGCGAAGCTCCGGGACGTCATCGACCGTCTGCCGTCGGGTTACCGGATCGAGGCCGGCGGTTCGATCGAGGAAAGCGACAAGGCGAATGCCGCCCTCTTCCGCATCTTTCCGCTCATGTTCCTCGTCATGCTCACCATCCTGATGATCCAGTTGCAGAGCTTTTCGCGGCTGTTTCTGGTCCTCTCGACCGCGCCGCTCGCGTTGATCGGCGCCTCGGGATTCCTTCTCGCCTTCGATGCTCCCTTCGGGTTCACGGCCCTGCTGGGTCTCATCGCGCTCGGCGGGATGATCATGCGCAATACCGTGATCCTGGTCGAGCAGATCGATGAAGACATGAGCGGCGGGCTTTCACGTTGGGATGCGATCGTCGAATCGACGATACGGCGATCACGACCGGTGGTACTGACCGCGCTCGCGGCGATCCTTGCGATGATCCCGCTGTCGCGCAGCGTCTTCTGGAGCCCGATGGCCATCACGATGATGGGCGGTCTCCTCGTCGCGAGCATCCTGACGCTGCTGTTTCTCCCGGCTCTTTACGCGTTCTGGTTCCGCGTGAAACAGCCAGGCGCCGGGGATGCAGTCCTGCCTGCTCAGCAAATGGAGCTCGTTCGCGCCGCCGAGTGAGTGCACGCGGCGCTCGCGGCGTGCCAGAATGTCCGCATTCGATCGCGTCGAGGCCGCGCGGGCCTTCTCGTCGACCGGCAACAGAGGAACCAGGAGATGGCACAGTTCCCAGCGCCCAAAGAGGGGATCGCGATCACCCACTTCATCGTCTCCGCAAACGTCGAGCGCTCGCGGCGCTTCTACACCGAGGTGCTCGGCGGCGAGGCTGTGCTCGAGGGCGAGCTCTCGATTGTCGCCCTGGCCAATGGCTGGATCACCATCAGCGGCGGCGGCGAACCGACCGACGACAATCCGAACGTGACGCTGGTGCCGCCCTCAGACCTCGGCCGCGTGTCGAGCTTCCTGAACATCCGTGTGGCGGACATCCATGCCGTTTATAAGCAGTGGAAGGCGCGCGGAGCGGAATTTCTCACGCCGCCGATCGACCGCGGCGGCGAGATCCGCTGCTACATGCGGTTAGGCTTGTTAGGGGCTGTCGGCGGCTTCCGGGCCAAATGACCTACCCGTCGCCGTAGCGGCGGATCAGGCGGCACTGCTCTCGCAGAAAGATGTGCTTGCCGGGAAACGTGCTAATGGCGGACCGAAACGCCGCGTGCGTCTCGCCTCGACAGCAGACATTTGCGGCGACACGCCCCCACTTCGGCTAAGTGCTAGAAGCGGTCGTAAATTCAGGGGTGCTGCACAGCAGGAACCGTCCTGATGCGCCAGCGGACTCGATCACCTCATCGGCGCGGCAGAGCAGGGGTGGCGGAACGGCGCGCGGTACCTGCGTCATGATGGCCACGTCACGAGGCTCGCCATTGGGTCAGCCGTGGAATCCAGCGCGGGACATTAGCCCGAAAATCCTCGTACTCCGCCCCAAATCTTCGCTCGAGCGTTGGTTCTTCGTACACGACGACGAAGATGTGGCAAGCGAGCCAGAACAGCGCCGCGTACCAGAGGAGACGCCAATCGCTGAATAAAAGCGCCTGACCAAGAATGACAGCAACGACCGCGACGTATATCGGATTTCGCACGTAGCGATAGAGACCCGTTGTCACCAGTTTCTGCGTCGGTGTGATCGGCGCTGGTGTGCCTAGCCCCTGAAGTGCAAAACGCGCAAATGAATCCACTAGCCCTGGGACTCCGGCAATTATCAACATTAGACCAATGGCGCGCGTTAACCCGTAGCCGAAAAAGACTGGCCGAAACTCCCAATGCGTAATCCACCACGGGACGAACCCCGCCAGCACCAGGGGCGCGGCGACGAAGAATAGAGCAGAGCCTAAGATGGCAGTCGCCTTCGACACGGCCTCACGTGGATGGGGCGAACCTGAATTGTTTTGAATCGAGCGTGTGCTGCCAGTCCGCCCCTGCACTTCCTGAAGCATAGCACATGATGGTCCGGCAGAAAGATCGCTGCACTGCAGGGATTTCGCAATCGGCCGATATCCGTGTCGGGTCAAGAGCGTCGCTAGTGACCACGACCGACCTTGGACCAATTTCCGCTTAGCACCCAACCAAATTGCTGCACCACGACGGACCGCCGCTAAGCACCAATTCCCGACTTCTGACCGCTCTCTGGTGTGGCGCTATCTTAGGGGCCGAACATTGAGGATGTCCAAGACAGGGCAATCGGGGGCGCTGGTCCCCGTGCATTGGGCGACGGTCCTTGCCAGCAACCGTTCCAGCTTGCGCAGGTCGCCGACCTTGACGCGGATGTCGTCGAGGTGATGGGCCGCAATCCGCCGCACTTCCCGACACGCGGCTTTCTCCGGGCCGCCAAGCCGCAGCAACGCGCGGATGTCGTCTAGCGAGAATCCGAGTTCCCGAGCGCGACGCAGGAAGGCAAGGAGCCGCACGTCGCTCGATCGGTAGATGCGGCGTCCGCTCTCGGCGCGGGGCGGGGCGGGCAGCACCCCGCTCCGCTCGTAGTAGCGGATGGTCTCGATATTCACGCCCGTCAGCGCCGACACCCTGCCGATCGTGAGTTCCTCCGCTCGCGAAGCCGTGATTAGCCGCATCCATGAGGTCCTTGATCCTGTAGTCGCTACAGGATGTAGGCTGAAGACCATGATGATCAAGGACCAAAATCGGGCTATCGAGTCCGCGCGTGGCTCCGCGTGGCTGGCCGCGGGTGGATTGCTCGGCGCGCTCGCCGCCTCGTCCTGCTGCATTCTGCCGCTTGTTCTTTTCGGCCTCGGCGTGAGCGGCGCGT
>Ga0126379_10001759_pt1 | contig 13430 bp, 15 predicted proteins | sample PanSoiMetPlot_24_FD_92640 | JGI IMG/M metagenome (GOLD analysis project Ga0126379, IMG submission 92640) | Tropical forest soil microbial communities from Panama - MetaG Plot_24 | ecosystem: Environmental > Terrestrial > Soil > Tropical forest > Bulk soil | place: Panama | collected 2016-02-17 | reverse complement strand
GGACGTGGTTCTCTTTCACAAAATGCGCGCGGCCAATCGCCGCGATTAAAATGTCCGCCGAGCGTGTGACTTCTTCGAGATTCTTCGTGCGCGAATGCGCGACGGTAACCGTCGCGTCGCCGCCCTCGGCCTTTTGCATTAATAAGAGCGCGACCGGCTTGCCGACAATCATGCTGCGGCCCAGCACGACGACGTGCGCGCCAGCAACGTCGATCTTTGATTCGATGAGCAATCGTTGAACACCGAGCGGCGTGCATGGAACAAATGCGGTTTCATCGCCCATCGCGAGCTTCGCGACGTTCAGTGGATGAAAACCATCCACGTCTTTGCGCGGATCGAGCGCGCGCACGATCGCGGCCTCATCGATCTGTTTCGGCGGCGGCGATTGAACGAGAATGCCGTGGACCTGCGGATCGCGATTCAATTCATCCACGCGGGCGAGCAATTCCTCCTGCGAAGTCGTTGCAGGCAACTCAAGTTTTACCGAATGCAATCCAAGCTCGCGGCTCATCTTATCCTTCGAACGCACATAAGCGCGCGATGCAGGATCGTCTCCGACCAAAACGACCGCGATTCCTGGCGTCACGCCTTTGGATTTCAACTGCGCGATCTCATTCCGAAGATCGACATAAACTTTTTCGGCAACCGCGCGGCCGTCGATCAGATTCGTCATCGCTTCACCTTAGCGAATCAGCGCCGCTCAACCAGTGACATCATCGCCGTCTGCAAGCGCATTCGTTCGCTCTCGAATTCCTGGTCTGAGGAAGTCGATCGCATCCGAAGAGGTTGCCCGATGATCACGCGCACTTTGCAAAACGGCTTGGGAATAATGAAACGGTCCCAACTTTTCACCCGCCAACAGCTCGAGTATTCCATGTTCACAGGCAGCACTTGCGCGCCGGTCTTTTGGGCGAGGAAAACAATTCCGGGTCCGAGCTCATAGGCCGGACCGCGCGGACCATCCGGCGTAATGACCACGTCACGACCAGCCGTCAGCTCTTCACCGAGTTGAAGCAACGCGCTGGCTCCGAGCTTGGAACTGGAACCACGAACAACATCGTATTTGAAGCGATGAATGGCATCACTCAGAAGATCGCCATCGCGGCTGGCGCTGATCAATGCCGCGCCGTGCCGATCCGGAAAGAAACGGCGCAAGACCAGCGGAAAGATCAACAACCGATTATGCCAAAGCGCGCCGATGAAGTGTTCGCGCGCCGGTTTTCCAACAATGCCGACACGATCATCAACTTCATAACGCAACGTGCGCGCCAACATCTTCAGGAGCCACACCCCAAACGCGATCAGCCATCGCGCGCGCCAGCCTTCGATCTTCAAGATTTTTTCCTACGCGCTTCTTGGCGCGAAGTTTTTTCAGCCCATCGATAAGTGCGGGCGCTTGGCAAACCAACTTGATCGAGAATCCGCCACACAACCGTGTCGACAACATCGACCACGGAAGCGGGGCGGCTATAGAACGAGGGAATGGCCGGCAACACGACTGCGCCCGCCTCGAGGAGTGTCGCCACGTTACGGGCGTGAATCAGGCTCCAAGGCGTTTCGCGCGGCACGACGATGAGTTTGCGACGCTCCTTCAAAAAAACGTCGGCCGCGCGCAAGAGCGCAGAATCACCCGAGCCTGTCGCGATTCGCCCGATAGTCGACATTGAACAAGGCGCGATCACCATTGCGTCGAATTTCGCCGAGCCGCTGACGTACGGGACGTTCATATCGTTCTCGCCATGCTGCGCGATTCCCTTCGGAACTTTGAAAGTGCCAATTTCCTGTTTCGCAACTTGCTTAGCATAGCCGCTCAGCACGAGATGAACCTCGTTCGCTGCGGGATCGATTTGATCGAGCAATCGCTGCAAATAAATCGAACCGCTAGCGCCGCTAGCCGCGATAACAAGTTTCATCGTCGAAGAGTTTGAATTTAATCGGTTAAGGGGGCAATAAGATACACGATGGTCAAAAAACTGTTACACACGCGTTATCGTGTGAAAGACCTGGAAAAGACGGTCAGCTTTTACAAAGACGTGCTTGGGCTGAAGGAAATCCGCCGGCACACTTCGGGACGCGGCTCGCAATTGGTTTTTCTGAAAGCGCCGCAAAGCGAAGAAGAAATCGAGCTCTGCAAATTCGACGAGAGCGGTCCGGTCGTAGTGGGTCCGGATCTTACCCATCTCGCGTTCGAAGTGGATGATCTCGAAAAGTTCGCGCGGGAGGCGAAAGCGAAAGGCTATCCCCTGTCCGACGGTCCGCACAAAACATCCGGTGGCAGTATGATTGCGTTCATCGATGCACCGGAAGGTTACGAGATTGAGCTAATCCAGCGCGGGAGCGATCTGTAACCGCCGCTTGCGCGCGCTGAATGTTTATCGCTAATTGCCCCTCCCAATGAAGCGCTGGTCTCACTTCGGTTTCGCTCTGTGTGCGACCGGCCTTTCCCTTCTTTGCGTTGTCGTCGAGCCAAACGCGACCGCGCAGGACGAGGACAATGCGGTTCGTCCAACCGGCGTTCCTGCGCACCGAGCGTCAAAATCGAAATCCAAACAGAGCGCGGCGGTTTACGAGGATGCCGACGCAACAGCGGCTCCAAAGCGAGCGCGCCGAGCGGTCAGACATCGCGCTTCCGACGATGACGCGGTCCCGACTCAAACCGTCCCGGGCTCTATTCCGAAAACAAACGCCAGCTCAGTGATTGTGATCAACGTCGCCAACGGCCAGGTGCTCTACGAAAAAAATGCCGATCAGCTTCGCGCGCCGGCGAGCACAACCAAACTGCTGACCGGATTGATTGTCGCTGAAAGCGGAAACCTTGATCGGCCAGTGGTCGTTGCTCAAACTGACACCTTCGCAGAACCGGTGAAACTGAACATCAAGCCGGGGGATACCTATCAGCGGATCGATTTACTTCGCGCGCTGCTAGTGAAAAGTCCGAACGATGTTGCTCGCTGCCTGGCTAGAGATAACGCGGGAAGCGTCGAAGCCTTCGCGGAAAAAATGAATCAGCGCGCGTTCGCGTGCGGTGTGCGCAACTCGCATTGGGTCAATCCGAACGGGTTGCCAGATGGCCGCCAATATTCGACGGCGCGAGATCTGGCAACGATTGCGCGCGTTGCGTATGCGAACCCCACTATCCGCTCAATCGTTTGCCTTCCCCAATTAATGTTCCGTTACGCGAATGGGCGAACCCGGGAATTAGAAAACACGAACAAACTCTTAAAACGATTGCCCTACTGCAACGGAATGAAGACCGGCTACACCGAAGCCGCCGGCAAATGTTTGATCGCCAGCGGTACGAACGGCAACAAGAACGTGATCGTTGTCGTTCTCGGGGACAGCCATTCAGGTGTTTGGAAAGATGCGGGCGCGTTGCTCGCCTGGGCGCTCTTCAATCCGTCGGTTGGATAACGCACGGGTATGGGTAGCTCACCTGCCGATAAAGGAACTACGCAACCCGCCTGCCCAAATTACGGGGTGCGGGACGCGCCCGAGTAACGCAAGAGCGGACTCGGCATCAACGCCGGATTGTGATTAACATCCGCCGGAGCGTCAGCCGGTACGTCGTCTGGGCCTTCCGCCGGAGGCGCTGGTTCTTGACCGAGCGCAGTCGCTTTGTTCGCGTACTTGGCATTCAAGCGCTGCTCGAGCGTCTGATTGGCGTTCGTGGTTTGGGCCGTTTGCGTGGTCGTGCAAGCGGGTAGAAACGCGAGGCTAAGCAGACAGAAGGCGATTTCGATTTTCATGAGTTCGGAAAGTCGTATTGGCGACGCTCCTATAATTACTATAATCGACTCTGGCTTAGCAAGACTTTTTTTGTTCCCTATGAAAAACGGGCCAGAATCGGCCCCAGCTTGGCCACCGTCTTCTCAGGCCAAAGCTTTCGGTCAGTGACCAAGGCGTTATCGAGCGCCCGGTGCTCCGGCCAGGTCGGCTCGGCCGGCACCTCGGGTATCGCCTCAATCAGGACCTTTTTGGCCGCCTCGGCGTTCGCTGCCAGATGGCCAAAGACCGTTTGGGCAGAGACCGGCTCCTCTTCTACTTTCCAACAATCGTAATCAGTAATCATCGCCAGCGTCGCGAACGCGATCTCTGCCTCGCGCGCGAGCTTTGCCTCGGGCAAATTCGTCATCCCGACCACGTCAAAGCCTTGGCGTCGGTTCAACTCGGACTCCGCGCGCGTCGAAAAAGCGGGGCCGTTCATGTAGACGTAGGTGCCGCCGTTGTGAACGGTAACTCCAACTTTCTCGGCTGATTCGGCCAAGATTTTTCGCAATTGGGCACTCGTCGGATCGGCAATTGAAACGTGGGCAACGATTCCTTCGCCAAAAAATGTGTGGTCCGGGCGCCCACCGGTGCGGTCGTAAAATTGGGAAGGCAGCAAAATGTCCCGGGGTTTGTATTTCTCTTGCAAGCTGCCGACCGCAGTGACCGTGATGATCCAGCGGACATTCAATGATCTAAGCGCGTAAATGTTCGCACGGTAATTCAATTCGTGCGGCAGAATGCGATGACCACGACCGTGCCGCGCCAAAAAATAGACGCGGCGGCCGCTGATCTCGCCACCAATCAAAACATCGGAGGGCGGACCGAACGGCGTATCGATCTTGTGCTCGGTTGCTCCGCGCAACTGCTCCATCTGATACAAGCCGCTCCCGCCGATAATACCGATTGCTGGAGTTTCGTTTTTCATTCCTAAACGAATTTAATCGGAAAAATCGAGAGCTTGGAAAGCGCATAATCTCTCCGTGGCGAAGCCGAACGGGGCGTGTATTATTTCGCCCGCCGATGCCCAAGTTTTTCATCAAGACCTACGGCTGCCAGATGAACGAGCGCGATTCGGAACAGGTCGCGCATTCGCTCATCGAGCGCGGCTACGAACGCGCCGTGAGCGAGCTCGACGCAGATGTGGTGCTGCTCAACACATGCAGCGTTCGCGATATGGCGGACCAAAAGGCCCTTGGCAAAATGGGAATGCTCGGACGGATCGCGAAGGAGCGCCCGCATGTCGTCTTCGGTTTTCTTGGCTGCATGGCCCAGGCTCATGGCGAATCGCTCCTGAGAAATTTGCCGCATGTCGATCTTGTTGTCGGAACGCAGAAGTTTCATCGCGTGGCCGATTACGTAGAAAATCTTCGCCAACGAAAAGGGACCCGCGCGATGGATGATCCGCGCTTCTCGATTGTCGATATTGAGGAAGAAGCGGGCTCGCAATCGACGATTTACGAGCACCAGCTCGCCCCCAAACAGGCGACGGCCTTTGTCTCGATCATGCAGGGCTGCAACATGCATTGCACTTTTTGCATCGTCCCGCAGACGCGTGGCGCTGAGCGTAGCCGCACGATCGATGAGATCGTCGACGAAGTGCGCTCTCTCGTTCTACGCGGCGTGAAGGAAGTCACCTTACTCGGTCAAATCGTGAATCTTTACGGGCGTCACGAATTTCCGAAGTTCGACAACAAGAGTCCATTCGTTCAGTTGCTCGACGCCGTTCACGAAGTCGAAGGCCTTGAGCGGCTTCGATTCACTTCGCCTCACCCAATCGGCTTTCGCGAAGATTTGATCGATGCTTACCGGCGCCTTCCCAAATTGGTCGATCATCTTCATCTTCCGGTACAATCCGGCTCGAACCGGATCTTGAAAGCGATGCATCGGACCTACACCGCCGAGAAATATCTCGATCTTGTCCGATGCGCGCGCGATGCCCGGCCGGGAATTGCGATTACCACGGACATCATCGTCGGATTTCCGGGTGAGACTGAAGAGGACTTTCGGCAAACCTGCAATTTGGTCGAAGCGGTGCACTTCGATAACGCGTTCGTGTTTCGATACTCGTCGCGGCGCGACACGCCGGCCGCAGAGATGGCGGATCAGGTCGACGAGGGCATCAAAGAACGGCGTAACCAGGATTTACTCGCGCTCGTCAATCAATCAGCGGTTCGGATCAATCAGCTCTTGGTCGGTCAAACTCTCGAAGTGCTTTGCGAAGGGCCGAGCAAGACCAATCCGGCGCGGCTGATGGGACGCAGTCGGACCAACAAGATTGTTCTCTTTGCGGGAATCGACGATTTCCGTGGCGAACTTGTCGATGTTGAGATCGAACGTGCGACCGGATTTAGCCTTTACGGAACGCCGGCCCGTTCGCTTGCGGCGGTGACAGTATGATTTACGGCCTCACTCTTCAAACGGTCGGCCTCATCGCCGGAATCGCGCTCGTTTTGTTGAGCCTGCCGGGATTGGTGAAACCGACATTGATGCAAACCTGGTTGAAACGTTTTCCGCGTTCGACCGTCGCCGGAGTGGTGCTTTTGACGATCGCGCTCGTCTGGTCGTTCTGGTTGCTCGCCACGATGGAAATGGGCGAATTCTCGGGCTTTCGCAAGCCGCTCCTGATCATTCTCCCGATTGGCTACGTCCTGGTGCTACGCTTCGTCGAAGAATTTCTAGCAGTGCGCGCGCTCGGCATTCTCTGTTTGCTCGCGGCGGAACCGCTTTTGGAAGCTGCTTTCCACCGATATGAAACGAGTCGGCTGTTTCTGACGGTGCTCGCCTATTTGATGATCGTGGCCGGTCTATTCTGGGTGACGATGCCCTATCTCCTGCGCGATCAAATCAATTGGAGTGCAGGCAACAACACACGCTGGCACGCCGTGCACGGAATCGCCGCAGCCTACGGGCTGACGATTCTCACCTTCGCCTTTACGCAATACTAATCTTGCGTCGAGCGATCAGGAGCTGATGCGCATCGGCATCAGCACATAGAGGAATGGCGTCTGGATCTTCAAAACGCCAGGACTCATCTCGTCGATCAGATCGAGGAAAACTTCGTCCTCGGTCAGACTGCGCAACGGCGCCATTAAAAATTCTGGATTAAATGCGATTGAAAAATCGCGCCCCTTGTACTGCACCGGCAACGATTCCTTGGCCTCGCCAACCTCCGGGGTGTTCGCCGTGATGTCGATATTGTTCTTGGCGAAGTTGAGCTTGATCGAGTTCGACTTCTCGCTCGCCAAAAGCGAAACACGCCGCAACGAATTTAAAAACGTCTCGCGCTCGAGGGTCACGCGTTCCTTGGCTTCGCCCGGGATAACCTGCTTGTAGTTGGGATAATTCCCTTCGATCAGCTTCGACACGAGCAACGTCTTGTTCAGATCGAACGCGATCTGGCCGCTCGACACGCTGACCTTCACATCGCCTTCGTCGGTCAGTAATCGCTGTAATTCGGTGACCGCTTTGGTCGGAACGATGATGTCGGCTTCCTGGCTCCGCGGAATTTCCAATTCGATGTCGACCATCGCGAGCCGCCGTCCATCAGTCGCAACGAGGGTGAGCTTGTTTTCCTTCATGCTGAACAGAAGCCCGTTCAGCACGTAGCGAGTTTCATCGGTCGAAATCGCATAGGAAGTCTTGCGCAAACCGTCCCGCAAATCCTTTTGCCGGATCGTGACCACCTTGGCGTCTTCGAATTTCGGCAAAGGCGGAAATTCCTCCTCTGGCAATCCGAGGATCTTGAAAAAGCTTTGCCCGCTTCGGATCGACGCCGCGTTTTTTCCATCGACATCGACCTGGATTTCAGTGGCTGGCAATTCGCGCACAATGTTGAACAACCGCCGAGCCGGAAGCGTGGTCGCGCCTTCTTTTTCCACGTCGGCCTCGAAACTTCCACGCACGCCGACGTCGAGATCGGTCGTCGTCAAATGAACTGTACCGTCGTTGGCTTGTAGCAAAACGTTGGAAAGAATGGGCAACGTCGTTCGCGTGCTTACGACGTTTTGGACCTGTTGCAGGCCTTCAAGGAGCTTTTCTTTGGTAGCGCTAAACTTCATGAATAGGAAATCTGCTTAGATGTTAGGCGTGCCCTGCTATTCGGCAACCGCAAAGTCTTGTGCGCTAAGATCGATAGGTACACTCAGCGTTGCAGTGAGCTGTCGATGAACGAAATCGTTTGCCGGATGTTGTCTTGCTCCTTCATCCGCTTCTTCACCAGCTTGCATGCGTGCAACACCGTCCCATGATCTCGTCCGCCAAATGCGTCGCCAATTTCGTTTAGCGATGATTTGGTCAACTCGCGCGCGAGATACATCGCCACCTGCCGCGGAAACGCGATGCTGGCCGGCCGCCGTTTGCTCGTCATGTCGGCCAATCGCACATCGAAATGTTCCGCTACCTTGCGTTGAATCTGCTCGATCGTGATCGAGGTCCGCGCTTCCTCCTGCAAAATGTCCTTGAGCAAATGCTCGATCACTTCCCGCGTAAGCTGCTTGCCGCTGAGCGAGGCGAACGATGCGACCCGCATTAGCGCGCCTTCGAGGCGGCGAACGTTGCTCCGAATCTTGCTGGCAAGGAATTCAAAAATCTCGTCCGCTAATTTGATCTGCATCCCTCGCGCTTTCTTGCGGAGAATGGCCATCCTCGTCTCAATCGCTGGTGGTTGGAGCTCGGCCGTCAGTCCCCATTCGAACCGTGACACAAGCCGGTGCTCCAGATTCGCGATTTCCGAAGCCGGGCGGTCGCAGGAAAGCACGATCTGCTTGTGACCGTCGAACAAGGTATTGAAAGTATGGAAAAATTCCTCCTGCGAACGCTCCTTGCCGGCGAGAAATTGAATATCGTCAATGCAAAGCAGGTCAGCCTGGCGATACCGTTTGCGGAATTTTACCAGGTTGTTGTGCTGGATCGCGTCAATGAACTCGTTGATGAAGAGCTCGCTCGAAAGATAGATGACCTTCGTGTTTTTCTTTTTCGCGACGACGTACTGCCCGATCGCCTGCATCAAGTGCGTCTTGCCGAGACCGACGCCCCCGTAAATAAAAAGCGGATTGTAGGTCCGCGCCGGCGCCTGCGCGACGGCCAGACTCGCGGCGTGCGCAATTTCGTTGTTGGGTCCGACGACGAATGATTCGAACGTGTTCCGCGGATTCAGTCCAAGCGAGCCGGTGGCCGGTTTGCTGTCGCGACGGGAATCATTTTCCTTGGAAACACCGATCGTCTCCATGTCTTCGGCCGGCGATTCGGAGCAGATGAATTTAATTTCGCGCGGCTCGCCGAATGCCGTCACGATGGCGGCCTGCAGTGCGCTCATGTGGTTACTTTCGATCCAATATTGATAAATATTGTTCGGAACGCGGAAGCTCAGCGTCTTGTCCGTTGCGCCAACGAGTTCGACAGCCGAAAACCAGCGTTTGAAAGTGTCTGCGCTAACCTGCGGCTTTAGAGCGGCGGACAACCTCTGCCAAAGCTGACTACATTTGTCGTCCATAGGGAACTTGTTAACAGTGTTACACAATCGCCATAATGGCGGCTGCGGGAGTAATTTCGTGCTTTCGCCCAAAGCGACGTTTTGTGAGCGTCGCGCGCAACGAAAGCGCTAAAAACCAAGAAAAATTGTAAAAATCGTCAAAATACGAGGGGAAACGGACATTCCGTTTGGACGGAAAATTTTGGGATCTTGCTAGCGAATCAAGATCGACATCTCCTTTATCTTCTCGATTTCGCAGGGTTAAGGGCTTACTCATTCTCGGGAATTAAAATTTCTTAAACATGTTCACATCTTATTCACACACGCCCGCCTTTCGTCCTCTGCCGCTGGCTTCAGATTAGAAATCGCGTGCAACAGCGACAAGAAAAAATCTGAACTTTATTTTCTTTTTTAATTCAAAAAATTCTTGACGAAAAAACCAAAACGAGCGTGTTCCCAAGCAACCGGAAATCCGCGCAGATACAGATTGGAAAATTTCTCCACACGCAGCGTCATTTTCTTCTTTTTTGCTAACTGGTAATCTATCGGGACGACTTCGAATCATCATGTCGCGCGTTTTCATCGCATTTTTCGCTCTGTTTGTTGTCGTGATGAGCGCGCGCGGCGCTGAAGATCTCAATCCGCCGTTCGGATTTCGCTGGAACGATCCAATGTCACGCGTGGAGGCCGTTCTGAAGGGCGCGAAAGCCGCAGTTGTTGAGCGGAAGAAGCAAGAAAATCGCGAAATCTGGACCGTTGAAGGCCTCGTCCATCCCGGATTGAAACGAACGCTCTTCACTTTTAAGGGCGGCGCGCTTTTTGGCGTCGAGTTACAATACGAATATCCCGATTGGTCGATCGAGCGTTACAATGAACGCATGGGCGAGATCCGTCGTTACTTCGACGCCTAGTACGGGACCGGAAAATTAGTCTCGCGCACGCGCGACACCGACTCGGACGTCAGCCAAACGCTGGTCGGCTACCAATGGACGATCGGCGCGACGATGCTCGAGCTGTTTTATTTCTCGGCCCAGCACGACCAGCTCGTCTTCCGCACGATCTCGGTCGATTACAAGGCGCTTTAAAGCGTCGTTTCGGCGACTGCGCGCTGTCGATGCTTCAGACCATGCTGGGTTTCTTTTTGCAGCTTCTTGAGCTTGCTCGACAAACTTGTCTTCGCAGCCGAGCTCATCCGGTCGATGAACAGGATCCCGTTCAAATGATCGACTTCGTGCTGGATTGCGCGCGCGAGGAAGCCGGCGGTTTCGATTTCAATCGCCGCTCCGTCCAGATCTTGCGCCCGCACATGAATTGACTTCGCGCGATCGATCTCGCCCGTGACTTCGGGGAAACTCAGGCAACCTTCGGTCCCCGGCTCGATTTCGCGTCCCAGCTCGACCTGCGGATTCACTAACACAAGCGGCATCACGCTCTTTGGATCGACCTCCTGCCCGTTCAACTTCATCGTCGTCGGGCGGTCTTCGACTTGAGAAACGTCGAGGACAGTCAATTGAATTGCCTCGCCGATTTGTTGCGCGGCCAAGCCAACGCCGTTAGCCGCGTGCATCGTTTCAATCATGTTCGCCGCCAGGTCGCGGATCCGATCGTCGATTGGGTCGATCCGCTTGCCTTTCGCGCGCAGCACCGGGTCGCCGTATTGCAGGATCGACAACCTCATTCGTTCCCTTTGGTGAACGCGGGCAAATTCTTCACGCCCGCCAGCTTCAACGCATCCATCACTTTAATAATCGTGCCGAACGATGCTTTCTTGTCGGCCTGAAGTGCGAGCGTGCTTCGCCGCGTCTCGGATAAATTCTTTACCGCGCCTTCCAGCTCTTCCACAGGGATCGTTTTGCCATCAAGCTTCACCTCGTCATTCGCATCCACGCTCACGACGGCGTGCTCGAGTTCGGCGGGAGTTTTGGTGGCAGTCTTTGATTCCGGCAGATTAATCTGCACTTCGGGCTGGTCTTTTCTGAACGTGGTCGAGACAACGAAGAAAATCAGCAGGATCGTCAGAATGTCTACGAGCGAGACGATGATGATCGACGGCGCGCGGCGTTTGCGGACGGCAAATTTCACAGATGTCGATCTTGCATCACGCCATGGGCGCGATTTCGGGCGTGGCCGGGTGTGTGGGCGTAATCGGTTCGGCGGGAGTGGTCATGGACGCCTTCGCGCGCGCGCCCGTGACTCGTCCGTAATAACACTTCGAAAGCAAATCGGTCACCAGCGATTCCATTTCCACGGACAGAACTTCCACTTTCTTCGAAAAGTAAACGAACGCGATCAAGCTCGGCACGGCAATTCCCAAACCGAACACCGTGCAATTCAACGCTTCGGAAATTCCGCGCGCGATCTGTTTCGGATCAGCTGCGCTCGCGCTGACGCCGAGGCTGGCGAACACATGCACTAAGCCGGAAACGGTCCCGATCAACCCAATCAACGGCGCGATACCGATGATCACTTCCAAAACGACAAGGCCTTTTTCCAGGCGCACCATTTCATGCCGGGCGCGCGTTTGTACCGCTTCCACGTTCTCGGAGCGCGGCCAGCGCAAATGCCCGAGCGCAACGCGCAATATCCGCGCGAGCGAAGATGAATCGTGCTGCACGATCCGAAAGAGCCGCTCCGGATTCGCGCCTGGCGCGAGACGTTCCATCTCGCTCTCGATCGTAAGCGGCAGCACATTTTTCTCCCTTAAGGCCAGCGTCCGCAAAATGATGACGGTGAGAGAGACGATCGAGCAGGCCAAAAGCGGCCACATGAAAATGCCGCCTTGCGCGAAAAATCCGGCGATGGTTTGAAGGACGCTCATCGTACTAGCTAACAATCATCGATTGCTGAAGGTGGTAAACGAAATTTCAGTTTCTAATCCCTCGGGTGGCAGCGCGCCCGCCACGTCCTCTGGGATCGGCCGCAATTTCGAGTCGAGAATCGCTTGAAGACAGACGTTTGCAAACGCTTCGTTCGAATCGTTGCTCAGGACCTTCACGTTCTTGACCTTGCCGCTGCGGTCGATCCAAAAGCTGACGCGGGTTGTCCCAAGGCTTACCAAATCCGATTTTTGCTCGATGTAGGCGTACCAATGCGAGCCGATCGCATCAAACATCTCCTTCTGATAACGGCCAAGCGGCGTGCCGACCGCGTTCACGGCCGAGGTTCCGCGATTCGTGATGGAACCGGCCAGCCGAGTTCGCTCCTTCATCGGTTGATATGACGATCTCTGTCGCTGCGGCGTGCTCGAAACGGTAGGACGCGGAGTCGGCTTCGTCGTAAGCATGGCAAATTCTTCCGGTTTCGTAAGGGGTGTTGGCTGCACGCTCGGTTCCGGAGTCGCCGATTCCTGCGGAGCAGCGCTCGGCTGAGCCTGCGCGCCTTGTTGGGAAAGCGTCGCAATCTGTGAATTGAAATCGAGCTTCGTTCGCTCGCTCCCGTCTTGCGAGGGCAACGGCATGCTGTTAGCGGCCGCAGCCGGTTGCTCGCTCGCCGCGATCGAGTTCGCGTTCGATTCAAAAGTTTTCTCTTTCGGTTGCTCGGTTTGCTTCGATTCGTCGTTCTGAACAAACATCGTGTTCTTGGGCGGCGCGGGCGCCAGATCCATGAACGTGAGCTCGACCGGCTTTTCTTCGTCTTCGTTCACCGAAAACGGGCGGGAAAGCAGACCTCCGAACACCGCGAGTCCATAGCCGATCACCAGATGGATTAAGACCGCGGCGAGCAAGGCGAGAAAAATCTTTCGCGCTTCCTTTTTTCGCTCGATCGCATCGTCCTCCGAATGGCCGATGATGAATTCTGCCGTGGTCATGAATTGTTAGGTTACTTCACCCTGGAAACGGTGACAAACCTCCCGCTCCTCCTCTTCCTCTCAATCTTAGTCTTAATCTTCCCCATCCTCGCGTGATGAAACAGATACTGCTGCGCGTAACCGCCATGGTCGCCGAAGTATTTCTCTGTGAACGCCCGGAGCCGTCCGGCGTTCAATTTTCGCGCTCTCGGAAAATACCTTTCCCGCAGCACCCGCTCGATCCAAACATCGATCGGGAATGCGCGCAGCCTCTCATAGGCGAAAAGCATCACGCAATTAGCAACCTTTGCGCCCACGCCCGGCAGCTGACATAACCGCCGGCGAAGATCGACATCGGACAAGGTCGTCAATGCGTCGAGATCGACATTGCCGGACGCAACTTGT
>Ga0126379_10001758_pt1 | contig 13431 bp, 11 predicted proteins | sample PanSoiMetPlot_24_FD_92640 | JGI IMG/M metagenome (GOLD analysis project Ga0126379, IMG submission 92640) | Tropical forest soil microbial communities from Panama - MetaG Plot_24 | ecosystem: Environmental > Terrestrial > Soil > Tropical forest > Bulk soil | place: Panama | collected 2016-02-17 | reverse complement strand
CTCGATGTTCGAAAGGATCCGGTCTGCCGTCGTTGCGTGTGTACGTTCAACATGCGGGCATGAAAGGCGCTTGACAACTCTGCACCTCGCCGGCGCCGGTCGCCTTTGCCTGGAATTTATGCCTTTACGGAATCGCGTGTGGACTTGGAAACAAGCACTTCTTTGCGTTCCCTTCCTAAAGCAAGGAGAACACCCATCAAAATGAGAAGGCCCAAAAACCGCGCGTAAAGAAATATCGGGCCGCCCCAATCTGCGAGAGCACCAACACGTTCGATACCCGGGCCAAAACTCAGAATGCCGCCGAGAAAGAACCAAGCTCCGATTGGAGCGACAATTCGATCTTTAATGCACGAGAAGATCACGAATGCGGGTAGAAATCCGAGGCACACGGTGGCCCGGTTTGTCACCGGCACAAGAATCAATGAGAGCATTATAAACAGAGCAAACGTCACATCGCGGTCCTTAGAAAGGATCGCGACTCTTGCAGAAGCGCCAAGAATAACGATGAAGAGCACGGCCTGCAGAGAAAGAGCCAATAACGGCGCATCGAAATAGGGGTCCGGATTCGATATTGCGTTGTAGCTAAAGAGATTGCGTGTAAACGGTATTACAGACAAATAACTCCCGTCGGAAAGCTGCGGACCCGCCATTAGGGCCGACGCATAATGAAAATAGGCTGCCCAGCCGCTCGGCCGAACATACGGAGAAGTCAGCAGCACCAACACTCCAATAATGGACATGGCGCCCAACAGCGCACGCCAACGCCGCTCGAGTACGATTAAGGGGACAAGAAAGAGACCGGCGGTCTTGAATGCGATGACAAGACCAATAAACGCGCCACCAATCGTGTCCGTACACCTTCGCCAAGCTAACCAGCCGAGAACCAACAAAAGCAAGACGAGCGGGTAAACGTGTGCGTGGGACAGATTTAGGAAGGTTGTAGGAGCAGCGAAAACGGCGGTAAATGCGGCTGCGCGCCACACGCCGGTAACTTCAAGCTCAACTGCCAAGAGAAGGGTTGCGACTAGCAGTGCACCAAAGGCAATTTCGCTCGTGAGGTGCCGAGCAGCGTCGTAAGAGAGTCCTGCCATGGGAAGAAAGAAGAACCCCATCAGCGGCGTGTTGGCGTTGTAGATTTCCTTCGCGTGGGGACTGGGTTCGAACTCGGCGGCTTGCTGCCGAAACCATGCATCGTCATAAAAACGGGCGATATCTTCACCGCTCGCTATCAACTTCGCGGCCGTATAGTATGTTGGAAATACATTCAGAGGCGTTCGAAGGGCGTTTTCCACGCGGACGACTAGGACAACAACTGTTACTACAGCCAAAATCCACGCTGTATAGGTAAGTAGTCCGCTGGGTAATCGGTTGGTCGAGAGCACGCTATCCAACGCGGCAAGTCTGGAATGTTGGACAGCGTTATATCATGAAAAGATTTGCAGCGCTTAGTTCGTGCATGAATGGCCCATAGACCCGCGCTTATGACGACAGCCCATATGACCTCTAAGCGTGTTGCACCGGATCGGGCAACGGCATCCGCATCCTTATCCGCCCCACCTCTGCGTGTGCTGGTCATCGGCGCCGGCGGGATGGCTACGTACATGCACCTGCCAATCCTTAAAAAACTGGCGGATAGAGGGGCGGTCGCGCTTTGCGTCGTCTGCGATATTCGGGATGATCGTGCGGGTGAAGCGCGCACACGGTTTGGGTTTCAAGACAGCTCTTCCGACGGGGTCGGCTCGATATCGCGTGACGACATCGATGCCGTATATATTTTCGGCTCCGCGCAGATCCATCATGAATACGGTCTCCTGGCGCTCGAGCGCGGCAAGCATCTCTTTGTCGAAAAACCGATTGCTCCATCCTACGCGGCCGCCCGCGAGCTCGCGGACAATGCGGAGCAAAGGGGGCTCATAGCCGTCGGGGGGCATAATCGCCGCTTCTTTCCGGCTTTCGCGGCAGCGTGCGAAGAGACGGGACGCGCCGGCTGGCGTTTTATCGAAGCCACATTTCACAAACCGGAATTCGGCCGTGCTCCACCATTTGGAGCACGTTCATGGTTGACGGCAAACGGCATTCATGCGCTCGACGCCATCGTCTTCATGGCGGGCGGACTGCCGGCCGAGCTTGCCGCCATTGCGGAGACGGCCGGGTCATCGGAGCCGCGGAATTTCTCGGCCGTTATGCGATGGCCGGATGGCTGCCAAGCTTCTTTTCTTTGCGACAACAGCGCCGGAAGCCGCGAGGAAGAATACGTTCTGCACGGGCTCGGTTTGACCTGCACTGTGGCTAGCGATCGGCTTCGCATCGAAAAATCAGGTCAGTCGAGAGATTTGAAATTCGACGACGACCCCCAGGGGTTTTTCGCCGAACACGAAGCGTTTCTCAGCGCAATCCGAGAACCGCATGTGCCTGTTCACGCAATCAGCAACCTGGCTCCGTCCTTGTATCTGGCGGAGTTGGTCGAGAATGGATATCGCGGAACGCTTTCGTTGCCGGCTCGCTTCTCTAAACCGGATGCGAGCAAGCCCGTCTCGATTGCCAGGACTCGTTCCTCGCCCGGAAAGAGCGTGTTGGTGATCAATCCGGCAGCGCTACGCAATGTTTTGCCTCTCCTCGCCGCGGAGCATCGCATCGTTTCGATCGACGAAGTTCAGTCATCACCGGATGCGAGACTCGACATTGCGGCGGCGATCATCGGCCGAGGCGGAAAGCCAATTCCGGAAGATGTTCTCGAAAAGCTGCCCAACTTGTCGTTCGTCGGCATCGCCGGCCTTTCGATTAGCTCCTATGGAGATACATCCTTATTTGCGCGCAAGATCGCGGTTGCCAACGCGAGTGAAGCCTATGCTCGCACCGTCGCCGAATTTGCACTTGGGTTGGCCTTGCTCGGCCGGCGGCGCGCGTTTCTTTCGCACGAGCGCATGCGCGAAGGCGGCTGGGGCCTGGGTCCGAGCTCCAGGTTCAAATCAATGGCGCTGCGATTGGCGCGCTCGGCAAAACCCATCGTGCAGCGTACACCATTTGAACCGTTCATGAGACACGCTTGGAACGTCGGTAAGTCCAAGCTCAATTTGGTTGGCGATAGCGGCCGACAAGGATTGCGTGACCTCTCACGAGTCACGGTTGGCCTTCTCGGCTGGAGTGCAAATGCTAAGGTGTTTGTGGAACTCCTTCGTCCCTTCGACGTGACGGTGAAGGTTTTTACCGAGCACGCATCGGATTCCGAATTGGATCGTGCAGGCGTCCAAAAAGCGGTCCTTGCGGAAGTGCTTGCCGCCGATATCGTTTCCCTTCATCGGGGTCTGACCGCCGATACGAGATACTTTCTTGGCGCAGCAGAACTCGAATGTCTGCGCCCCGGTGCCGTGCTGATCAACGTGGCGCGCGGTGCCCTGATTCAACCTCGAGCCCTTCTGGAACGGCTCCGGCGAGGTGACATCTTTGCCTGTCTCGATACTTTCGAAAAAGAGCCCTTGCCCCGGTCCGATCCGCTTCGGAAGTTGCCGAATGTCTTTTTAACTCCGCACATCGCTGGGGCAACTTTGGACATGCATGAATCTGCAGCGCGTCTGATCGTCGAAAAGACAATTCGGTATCTGCAGGGCGATGAAGTAGAGACAATATCCGTGGAGCAATGGCGAACGATGACCTGAGCCTCTTCGTAGGCGAATCGCTCAGCCGAGCGGGAAGCTCATTCCGAATTCAGCACAGAATATTCCCGCGCCATCTCCTGCAAACGGGCGAATACGTCGACAAGACTGGGTTGCCTATAGCGGTTGTTCGGTTGTCCTCGAATACCGGCTAAGCGCTCCCGCAATTTTCTCAGATCGTCAATGATTTCTGCTCTGCCGTTATCGATGAGATGTGCGTACGTCTCCGCCGCGTTATGTAAAAGAAAAATGGGCTTTAGTCCGAACATTGACGCTTCAACCGCTGCACCGGAATATAGCGTGACAAATGCGTTCACGTGCCGAAGCAAGGCCGGCAGAGGCAGCGAAGAAGCTTCATCAATCAGCACGCGTTCGCTCTCAATTTCGAGCAACCGTCCGAGACCGCGAGCTCCAAGATGCATCGTTGCCGGATGCCGGCGCAACCACCACCGCCAGCTCGGAGGTGATTCTTCGATCAACGTCGCCAGCGCATTCCACGTCGCGTCATAGCCATCGGCTGACTGTAGCGCGACAAGAATGTCCAGATCGGAAGACCTGCGAGCACAAATATCTCTGATGCGCGCGTCGGCGGCGATCGTCTCAGAATTATTGTCATCAAACCACGCGGACAATTGGGGATGTCCGCCATAGAGACTTCTGTGCCAGGGGTGTTTCAGCTTCCTGCACCAGGCGTCAATCGCAGCAGCGTCGTCTGCAGTCCACGTCCAAAACACGCCCGGAAGAATCGAGTAACCAACTTCAGGAACGGCGTACCAGTGATACGCTTCATGCCGTGCGCCTCGGCCCTCGCGCTGCAGTTCGACCAAGAGAATGCCCTGTCGACGACACGCTAAAGCAAAGGCATGGCCCATTCTTACGTAGTATCTCACAATGAAGCAAATCGACGGCCGCACCTTTGTCAGCAAACGTTCGAAGCCACGCGCGCTCGCCGAGATTGAAGCCGCGACCTTACTTAGCGAAGCCACATCGAGTTCGTAGGTCGGCACGCCCTTCCGATCCAAAAATTCGAGAACCTGACCATGGCCTTCAAGATCGCCACTATGGGGGGAAATTCGCCCGAAAGGGGCAGCAAGATGGGCTCGATTGATAATTCCGTTTGCGGCGAAGGTCGGCCGACTCCAAGTGCGATATTTCGATTCGCCGCGCTGCATCAGGAAGGTGGAATGTCCGCCTGTCTGCAAGTGACTTATCAACGGATCGCAATAGCGGTCTCTCCCGGCCCCGCCGATCTGATCGATTGTGGTTCCGTCGCCAAGAAATAGGAATTCAGACCGCCGCGGAGATAGCACGAGATTGTGCAGGTTGCCCCGGCTCCGCCAAACATTTGTTATGGGCGTCGCCGCATAGTCCAGAGCGCGCAAGATTCGTGAAGAAAGACGGCGGCCCGATGCAGATTGGGTGTTGTAGCTCTGTCTGCCGTCCTCTTGCCGAAAAAGATTCCCATACAGCGTCTTTCGCGCCAAGGGCCATGCAGGGACATCGCCAAACCGCCAGTCCGTGACCGGAAATTTGGCCTCAATCTCGTCGACAAGCGCCAGGAATGTTGATTGGTGATCCATGAATGTGAAAGCGCTAAAGACTGTCAGAAGATAGCCTACTCGTTCCGCCGCGTAGTATCTTGCCCTAAATTAACGGCTAGGCGCTCGAAGACGTCGACATGGAAAATTCGGCCGACGGCTGGCATGAAGCCTTACGCGGGAAAGATCATTCTCCGCCTTCGAACCGTTCATTCGCCCTCCTTCTCTCGTCGGCGCTTATGGCCCTGTCTGTACGCCCGAAGGCGCATTTCGCTGCTTCATGAGCACCGAGATCGATATATTGGTTGCAGCGAATTGCTTTCTTAGAAAAGAGGACCAACCCTTGGAATCGAAGCACAGCTACCGATCGGACTTCGAGCCTGACTGATGGCGCTCGATCCCATCCGATTGAAGCTCATAGCTCGCATCGCGAGAATTCTTCTAGCGGTAGCGATCCTTATCTATGGCTTGGCGATCTCGGAGCCGGAGTCGCCGCGCTTACTGGCACTGACGCTTGCTCTTTTCTCGCTGCCTCTTCTGCTTCAAATCGCTCGTTCGGCATTGGTGCGCGCTTACGCACTGTGGCTTGGCATATTTCTGGTAGTCCAAAGTCTTCTGACACCAGTCTTGCTTGGCGATGCCGCCGACCTCGTTATCAACCGGCCAAATATGACAATCACCCGTAACTTCAGGGACGGAATCGGTCCCGGGGTCCCGGGGCCACAAACAGCGACAACAGATTCAAAGGGCTTTCGCGTTTTCCCCAGCGTGGACTACCAACGTCCATCGGAAGCACGAATTTTCGCAATCGGAGGATCCACCACCGAGCAAGAAATACTCAACGACGACGCAACCTGGACACACCGTACTCAAGTGGCACTCTCAGAGCGGTCCGGAAAAAAGGTCGAAGTGATCAATACGGGGATCAGAGGAATACGAGCGAAAAACCACGTTGCCACCTTCCGGTACATAGTGGCCTTTCATCCTGACATGATTTTGTTCCTGACCGGGGCTAACGACTGGGTCTTCGATGCATTCGAACTTTTTGGATACGATCAGCCGCGTCGGCGTTGGGTATTTTCCAACACGATACTTGGCCGTGCAATGCTGGCCGAATACGGGCGCGTGTTTGGCAGACGATCGATTGCTTTTTCAATAGTACGGCCACTAAATGGGGAGCCATCCCTACAGCGAAGCCGAAAGATTTCATGGCTTCCTGAAAGAGCATCGGACCAGTACTTGGACAATCTGCGTAAGATCAGCGCGTTGTGCCACGAACGCAAGATCACCTGCGTCTTTCTCACCCAGCCTTCCGCTTATCACCCTGACGCGCCTGATTCGCTAAAGAAATCATTCTGGATGACGCCGCCCGCTGCTTCCTACACTCTGACCTTCGATTCACTCATTCACATTGCGGAAGTGTACAACCGCGATCTCATCGAATTCGCAAAAATGCACGGGCATCCGGTTTGCGACCTTGCATCAAAAATCGGCGCAACCACCGAGAACTTCTACGACGACGTCCATTTTACGTATGCAGGATCGCAACGAGTGGCCGAAGCTGTGACAGCTTGCATTGAGGATGTTTTGGATCCTTCGCCGGCTACCAAGACACCGTTACTGGATCTAGGAAAATGATTTCTTCAGCCCGCCGGTCGTGGAGATCACTCCGTCAATTTGTGATTGACTCCAATTACCGGGGCATCGTGCTTTTTCGTCTAAGGCACTCCTTGCTCAGGGAACCCAAATACCTTTTCCAACCGTTCAATCACACATTGCAAAACCGTTACCCGTATCTTTTCCAATATGCGCGCGAAAATCTGGGACACATTGCCGACTGTCGAATCCTATCGTTCGGTTGCTCGACAGGCGAGGAGGTGTTTTCGCTTCGCGACTATTTCCCCCTCGCATACATCAAGGGCGTTGATATCAATCCGCGCAATATCGCGAAGTGCAAGCATCGTTTGGCGAGCTCATCCGACGATCGCATTATTTTTGAACTGACAGAGACACAACTTGCCGAGCCTGCCGGCTCCTATGACGCCATTTTCTGCATGGCCGTTTTTACCCATGGTGAACTCGCAAGATCCGCTGAGCGCTGTGACCACGTCATTCGTTTTGTAGATTTCGAGTCTGTCATGTCGGACTTAGAACGTTCTCTCAAAGTAGGTGGACTGTTATTTCTTGTGCAAAGTAGTTTTCGGCTTCGAGACACGTCACTGCACAGAAAATTCGAAGTCGTACTGAGAAGCAGCGGTAATTCAGATCCCCCTGTGCCGATTTTCGATCGGAATAATCACCTTCTGGCCGACGCGGTTCATGACGAAATCGCGTTTCGAAAAATTGCGTAAGTCCAACGGACAATGGATATAAATCATTCGCGATTTCTGGAACTCATCGACGAGATAGAAGCGACTTTCCGCGTTGCCGAGTGGCATATAGGCGATGTCCCGCTTTGGCCGCTCGCCCGAGCCGCTCTGTCTCATAATTTCTATCGGCAACGTGTTGGACAACAGGAAAAGGATTGGCTTTCGTCTCGGCGCCGCCAATTACCGGCGCGCGTCCTACAGGCAGCCTCCTACGCGACAACGCCGCTGGTCAATGTCTGGAGCAGTCGCCGGGATCTGTCGCATTTAATTATATGGCCTCGCGCCGCTGACGCCTTGTTTCTCGGAGATGGGGTTTTTCTCGACCAAGTCGATGGAACGTGGCGAGATCGGCTTTGCCAGCCCATAATCGAAACTTTAGCGCGCACCGGCCGGTCTGCGCTCCTGATGCAAAGCGGACAATTACGTGGTCTGCGCTGGAGTCTTCCAACATTTCCGGCGAACACTATCGATCATTGGAGCCGGCTTGCCGCAGTTGCACTCAATTTGACGAAAGGTCCTGAAGAGACCTTTCCCGATCACGAGTTGTTTTTGAAATTCCTGAATGACAAAACTCTTTGGACCTATGGGCTAACTAAGCGCGAGCTTCGAAGGAAGGCCGCAACCGTCCGTGCGACTGCCTACACTCTCGAACAGTTGCTTAAGATTGTCAGGCCGACGATCTGCTTCATGGTTAAATACGACCTCGGTGTTGGGCATGCTCTGGCTCTAGCATGCCGCCGCCGCGGCGTTCTATCCGTCGATCTGCAACACAATCGCCAAGATGGGCATGAAGCATATCGCTGGCCTTCGTTGCCCAAGAGAGGTTACGAAATTCTACCTGCTGTATTCTGGAATTGGACTACAGAAGATTGTACGGCAATCGATTCTTGGACCAAAACGATGGAGCAACCTTGGCACCGGAGTCTGTATGGCGGTCATCCGCAATTCGCGGCGTGGTTCGACAACGAAGACCTTCAAACGCGCACTTTTGATGCGAAGGTCCGGGAGCTTTGTTCCGCGCAGGCTGGTGAAATTCACATCCTCGTCGCGCTGCAAAATCTGAAAGGTTACTATGACCAAATCTGGAACGCGTTGGCTGCCCTCGTGGAACGCAGTCCCGAAAACTGGCGGTGGTGGTTGCGCCGCCATCCCGCAGCCCACCGCGATGGGAATGAAGATGCCGAGAGACTCTTGTCGATCCGTCGGCCGAATGTGATCGTAGGCGAGGCATCCTCATTTCCGTTGCCCGCCCTTCTACGCCACATGGATATAGTACTATCGTTGTATTCTGGGGCCGCGTTCGAAGCATCGCTGTTCGGATTGCAATCAATCTTTCTTACTGCAGGCGCCCGTGAATTGTTTCCTCGTCTCATCAAGTCCGGCAAGGCAGAGGTGATCGACGACATGGCGTCCCTAGAATTTCGTCTCGCGTCTGTGCGCTCTCGGACGAAAACGCCGCTCATGCAACCCCAAATAGGGGAAGTGCTGGCCCAGCTAAAACAAATGTCGATCGAATATGCGGAACTTTGCCGACGCGCATAATTGGGCAACATCTTGATGAGCTTCCATTATCTAAAAGCGTGGTATTTTCAGGGCCCTAGCCGGTCGCGTGGCAAACCACGCGACCTCGGTCTAAGCTGATAACTTCACGCAACGGGGCACTGGGATCCCCCGTATGACTGCTGGAAGAGACGATGTTGGGCCTGCTTCGGTCGCCAATCGAGCCGCCGAATATGTTCGAATGTCCACCGAACACCAAAAATACTCGATTCCAAATCAGCAGCTGGCAAATCGAGTCTATGCAGCTGCGAACCGATTGGAGATTGTTCGAACATATGAGGATGCCAGCAAAAGCGGACTACACCTGCGCCACAGGACCGGCTTGCGACGCTTAATCGACGAAGTGCAGTCGGGGCTGGCGGACTTCACCACGATTCTGGTTTATGATGTGAGTCGGTGGGGGCGCTTCCAAGACAATGATGAAAGCGCCTACTACGAGCATCTCTGCACACGGGCGGGAGTCAAGGTTCGCTACTGCGCCGAGCCGTTCGACAACGACGGAACACCCCTCTCCACACTCATAAAAATTCTGAAACGAGCGATGGCCAGCGAGTATAGTCGCGAGCTATCTGCCAAGGTGTTTGCCGGTCAAGCACGAATAGTGCAGCTTGGATATTTGCAAGCGGGATTACCGGGCTATGGCTTGCGCCGTATGCTTATTCACGACCAGACCCGCGCTCCACGGGGCGAACTGCTAAGAGGTCAACGAAAATCCTCCAGCTTAGATCGCGTGATCTTGGTTCCCGGTCCCCAAAATGAGGTCGATACGGTCCGCTGGATCTTTCGAGCTTTTGCCGTGGAAAAGAAGTCGCTGAGAGCAATCACCGACTGCCTCAGTACGCGCGGGATTAAGAACGCGGCCGGGACGCCTTGGACCAAAGACGGCGTGCGCGTTGTCCTGAAAAACGAACGCTACATTGGAAATCTGGTTTACAATAAGAGCTCCTGCAAACTGAGCATGAGGCGAACGCGTAACCCACCGGAGATATGGATTCGCGGGCTTGGCGCGGTGGAACCGATTGTCGAGCGCGAACTGTTCGACGCTGTGCAGGCTCGATTTCGTGACCTAGTGCGCCGTCCTCAAGACGATGACATGCTGGAGGCTTTGCGTCGCCTTTACCTCAAAAAGGGTCACCTGAACTTCCTAACAATCCAACGGGCGAGATGGCTCCCGCGACCTGAAACGTATCGGAAGCGATTTGGATGCCTTTTAAACGTATACCAGATCGTCGGTTTTGTTCCTCGTCACTGCATTCCTAAGCGCGGAAGACTGTACGAGAAGCTAGGGCCCGGGGTGCGTAGCCAATCTGAGAGCCTACGGCGTTATTTTCAGATGGGCTAATTGTTGAAACCGCTGGCCAGGAGAGCGCCGTGGCTGGAAACGAACAAAATTTCCGGTCGAGTACAGGCCCTCGCGTGGCGGAGTACGTTCGCATGTCCACCGACCTGCAGCAGTACTCTATCAAGAACCAGCAAGATGCCATTCGCAGATACGCCGCCGGTCGCGGAATGGAAATCGTTAGAACCTACGCTGACGGTGGAAAGAGTGGTGTCAGTATCGCTCGCCGCAATGCGTTGAAGCAACTGATAGACGATGTGAAGACCAATCGCGCGGACTTCGACGTAATCGTTGTTTACGACATTAGTCGGTGGGGTAGATTTCAAGACATTGATGAGAGCGCGTACTACGAATACATCTGTAGGCAGGCTGGCATTGAAGTGCAGTATTGCGCCGAGCCATTCTCAAACGACGGGAGCACACTTTCCGCAATCATCAAGGGCGTTAAGCGTATGATGGCGGCTGAGTACAGCCGCGAACTCTCCGTAAAGGTTTTTGCAGGGCAGCGTCGGCTCATTCAGCTCGGTTACAGATTGGCTGGTCCAGCTGGTTTTGGGCTAAGACGATCAACAGTCAATGAATTCAATGTCCCCTGCCGAACACTGGCTAGAGGCGAACAAAAACGTCTGAAGACTGAGCGTATAATTCTCGTCCCGGGGCCCCGCGAAGAAATCGAGACCGTACGATGGATGTATGAGCTGTTTTGTGCTGGGAAGCAGCCGACAGAAATCTCCCGAGTCTTGAATCAGGCAGGCATCAAATCCGATTATGGCCGTCCGTGGACCGCATGGACTGTTGGCCAAGTACTGAAAAACGAAAAGTACATTGGAAACAATGTTTGGAACAGGCAGACGGGTAGAATGGGTTCCACGCTTAGATGGAATCCCCAGTCTGAATGGGTTCGATACGACGGAGCTTTTGCTCCTGTCGTCGATCGAAAACTGTTCGATGCCGCGAACGTGCTGAGGCAGTGGCGGAAAGATCGGTTCACATCGGTGCAGATGCTTAAAGAACTGAAGCGGCTTCTCGACACGCACGGGAAGCTGACTCAGGATATGATTACTGCAGACCCCTTGGCTCCGTGTCCGGCTTTCTACATCAAGCGGTTCGGCAGTCTCAGACATGCTTATTCCCTTGTCGGCTTTCACGGCCACAGCAGGCGAGGGGTAAGGGGGAGCGAGCCCATTAAGGCGGTGATAGGGTCAGGCGCTGAGTACTGTGCCATGGGCTAAAACTGATGGCGAAAGGCACTGTCAATAACGGCCATACTTTCTTACACCAGATTTTTTCGGCCATTGGGAGGCGAGACCTGTTCAAGGTGAACATCCCCGCCTCGATATCAGTCGACGACGAGCTCAAAAGTTCTTTTCTAGAGGGTTTGCCACAGCGGCCGTTTCACAGAATTGTCCCTTCGCATCAGGGTGCCATCCCCAAGAGTCGACATCGCGTGCCGGTATGCGCCGAGGTATCGACGATAGTGATGCGCACAGCCCGTAATGATCAGCGTGTTATGACACCCATCCCGCCTCGGGTTAAGTTTGCCGACGCCTGCTTGCACGGCCGAAAGGGCAATCTGTAGCGTCGTGTTTTTTGGGGGAGCCTTTCATTCATTGATATGACCGACTATCACGCGCAATTTCTAGCGTTGATCAAGGAGGTGGAGGCCCGTTTCCCGGTGGGAAAATGGGTCTCTCAAGACGTGCCAGCGTGGCCGCTAGCGCGAAAGCAATTCTATCTTTCCTTGTACTGGCAGCGTGTAGGCGACATGAACTCGCCAGATCATAAGGGTTCGATCATCCGCCGCACTTCGGCGTCTGTTGCGACACCCCTTCTGAATTTGTGGCGACTGCGTTCCGATCTCGGTCGCTTGATTCTGTTTGCACGCCAAAGCTATGCCCTGTTTCATGGACATCCTGCCTCTCTAGATCTTGTGAATGGCGCGTGGTTGGACCGGTTCCTGTCAAAAAGGTCCGGTTTTGGCGATGAATTGCCGTCAGCCCAATGACCGCAATTGGGAGCATCTCGGACAGGAGTCCGGTCTGGGCTACCGGCGATGGTTGACCCATTCCGGTCATTCGTCGTGCGCCGGATTCGGAGTACCCTAGCGGGCACAAGAGCTCTGCGGGGAGATCGTGCTCGGCCTAACTTCGAGGTGCCCAACCCATCGAAGAACGACGCTGAAGCCGCAAAATGGTTTCTGTTTGCAACCGAGGCAAGGTCAGATCAGCCCGTTGCAATCCAGCGGCGGAGGAGAGAAAGCCTGCGGGCCGGCCATGTTCACGCGGAACACGTCTTGGTCCCGAATACCTGTTAGACTGACTCTCGCGAAAGGGGGCGTCACTTGTGCCGAACATTCAGCATGCGCGCAGCCGCGGGCGCTTACCCGCACGACGCCGATCCTGCGGCATATGACGGAGACACTGGAAATCGTGGCTGATGCTGACGCGATTTCTTGGCCGTCAATAGCCATGGTAACGCCGTCGTTCAATGCGCGGCGATTCCTCTCGACGTGCTTGGTGTCGGTCTTGGATCAGCACTATCCGCGCCTTCAATATGTGGTGATGGATGGCGGATCATCGGACGGTTCCGTGGACATCATCAAGGCGCGGACCGGAGACCTGCATTATTGGACCTCTGAACCCGATGGTGGTCCCTATCAGGCTATTGCCAACGGGTTTGCGAAGACCGATGCCGAGATCATGGGTTGGATCGGTGCCGACGACATACTCTTACCCTGGGCCCTTCACATTGTCGGGGGCATTTTCCGCGATTGTCCCGAAGTCGAGTGGCTGACCACCCAAACACCGATGAGTATCGCGGAAGACGGTTCGCCGATCGCGCTTTGGCGCATTCCCGGCTTTTCAAAGCGAGGGTTTCGGAGCGGCGAAAATTCGGTTGGACCAAGTGCGCTGCCGTTTGCCTCGACGATCCAGCAGGAGAGCACCTTCTGGCGTCGAACCCTTTGGGAAAGG